>ENA-OOWK01001400-OOWK01001400.1-human-gut-metagenome-genome-assembly--contig:-NODE-1400-length-11765-cov-2.152519_pt1 | contig 11765 bp, 11 predicted proteins | sample MGYA00241405_ERZ501317 | MGnify/ENA primary metagenome ERZ501317 (study PRJEB25962, sample SAMEA1972440) | human gut metagenome | biome: human gut; feature: human-associated habitat; material: faeces... | reverse complement strand
CATTGACTTTCATATTGAATTATGGGGATTTATAGACAATTATTATCACAGCATTGATATTTTTGATGATGGTCTCATTTATTATATGTCTTTCTGTTATGAAATAGGTCTCACTTCTACTTTTTTATCGCACTATAGCTGTGGATATTTTCCAGATTTCATTCATGATTTTTTAGGTGAAGTTACATTTGAATCATCTAAGGAACTAGTCGAAACTATGATAGAAAGTAACAATCGTATGATAACTTCCCTAGAACTCAGAAATGAACTATGCTACAAGATTCTTGACGGGAGAACAGAAAATGAAGAAAGTAGTTAAAGATTTCATCAATAACTCTTATCAAATATTAAGGGATAAGGAAGAATTTGATATGGTCATCAGTCAAGTATTATCATTTAAAAACGGAGATGGTACAACTGGATTTCAGGCAATAGCTGTATCTCAAAGTAATCTTGATGAAATAGTGAAAATATTCAAGGAAAATCAGAATATATGAAAATTCTTGAATGGGACTATAACATTGAGGACTATCTATTGGATGATCTTGAAAATGGGTTTGAGATAGAATATATGACAATAGATGAGCATTGTGGCATCTGGTACACTATTGATAACTGGCGCGAAGATATTTCTCACATGAAAGGTCTTCAGAAATATCTATCCTACTGCCAACTACATGAAATCACTTCACAAGTCATTTCATTATATAGTTCAGAACATATAGATATTTCTGATCTTTATCAGGAGGCAAATGGACCATATAAAATTATTGCCGAAACAAGTATTGGGAGTAGAACGATTGTTCTAGGACATAGCTCTATTTCCCCATCTCCCTATGTGACATGGGATACTACACCTAACAGAAAACATGGATATTATGCTGGTCACTATTTTTCAAGTTACACAGATGCTTTCAAGGATTATAAACAAGTGCATATGAATCCATATGAAACATGTAGTGAACCAAACTTCTGGTTATCATGCATGACGATCGATGAAGACAGTAAGACAAAACCATTAGATATCATAGAAGCTTTGGAAAGAGAGAATATCGAAAGCCGTCCGATCTGGAAACCATTACATCAACAACCAGTATTTAAAGGGTGCGAATTCTATTCTCATTACGAAGATGATAAGAAACCAGTATCAGAAGATATCTTCGACCGCGGATTATGTCTTCCAAGTGATATTAAGAATACAAAAGAAGATATGGATCGGATCATAGGAATCATAAGATCCATACTGGACCGATAAGAACAAAATGTAAACGGAGTATATATAAAGATGTATCACAAATATATCAAACGATTTTTTGACATCATATTGTCACTGTGCTGTATCATTGTATCAAGCCCGATCCTGCTTGTCACAGCACTGTTAGTAAGGATCAAATTAGGGAGCCCCGTGATCTTCAAACAAGAAAGACCGGGATATCATAACGAAATATTTACACTCTACAAGTTCAGAAGTATGACAGACGCCGTCGATGAGAATGGTGATCTGTTGCCAGACAAAGAACGTCTTCCAAGATTTGGACAGATGTTAAGATCCACAAGCCTTGATGAATTACCTGAATTCTTCAACATCTTATTTGGACATATGAGTTTTGTCGGGCCAAGACCATTATTGAAACAATACATAGATTTCTACAGTGCAAGACAGAAACGACGTGCAGATGTAAGACCAGGACTGACTGGACTTGCACAGGTGAATGGGAGAAATGCCATCAGCTGGGAAGAAAAGTTTGAATTCGACCTTGAATATGTGGATAACATTTCATTTCTTACCGACATCAAGATTATATTAAAGACCGTGACCAAAGTCTTAAAAAGAGCAGGGATCAGTGCACAGGAATCTGTGACAATGTATGCCTTTCAGGGAACAAAGAAAGACCAGTTTTCCAAATACAAGAAAGCAGGACACTTAAAGATCTTATTTTCAAGCGTGGCAGATCAGGTCGAATTTATCGATACCTTCCGCTATGCTGCCGGCAGATTAGGGGTGAAAGTAACATTTGTCGGCTGCGATCATTCACTGGAAGCACCAGCATTATATCGCTGCCATAAGCACTATCAGGTTCCACAGCCAGGGGAAGAAGGTTATGTCACAGAACTCTTACATATCTGTAAACAGGAGAAGATTGCTCTGCTCATTCCAAGAACAGAAGAAGACGTATTCATCCTGTCACAAAGAACCAGCGAATTTGAAGCTGTTGGAACAGAAGTTCTCATTGCAAATGAAGAATTAGCTCTGCTGTGCAGCAACAAACGCTGGACAGCTCGTTTCTTTGAAGAATGTGGTCTTAACGCACCACAGGTTGTAAGCAGTGCCAATGACTATACACAAGGATTCCCAGCAATGTTTGCAGTATTGGATGAGATGGATAATCTGGAGAAAAGCATCATGATCCATGATGAACAAGAATTAAGTTTTCATGCATCAAAATACGCGAATTATACGATCCGTCCATTTTTAAATGGGAAGATGTATGAGATCGACGTATTCTGCAATCTAGACGGAAGCCCGGTTTACATCACACCAAGGGCAAAGGAAGAAGTCGAGGGAAAAGAAAGTGCAAGATACAGAGTTGTAAGAGATCATAAGATCGTAGAAGAAGCAAAGAAAGTGATAAATAAATTAAGGCCATCCGGATGGATGACGATCTTTATGCTTCGTGAAGAACATACAGACAAAGATTATTTTATCCGAATGGAACCATGGTATCATCAGGCAAGCACCGTATCGATCAAGGCAGGAGCCGACGCACCATATGCAGCACTCTCCATGATGTTAGGTGAACCAATGGAATACAAAGAGGATGCAGCCGATGACAATGTTATTTTCACAAGATTTGAAAAAAGTGTATGTTTAAATACAAGAGAAGAACCAATCGTAGAGATTCATGATTTTAAAGATCTGTATCATTTAGACGAGGGAATTGGTTCAGTGATCTTTGATCTGGATGACACATTATATTCAGAGAAAGATTATGTACGAAGCAGTTTCCGAGTGGTAGAACGAATGCTTCCAGAAGTGAACAATATCTTTAATAAGTTATGTGCAGCACTGGAAAAAGGGCAGCCACCACTGGAAACGGTATTAAAAGATGCAGGAATGTATTCGGATGAATTATTATTAAAATGCAGAGAAGCCATCAGGGACCATAAACCAGAGATTTCACTGTATGAAGGAGTCAAAGAATTATTCTTTGAACTACACACGCAAAAGCGAAGTATTGGGATCTTGATCGATGGAACACCAAAAGTACAGCGAGCCAAGATAGAAGCCCTGGGGTTAGATAAAATGGCAGACGAGATACTGATCACAGACGAACTTGCAGGACATGGAAATGTCATGGAATTCAGGAAACCAAATGATCTTCCATTTCTGATCATGAGAAAACGATTAGAAATACCATGCAGGAACATGGCATTTGTCGGAGATGATATCGAGAAAGATTTTATTGCACCGAAAGCATTAGGAATGGAATGCTATTGGAAGAAGAATGAGGATGGGTTATATGAGTAAAGAACCAAAGATAAAACCGATCGTGATCGTTGGAGCCGGTGGTATGGGAAGAGATACTCAGTGGCTGATCGAACGGATCAACGAAGAAGAACCAACATATGAGATTCTTGGATACATAGACGATGGAATCCAGCAAGGCAGCATTATAGATGGCTATCCGATTCTTGGAGGAATGAAATACCTCGAAGAATATGACAAAGAACAAAAACTTGCCGTCGCCTTCGCTATAGGCAATGCAAAAGTCCGTGAAAAACTAGTTTTAAAATGTCTGCCAAATCCAAACTTATGGTATCCTAATCTGATCGATCCATCCGTGATCACATCACAAAGAGTGCATCTAGGACAAGGAAATATCATTTGTACATCCGTTATTATGACAACGAATATAGAGATTGGTAATTTTAACCTGATCTGCAACCGAAGTATCGTTGGACATGATGACGAGATCGGAGATTATAATACTCTGTATCCGGGAGTTTTACTGTCAGGAGATGTCCATTTAAAGACTGAGACAGAGATCGGCACAGGAAGTCAGATCATACAAGGACTGCATATCACAGACGAAGTGATCATGGGAGCAGGAAGTACAGTGATCGAAGATATCAACGAAGCAGGAACTTATGTTGGAGTACCAGTGAGAAGAGTAAACGATGAAGAATAAGAAGATATTAATTTTAGCAAACCTAGACGTAGGATTATACAAATTCAGAAAAGCACTGATCAAAAAGCTCATAGATCAAGGAAATGAAGTCTATATATCCCTGCCAAAAGGAATGTTAGTACAGAATTTAAAAGAAATGGGATGTCATTTTATCGAAACACCGGTAGATCGAAGGGGGATCAATCCAGCAACAGATCTTAAACTGATGATGAGATACTTTAACATCTTAGGCAAGATAAAGCCAGACCTCGTGATCACCTACACGATCAAACCAAACATTTACGGAGGGATCGCAGCAAGATTCAAAAGAATTCCATATGCAGTCAACATCACAGGATTAGGAACTGCATTTCAGAATGAAAATATGATCAAGAAACTCGTCGTATTTTTATATAAACTATCCTGCAAAAAGGCAAAAACGATCTTCTTTGAAAATGAAGGAAATAAGCAGGTGTTTATAGAAAATAATATTATCAAAGAATCCAGAACATGCACCCTCCCAGGAGCAGGGATCGACCTTGATGAATACAAGATGACACCATACCCAGAAGAATCAAGAAACATCCGGTTCTTGTTTATCGGACGTGTGATGAAAGAAAAAGGAGTCGAAGAACTGTTCAAAGCAGCAAAGAACATTAAGAAGATCTACCCAGAAGTATCGTTTGATATCGTAGGACCAATGGAAGATGATTACAAGGAACGAATTCAGTCATTGGTCAGAAATGGGATCATTTATTATTATGGCTATCAGGAAGATGTCAAACCATTCATTAAGAAATGCGATTGCTTTGTATTACCGTCGTATCATGAAGGCATGGCAAATACACTGCTAGAATGTGGAGCGATGGGAAGACCATTGATTACCAGCAGGATTCATGGGTGCATGGAAGCAGTGAGAGATGGCGAGAATGGATATCTGGTGGATGTGAAGGATATTAAGGGATTGGAAGAGAAGATGATGGAATTTATTGAACTTTCCTATGAAGAGAAGAAACAGATGGGAGAGAAGTCACGGAAGGTGATGGAGAAGAGGTTTGATAAGGAGAAGGTTGTTGAGATGACTTTGGAAGGACTTGGAAGATAGGTAAAGGAAGGAAGAACATTGAAGATTTATTGGCTGTTTTTATTATTAGCGACAATTATATGTTTTTGGAATGAATCTAGTGCAAGGATTACATGGAATGGGACAAGATATCAGAGAAAGGCTTACTGGAGTCAGGCAATCATCTTTTTTGCAGTTGTGATCTTTTTCTGCGGATTGAGAAGTGGAATTGCGGATACAGGGACATATATACAAATGTTTAAAGGTTATCCATCAAGTATTAGTGGAATGGATTTGAAATCTGTGAATAAAGATAAAGGTTTTTTTGTAATATCGGTTTTATTTAAACAATTTATTTCAAACGATTTTCATGGATGGCTGTTTCTGATCACACTTATATCCGGAGTCGCATTGATGATTGGCTTAATGCGTTATTCGGAATACTTTGGATTAAGTTGTTATTTATTGATCGCAAGTACTATGTTTACCTATTTTGTTAATGGGATGAGACAGTTTATTGTTGTTACGATATTCTTTTGTGCAACATATATGATATTAGAAGAAAAATGGACTCAATATGTGATTTTGATTTTATTGCTTTCGACAATCCATGGATCTGCATTGATTTTATTGTTAGTATATTTCCTAAGAAATGTAAAGCCATGGGGTGTCAAAATGAGGACGGTCATATTTCTTTCGTTGATTGCAGGAGTCTGCTTTGACAAGTTATTTCCGTTGTTTGGAAATTTTTTAGCAGAAACACAGTATAAGGGATATGTTGATTATATTTCATCACAAGGAAAAGGAAGTAGCATTATTCGACTGGCAATAGCAATGATTCCTTGTGTGATCGCTTATATGGCAAGATATGCGATTGAAGATGAGAATAATAAACTTATTAATTTTAGCATTAATATGTCTGTAATAAATTTTTGTCTATATATTATTGCAACATTTTCAAGTGGAATGGTAGTTGGACGATTAACAACATATTTTGATATTTATAATCTGATATTATTACCATGGCTGATGCATCATGCGTTTACGGAGAGGAGCAGGAAGATGGTAATTTTATTGTGTATGGCATTTTATTTGATTGTATTTTATTTTCAGATGGTTATAACATGGGGAATGCGCTATGAGAGTGATATCTTAAAAATTTTTTGTTAAGATGAGGAGGATATAATGAAAATTGCATTTTTATTGACTTTGTATGCAAATGCAAAACAGAGTAATATTTTTATAAAACAATTGTTACAATATGAAGATGCATATGTTTTTATACATATAGATGCTAAAAATAAAAGACTTGAAAAAGAATTATATAGACATGAAAGAGTTATTATTATTCCTCAGAATTATTATATAGAGTGGGGAGATTTTTCACAGATTGAAGCCAATTTGGCATTGATTAATTTTGCAAATAAGTATAGTGAATTTAAATATTATTCAGTACATAGTGGTAATGATCTTTTGGTTCAACCATTAGAAAAATTAAGTAGTTTTTTAGAAAAAGATAAAGCATATGCATATTTGGATTGTGACAGACTTCCTAATGAAAAATTTCAGTATGGGGGCGGACTTGGAAGAATTGCGATGAAATGGCCCAAATGTTTTAGAAAAAAATATAGACAGCATTCAGTTATGAGATATTTGAGAGCTATTTATGGAAGACTCTATGGTATGAAGATATTAAAAGGAAAAAAATTGCCTGAGAATATGATATTTTATGGGCAATCTGATTGGTTTACTCTAAGTGAGAAGTGTGTAAAAAATATAATTTTATATTTGAAATTGAACCCAAACTATTATGACATATATAGAAATTCATTAATAGGGAGTGAATTATTTTTTAATTCAATGGCATTTTTAACAAAAGAAGATGAAGATATTATAAAACAACACAATAATTTAAGATATATAGATTTTGTTAATGTTGATAAAAATACACCAGGTTCACCTAAATTATTAAAAGAAGAAGATTATGAAAAAATTAAAGCCAGTGGTGCCTTTTTTGCAAGAAAAGTAGATTGTAATAATAAAGAATCGAATAAGTTGATAAAAAAATATATTGGAGAGTAGTAAATGTATAAAATTTCGGTAATAATGGGGATATATAATTGTGAAGAAACATTAGGAGAGAGTATAGATTCACTTATGAGTCAAAGGTATCAGGATTTTGAATTAATAATGTGTGATGATGGATCAGTTGATCAGACATATAATATTGCAAAAGAATATAAAAAGAGATATCCCAATAAGATTAAGCTTTTAAAAAATGAGAGTAATAAAGGATTGAATTATACTCTAAATCGTTGCTTAAAAGATGCAGAAGGAGAATATATTGCACGTCAAGATGGAGATGATATTTCATTACCAGATAGATTTTTTAAAGAGGTTCAATTTTTAGATGATAATTTAGAATATGCAATAGTTAGTTGTCCAATGATATATTTTGATAAAAATGGAGAATGGGGTAAAGGAACTGCAATTGAAAAACCGCAGATAAAAGACTTTGTTTTTCATACACCATTTTTTTGTCATGCACCGTGCATGATGAGAAAAGCAGCATTGATGGATGTGAAAGGATATACGGTAGATAGAAAATTACTGAGATATGAAGATTGCAATTTGTGGTATAAAATGTATTCAAAAGGATATATAGGGTATAATTTAAATGAATATTTATATAAAATGCGTGATGATAGAGATGCAATGCAAAGACGTACATTTGAGTCTAGAATGAGAGCTGTATATGTTCAATATACGGGATTTAGAATGGTAAAAATGCCGTTAGTATATTATTTGTATTTACCTTTTGAGTTTATGAAAAGTTTGATGTTAGCAGTTATGCCAAAGAAGATTTATCAAATAATACACAAAATAAGAAGGAGATGATTAAGATGATAAAAATACTTTTTTTTATTCCAACATTGATGCATGGTGGAGCAGAGAGAGTTTTGATAAATTTAGTTAATAATTTGGATCAAAATAAATATGAAATTACGGTGCAGACATTATTTGATACTGGTGTACATAAAGATAAATTAAGAAAAGAAATTAGTTATAAAAGTGTATTTTCTAAATTATTTAGAGGAAGTACAAAAATATTTCAATTGTTTAAGCCTGAATTTTTATATAAAAAGATAATTGGAGAAAAATATGATATTGCGGTATCGTATCTTGAAGGATCAACGGCACGAATTTTATCAGGATGTCCTTATCAAGAAACCAAATTAGTTTCTTGGATTCATGTAGAATTAAACACAGAAAAAATGGTAAGTATAGGATTTCGATCATTAGAAGAATGTCAAAAACAATATGAAAAGTTTGATAAAGTTGTGTGTGTATCAGAAACAGTAAAAAAAGTGTTTTTAGAGTCAATAAAAAAGATAGATAGAAGTAAGGTGACTGTTTTATATAATGTAAATGAAACGGAAATGATAAAGGATTGTGGCAGAGAAGAGATAGAAAATAATTTATTTAATAACAATGAAGTTAACATATGTTCTGTTGCAAAAATTATTGAACCAAAAGGATACGATCGTTTGGTTCGGGTACATAAAAAATTGAAAGCTGAAAATTATAATCATCATATTTATATATTAGGAATAGGTGAACAGAAGAAAGAGTTAGAAAAATTTTTAAAAAAATATAATTTACAGGATTCATTTACATTTTTGGGATTTAAGGATAATCCATATAAATATATATCAAAATGTGATATGTATATTTGTTCATCTAGAAGAGAGGGATTTAGTACAGCTGTCACGGAAGCATTAATTTTAGGATTGCCAACAGTAAGTACAAATTGTTCGGGTGCAGAAGAATTATTAGGAAAAAATAATGAATATGGAATTGTTGTAGAAAATAGTGAAATAGGTATATATAAGGGGTTGAAAAAAATGTTGGATAATCCAATATTAATGGAATATTACAGAAAAATGGCATTTGAAAGAGGGAAAAAATTTAGTAAAAAAGAAACATTACAACGGACAGAAGAGATGTTTAACGATCTATGGAGGATAAGTGAGCAGGGATGAATATAATAAAGGAAATTTTATATCGAATCCGTGGAGAATACACCACAGAAAAATTAATTTCAATGGGAATGAAAGTAGGACAAAACTTCGGAAGATTACATGGAGTTATTTTAGATCCATCTCACTGCTGGCTAATTGAGATTGGAGATAACGTAACAATGGCACCAAGAGTTCATGTCCTATGTCATGATGCTAGTACAAAAGTTCATTTAGGATATACAAAGATAGGGAGAGTTAAGATAGGAAATAACGTATTCATCGGAGCAGAAAGTGTGATCATGCCAAATGTAATGTTAGGGGATAACGTAATTGTCGGAGCAAACAGTACGGTAACCAAATCTTTCCCAGATAATGTGGTAATCGCAGGAAGTCCGGCAAAGATTATTGCCAAGACAGACGAATACCTACAGAAACAGAAAGAGCAAATGAAATTTGCACCATGTTATGATGAAGATTATACCTTAAGAGGAAATCTCACAGAAGAAAAGAAACAGCAGATGCAGCAGGAACTGGAAGATAAGATAGGATACGTGGATTAGATATGGATGAGAAATTAGTAAGCGTGATCATACCAGCATATAACATTGAAGATTATATTGGACGATGCCTTGATTCTATAATTTCACAGACATACAAGAATCTGGAGATAATCGTGGTAGATGATGGATCAAGGGATCATACAGGAGAGATACTGGATAATTATGCAAAAAAAGATAGAAGAATCAAAGTAATTCATAAAGAAAATGGCGGCGTATCATCTGCAAGAAATAAAGGGATTGAAGCGGCAGAAGGAGATTATATAGGATTTATTGATGGAGATGATCTTATTGAGTCTGAGATGTATAAAACTTTGGTAGATCTTCTTGAAGAAGAAAATGCAGATATAGCACATTGTGGATATCAGATGGTATTTCCAGATAGAGTGGATTATTACCATAATACAGGAAAGAAGAAGATACAGACAACGGAAGAAGGATTAAAAGATTTATTATCAGGAGAGATGATTGAACCAGGATTGGTAAATAAGCTTTATAAAAAGGAACTGATAAAAAACTGTAGATTAGATGAAACTGTAAAAATCAATGAGGATTTATTAATGAATTATCAGTTATTCAAATTATCTCAAAAATCTGTTTATTATGATATCACGCCATATTCATATATGATCAGAAGTAGATCAGCTACAGGAGCCAATTCTTTGATCACAAAAAGAGAAGATGCTCTTCGCGTTTTAAATCAGATAAAAGATGATTGTATAAATAATAATTTATTATCAATTATATATAAACGATATATATATTTGTTAATGGCAATTTGCAGAGATGATTTGAAAGACAGATCATACATAGAATATCAAAAAAAGCAAAGAAAACAGTTAAAAAAAGAATTAAAAACAGATGTATTCAAATCATGTATTCCTAAAAAATTAAAATATATGAGTTTGTTTTCCTGTTATCTTCCTCATATCATGAAAGTCATATATAAAATGTATGACTTGAAAACAGGAACATCAAAGAAATATCTGGTAAATAAGGAATAAACTATGGAAGAATTAATTAGTGTAATAGTGCCAATATATAAAGTTGAAGATTATCTTGATCGGTGTATACAAAGTCTTGTGAATCAAACATATAAAAATCTGGAAATTATATTAGTTGATGATGGATCACCTGATGACTGTCCAAGGATTTGTGATGAATGGGAAAAAAAGGATCAAAGAATTAAAGTGATACATAAAGAAAATGGTGGATTATCAGATGCAAGAAATGCTGGAATGAAGGTTATGGCGGGTGCTTATGTATCGTATATAGACAGTGATGACTGGATCGCACAGGATATGTATCAGAAGATGATAAATGCTATAAAGAAAAATAATGCAGATATTTGTGAGTGTGCATTTGAGAGAACTTCAGGAATTGAAAAAAAAGAAGATAAAGAATGTGGTAATAAAGAATCAATTATGGATATGCAAAATGCTTTGATGGCAGTTGTAGAGGAAAAAATACAGCCGGTTGTATGGAATAAATTATATAAAAGGAAAGTGGTTGAGAATTTATGGTTTAAAGTTGGAAAGTATAATGAGGATGAATTCTTTACATATAAAGCAATTGAACGTGCGAATAAAATAATTCAGATATCAGATATCGGATATTATTATTTTTTTAGGGAAGATAGCATTATAAATGAAACATACACAATCAGAAGACTTGATGGTTTGGAAGCAAGATATGAAAGAATGAAATATCTGGGTAAGTATCCAGAAATATATAGAGTTGCAAAAAGACAGCTTATATTTATGTGTATGTATCACTATCAGAAAGGAATGCGTTATCTGTCAGGAAAAGAATTAGAAGATTTGAAGAAAAGAGTAAAAGAGATTTATCGTGATATTCCGATTGATAAGACAGATATTCGAAAATATAGTTGTAAAGAAAAGGTATGGTATTATATTTGATGAACTCGTGAAGCGACTTCAAAGCAATTCCAAAA
>ENA-OOWK01001389-OOWK01001389.1-human-gut-metagenome-genome-assembly--contig:-NODE-1389-length-11894-cov-5.839851_pt1 | contig 11894 bp, 4 predicted proteins | sample MGYA00241405_ERZ501317 | MGnify/ENA primary metagenome ERZ501317 (study PRJEB25962, sample SAMEA1972440) | human gut metagenome | biome: human gut; feature: human-associated habitat; material: faeces... | reverse complement strand
GGGGATGCCGCCACATCCAGCACGCCGTTGGCGTCGTAGGTTGCACCGAAAGTGCCTGCCACGATGGAGGCAAAGGCCGCCACCACCAGGATCAGGGTCAGATAGGCAAAGATGATGAACAGCCGCTTGGCGCGCTTGCTCATGTTGGCGGAGATGATCTCGCCGATGGAACGGCCGCCGTGACGCACCGAAGCGATCAGGGCGCCGAAGTCATGTACACCGCCGAAGAAGATGCCGCCAATCAGAATCCACAGCACGCAGGCCAGCCAGCCGAAGCCGCAACCCACGGCGCTGATGGGGCCGGTGATGGGACCGGCGCCCGCGATGGAGGAAAAGTGGTGGCCCATGAGGATGGGGGCCTTGGCGGGGACATAGTCGATGCCGTCCTCCATGGTATGGGCAGGGGTCTGCTCGCTGCTTTCGCCCACGCCCCACTGTTTGCACAACCAGCGGCCGTAGAACACGTACCCCGCAATGAGGATCAGCACACTAATGATTAATAGTGCCAAGCCATTCATGAATGATTTTCCCCTTCTTACTCTTTTTTATGGGGTTGCCGAAATTATTCTCCAGAGTTTTTCGTACCTCCCTTCCGGCAGGGTTGGAAAGGAACCGTCCCGTGGAACATTCCATAGCCGCAATGCGGTATTCCATCCAACCGTACAGCGTAAACCGATAATTCTTGCGCAGGCGGGTCTTTCTGAGCAGGACCGCTGCGTCGGGGTCGATGGTATCGGCCAGGATCACCAGCGTCACATAAGAGCACATGTGTTCCTTGTGGGGGCGCACCCGTGCCAGACCCGCCTGCCGGGACAGCCCGATCTGCTTTTGCAGCGTAGCCAGGTCCAGGTGTTCAGCCAGGAAAAAATACACATACTCATGCTGCTCCACGGCATAATAGATATGCTCTTTGGTCAGCAGACGGTTTTCGTCCCGCAGGTAAAATTCTGCCGACGCGGGAAAACGTCCGCCCTCCACTTCCGTGTCGCGCTGCACATCATAATGGTGGGAATAGGCGTTGAGCAGCTTGTCCAGTCGCTCCGGCAGCCCTGCGTTCATGTATCTTTCTCCTTTTTCAGCTTTCTGCACCGACTATCGGTTTTCTTTATTGCTATTATACTCACCTTGTTGTCCTTTGATAAGTACTCTTGCATCTCTTGTGCATAAACCTGCACATTTTGGTAATAAAAAGCACCTGCTTTCTCCCGTGTCTGCCCAAAGACCGAGAAAAAGCAGGTGTATAAACTTTCATATCAATAGCTTTTACGGTGCAGCAAGCATAAAGCTGAAGCCGGACAATTGAATGGCCCCGTCCTCCCTTTCCACCGTACATACCGCCCAGCAGTCATCGGGCAGCGGCACCCAGACCTGGGTCTTAGGCTGGATATCCGGGTTCGGAAATTGCAGCACATCGCTGCGCAGGACCTCCGGCGTCACCTCCACCGGAACCGGACGGGCCGCGTCCCAGCAAACGGGCTATCTTCCTGACGCTCGTGCCGTTGCCGACCTCGATCTGGATGACCTGGCGTTCCTCTTCCGACAGGTGCGAATTTACTTTCCCCATAGGTGCAACATCCCTTCGGACTGGTTATCTGGACAATCTCCAATAACGGGTGTTGCACTTTCAATTAGACAACGGGCCAACTTCTTATATAATTGTATGCAGTGACCTCCCGAAAAAGGGATTGCGAATCTATGAGGGGAAACAATGGGCTCGAAATCGAAGTTCGTCCGTTGCGGGTTTAACGGAGGAACAGAACAGGAATCTGGAAGGCAGCGCCATGCCTTGAAGCGTTGCCTTGCTTCGGTTATTGCTGTTTCCTTGTCCATCGTGTGCATGGTGCCTGCAGCATATGCTCAGAATATAGACGATGTGAGTAGCTCTCCTAACGCCGTAATTTCTGGGGGGGGGGGATAATACTGTCGTAGCTGCTCCTTCTGCTCGCAATGTCAATGTTGACGATAAGACGTCAGAAGAGGCCAATACATCAAACGGTGCGCCAGCACCTTCTGAAACGAATCAGGAAGTCCAGCAAGATTCATCTTCTTCATCTTCCACTACCGGTGGTTCTTCCGAATCCTCAAATGGTGAGGCAGGCAACAAGGCGGATGCCGCAGCAGGGGCTGCTGCTGGCGATTCCGCTAATGACGGAACCCAAACGCAGGCTCCGACTGATACTTCTTCTCAAGGTGCCAAGAACGATTCTTCGACTGAGGCGGATCAATCGCCGGCGAAGGCCAATGTGCAGGTCGCCGCGACGGCGCTTGGCGGCCGTGACTTTGAAGGTCAGGTCACCAAGGAGATCAACGGCAAGACCTACATCCTGATCGGCAACGAGCAGCAGCTGCGTGCGATTGGTTCCGGCAAGAAGGTTATTGGCCGTATCAACAAGGTCACGCAGACCTGCACCGGGCAAGGACTCTTTGGCTACCACTGGGTAGATGGCGCGTCGTCCACTGAATACGCCGGTGACGCCGATCTTGCCGATTCGGATACCTTGCGCAATGCTGATGCCTCCGACTATGACAATTCGCTGGCGATATGTCATACGAAAGTGGACGCTGATAAGACCCGCACCAGGTATTACGGCGTGGGTGCTGATGGTACGCAAGCGGACTACTCTGCCGCCAACACTGGTCTGACATATTCGGCCGATGCGAATTATCTGATCTTCCGTGACATCGATTTGTCCAAGAACGCGGCGGATACCGCCAGTACTGAGTGGACTCCGCTCATGTTCTCCGGCACCATGCTCGGCGCGGTCTCCAACAGCGCAGACGCTGTGGCTAGCCTGTGGAAGGCTGTCGGCGCGGATGGCGCAAGCGTGGAGCATACCACAGCAGCTCGGCCGGTCATCAGCCATGTGGTCGTCAATCAACAGGGCAAGCAGCTGGACGTCAGCAAGCAGCAGGGCATCGGCTTCTTCGCCTCGATCACGAACAAGACCGTGATGAACAACACCAGTCTGGGCAGCGCCGGTACGGCCGTGGTGTCGAACCTCAAGCTGCAGGACGTGTCTGTGACGAATCAGGCAAGCAAGTCATATATTCCGCCGACACTGCTCGGCACACTCACTTCGGCAGTGGGTGGACTTTTGGATCTTCTGCTTAAGGCGTTGAAACTGCTGACATTCGGACAAGTAAATCTTGACCTCAATCTTCAAGGTCTGCTCACCCTGCACAAAGACAATCCTTCCAATCTCGCCACGGGTGCGTTCGCCGGCCGTATTTACGGCGATGCCAAGGTCACGGATTGTGAAGTGGCGGATGTTTCGGTATCCAGCGTAAGCCGTATGACCGGTGGTTTCGTGGGATATGTTGAGGGCGCAACCCGATACGATGCGGTCTCCGGCATCGTGGGAACGCTCACCAATGTACTCTCGAAGATCTTGGGTGTCATCCCATTCCTCGGGCTGGGCGATTTGGTGAACTGGTTGCTGTCCGGCACGCTCGGACTGAATGCCTTGATTCCGGTCGGCTACTACAACCCGGTCATCTCGAACAGTTCGGTGAACGGGTTCAAAAAGAACGTGGTGATCGGCAACAAGAATAATCCGCAAGCCGGCGGCTTCGTCGGTGCACAGATTGGCGCAATCATCGAGAACTCCTCGGTGACGAGCACGAACGGTTTCACCGTGCGGGCAACGCAATACGCCGGTGGCTTCGCCGGAATAAGCCGCAATGGCAATGTAGGTGGTCTGCTCAACTCGCTTGGTATTGATTTGCTGTCTGCACTGCGTCCGCAGAGCCTCATCGAGAACAGCAACCTGACCGTCGACGGCGATGGCAAGGTCACTGTATCTGCCACGGACTATGCCGGTGGATTTAGCGGCGCGATGGCCAATGCCTACGCGGTCAATAATACGATTTCAGCCACGGCTGCCGTGTCTACTGACAAATCCCACGCCGGAGGATTCACCGGATTTGCCTCCGTGGGATGGGGCCTAGAACTCGGCACGGATGATGCCACGAACGCATCGCTGCTGAAACAACTCACCAAGGCTGTGGCCAAGCTGCTGAGCGGCAGCGGTAGTGGTGCGGGAGAACTGCTGTCCATCGTTGGCGTGAATCCCTCCGTGATTCTCGGCACGCAGATGAAGGGCTCCTTCACCGTTAAGGCTGGTGGCGATTACGCGGGCGGTCTCGTGGGAGAAGGATCGGGCACGGTGATCGGCGACTCCTCGCAGGATCATCTGCAGAACCTCACGTTCTGGAAATACAACAATCCCCGTGGGCTCCCTCAGCAGCGCTCCACTGCCATCAACGGTCTTGAATCAGTCAGCGCCGGCGGCTCCTACGCGGGCGGCATCGCCGGCAATCTGCAACCGACCACAGTGGCTGGGTTGCTCAACAGTGTGGTGAAAATTGGCGATATCGCCACGCTCAAGAAGTTCGACCAGTTTGCCCCGTTCACCGTGGAGAACGTGACTGTTGCTGCCCCGGCATCCGGCTTGACAGTGACGGCTGGCTCATACTATGCGGGCGGTGCCATCGGATGCGCCACCGGTGGTGACGTGACCAACACCAACCTCACTAATCTGGCCACGGTCACGGCCAAGGGAGAAGCCGGCGGTTTCATCGGCTTCTCCGGACCGGGCGACGCCGTTGGCGCCGGCGGCCTTAATGTGCTTGGGCTTATCAAGCTATCCGGTCTGCTATCGGTCGCCCAATATTCTTCGGTTGCAGTCACTGCATCGAATGTGAACGGCATCGCCAACGGATTCACGGTCAAGGCGACCGGCAAGAACGAGAACAACGAGACCACCGATTACGCTGCGGGCGGCTTCTACGGCCAGGCCAACAGCACCAAGACCCGCGAAAGCCATGTGACGAACCTCAAGTCGGTCACGGCCGATACCAGCACATCCGATGGCATAGCGGGTGGCTTCGTGGGCTTCTCCACCACCGGCGGCCTCGCCGACGCACTTAGCAACGCCGATGATTCCAGCGTATTGGACAACCTCATCAAGGGCGGACTGCTGTCCGTGAACGACCTGCTCGGTGCCATGCCGTATCTGATTCCAAGCTATACGGATACCACTGTGTCGTATGTCAACGGTGGTTACGTCGAAGGTGATATCGCGGGAGGCTACGCCGGCAATTTCCAAAGCGGCAAAGTCAATCAGTTCGATAAGAAAGATCTCGAGAACGACCCAACACTGGCAGACGTGCAGTCCCGCGTCCAAGCCAACCCCGTGGCTGTTGTCAACCTCGACCATGTGACCGGCGGCGCATACGCGGGCGGTTTCGGCGGCAAGGTCGTTTCCGGCGCACTCGCTTCGGCTGGTAACGGCGGTCTGAGTCTGCTCGGCAAATTCGGTACGGTGGATCTCGCCAACCTGCTGCAGGTGGTGCAGGGCTATGTGCCGTTCATCTCCTACGCAGGTGTGCATTCCGATGCCACCACCGTGGAGACCACCAGCGGCAACAAGATTTCCGACCCGGATGATCCCGGCTTCACCGTCTCCGCCACCCGACTTGACCAATCCGATACGCAATCCGGTTCCGCCGGCGGCTACATCGGCTACGGTTCCGGTGTGCAGGTGTCCCATTCCAGTGTCACTCAACTGCGCCACACCGATGTCAAGGCACCGAAGAATCTGGAAACCACCGGATCAATCGACGACACCTATCTGAGCAAAGACAGCTCGTATGCAGTCACTGCCGCGCGGTATGCCGGTGGCTATATCGGCAAAATGGATATCGGCTCGGCAGCAGCCGTGGGCGGCGGCCTGAGCCTGCTCGGCCAGAACGTCAATCTCAACGACGTGCTGGATGTGCTCAACATTGTCGTTTCGACCATCGAGCACTCCGACGTGACCGGCGGCATCGGCGGATACTCCGTGCTGGCCAGCACCGCAGACCATAGGAACGCCAACAACAAGCCCGATCCACTGGGCATGGCCGGCGGCTTCGCCGGAGACATCGAAGGCGGCCATATCCAGGACTCCAGCTCGCACGAGTTCGTGTACATCATCGGCCAGGTATCGGCCGGCGGCTACGTGGGCACCATGCAGCCGGGAGCCGTGGCGAACGTACTCGGCGACGGCAGCGTGCTCAAGAAGCTCGTCAACCTCGACAACCTGCTCTCGCTCGTGCAGGACTTCGTGCCGACGATTCGCAACAGCTCAACCGATGCCGCAGTGTGCGGCGGCGCGGTGCGCGCACAGGCGGCATCGGATACAACCACACGCCGCGGCATGGCCGGCGGCTATGCAGGTCGTAACCGCGGCGGCCATATCTGGGGCAACAACACCGCAGCATGGAAGCAGGAGAACACCGACGGCAAATACAACGGGCCGCAACGCGTAGCCTATGCCGCGCGCATCCGCAGCGTATACGGTGCCGAAATCGCCGGCGGCTACACCGGCTTCATGGACGCGGCCGATACCGCTGAAGGCGGTTCGCTCTCCTTGCTCGGCGGTCTCATCAAGGCCGGCAACCTCGCCGGCGTGCTGTCCGTGGTCTATCCGACTGAGGAGCACACGAAGGTCACCGGTCCGCTGCGCAATATGAGCTATGACCAGTGGAAGACCTGGGTCGATAATATCGGCAAGTACGGTGCGTATGGCAAGGAATTCACCGAGGTAGCTACGGGCGACGGTGCGGGTTCCGTTACCGACCAGGAGTCCTTGGATAAGTTCCTCGAATCCTACATCTTCGGATTCAACGTCGTCGCCGGTCGTGCGGAGTATCGGACTGGCGCGAACCTGCATGATTCCGGCGTCGCCGGCGGACACGTCGGTCTGATGCGCACCGGTACGATCACCGATGGCCAGTCGATGGATGTCAAGACCGTTTCGGCTATGCGCGCGGCGGGCGGCTACGCGGGCACGATAGAATCCGGCTCGGCATCCTCGTTCGGCTCCATCCAACTATTCGGAGACAAAGGCATCAAGTTTGATCTGGGTCAGATGCTCGACGTGGCACAGGTATTCGTGCCTGCCATCAAATCCTCGAGCGTGGCCGGCTACCGCAAGGGTATGAAAATCACGGCCGCCGGCGAAGACATCACGCACGGCACCGGCAATGCCGGTGGTTACGTGGGTCTCGCGGTTGGCGGCCAGATCTGGGGCGATCTTGATCAGAACGGCCAGAAGCTTGCTGATGGTGTCACCGCTGCCGGTGCCAACGTCTCCAACCTGCGCAAGGTGGAAGGACGCAACAATGTCGGCGGATTCATCGGCGTGGCCACTGCCGGTGCGGTCGCAGATGTGGATACCAATGCATCCGAGGGATTCCTACAAGGAATCCTCGACTCGCTGGTATCGAACCCGGCAAGTCTGGTCAGCGTATTGCAGGCCACGGTTACGACGATTCGCGGTGCGCATGTGAGCTCGGATGACCCGGCATGGGGATACACGGTCGACGGCGCATATGAGAGCAAGGACGATAAGGGTAATACCACAACCAAGTATGCCCTGAACGCCGGCGGTTTCGCTGGTTCGTTGCAGGCCGCGATCCTCGGTGACAAGGATTCCGCCAAGGGCACCGGCAGTGAAGTGGATACTGCCAAGGACTCAGCCGCGCTTACAGTCACCGGGTTGCGCGCCGTTGAAAGTGGACAATACGTGGGCGGCTTCTTCGGCCTTGCCGATGTGTCCAGCGTCGCCTCCGTCGGCGGCGGCGAAGCTGGCAAGGACCAGAACACCAACCTGCTGCTCAAACTGCTCAAGGTCGGCAACGTGGGTGTGCTCGAAGCGTTCCGCACCTTCATCTACGACGGTCAGGTCAACGGCGTGAGCGACGGCATCCAGATTGTCGCCCATGATTCCACCACAAAGGGCATGCTTGACTCGAAGCGTTACACCGGTGCGGCCGGTGGCTTCGGCGGTGGACTGATCAATGGCTCTGTCAAGCAGTCCACGGTCACCAACCTCAACAGTGTGACCGGCGTGAACTACGTGGGCGGCTTCATCGGGCATCTTGGCAAATCCGGCACGGTCGCTGCCGACAACGCACAACTCGGCACGGATGCGCTCAATCTGCTCGGTGCCACGGCCGGCGTACTTGACATCTGGGGCTCGCACGTTGGCGATTCACATGTCACCGGCATTCCGGACGGCTACACCGTCACCGCCACACACCATGGCGACGATTACGGCAAAGCCACCGACAAGGCCACTGGACGCGAGGTCGCGGGCGGATTCGTCGGCTACGCGGACCTGGCCCGAGTAAAGGGCTGCACGTCTGACAATCTCAAGAAGGTCACCAGCGGCGAGATCGCCGGCGGATTCGTCGGCGAAACCAGCCGCGCCTATCTGGTCGATACGCAGGTCAACTCGGTACTCGTGGAACTGCTCCTGCAAGTGGTGAACGCGCTGGTCAAGCTCCTATACCTCGACAAGGTGGAACAGGTCGGCGTTATTGACTTGGGCAAGTGGTTCCCGGCTATCTTCGGCAAGGTATTCGACCTCAAGGTGCTCTCGGAAGGCAATGTGCTGTACGTGAACCTGTTCGGGCTGAAGGTGAGCGTCGCCCTGTCCAAGGCCGACGCCGAAAACCAGCAGCAGACCGACGTGGCGATCGTCACCATCGGCGACAGCGTCATCAAACTGCCCTGCAGCAAGAACGGCATCGACATGGATGGGTCAGGCAGCAACCTGACCGTCCAACTCATCAAGGGCAACCGCACCCGCGTGGAACAGTCCACCGTGACGGGCATCGCCAGCGGCTATGACGTGTTCGGTGGCGGAGCGACTCAGGACACCGACGGCGTGAAGGATCTTTCCACAGGCTACGCGGGCGGCTTCGCCGGACTGAACGACGAGGGCGTGCTGGCGGACGACCACATGGTCTACGCCGACACGATCCGCGGCACCAGCGGACTGGTCGACCCGTTCTCGAACACCAAACTCAAGTCCGTATGGGACTTCAACACCATGAGCGACATCCTCGGACCGGTCGATGACGGCAACGGCGGCAAGGCATACAACACCTACCGCATCTACCGCAAGGCGGCCGCGAACGCCGGTGAGGCCCGCACCTCCGCACAGGACGGCAACAAGATCTTCTCGCGGAAGAACACGGCAGACGATGCGCTGCACACCAGACTCGATCGCTGGGAAGTGAAGCTGTTCGACGTGGTCAACACATACGACAGCGGCGCTGTGCACAGTGGTGCATCCGGCGACACTGGTGCCACATGGGTCGGCATCAAGGACGCCGTGACTGTGGCTGGTGGCAGCAGCACAAAGCTCGATGCCTACCAGTCCCCAGCCAAGGCAGTGCTCATGCTTGACGTGCCCGTATCCGACAACAACGGCGGACTCACCCCCGAACCGGACGACGGCCAGGACCCATGCGGCAAGGACGGCTGCAAGACCGTGGACCTCACCCTGCAGAAAGTGTGGCGCAACGGCCAGCTGGAACGCCCCGACGCCATCACCCTCGAGGTGACCGCCACGTACACGAATGCGGCGGGCGAACAGGTCAAGGCCGGGAAGCTCGAATGCTTCAAGGACGACTGCGCCACCGAGGAGCGGACCAACCCGTTCACGGTGACCATGACCGCCAAGGAGAACGGCTCCGCGTGGAGCGACACGTGGCGCACGAAGCTCACCGGCCTGCCGGTCGCCTTCGTTGATAAGGGTTCCGGCCCGAACGGCGAGGACGTGACGCGCTACTACACGTACACCGTCAAGGAGCTCAACATGACCTACGCCTCCGGCGACACGGACGGCAACGCCGAGACGAAGACCCCGGCCGAGGCCGGTTACTCGGTGTCCGTCAAGTACGGCACGGACAAGGACGGCAAGTACGTGGCCACCGTCACGAACTTCTCGCCCCTGCCCGAGACCGGCGGCAACGGCACGCTCCTGTTCGTCATGCTCGGCGTGCTCATGCTCGCCCTCGGCACCGCATGGTACCTGCGCGCCAACCGCATGGAACCGGCCGCGGCCGGGGGAGCGGGCGCGGGAACCGCGCTGCCGGTCGGCCGCAAACGCGGTCGGCACACCCGATAACCAGACTTCCCGCCGTCGCACGGCGGCGGGGCAACCAATGTAACCAACTCGAACCGGCCCCGACCGGGACCGGTGCAGTACAGAGAAAGGAACAGTGATGAAGTCACTAATCAGGAATGTAGCGGCGGGCGTCCTCGCAGCCGCCACGATGCTCGGCATCGCCGGCCTCGGCGCCACCACCGCCAACGCTCAGGAAGCCAACGGCAGCATCAAGGTGAGCAGCACCAACGCCGAGTTCGCCGGCAAGGAAATCAAGGCCTACCAGATGTTCTCCTACGATCTGGATGCCGTCAACGCCGGAACCGCCGACAACGGCGGCTTCACGCTGAACTCTGAGTGGAACCAGTTCTTCATCTCGAACAAGACTGAGTTCAACCTTGGCGATGACACCACCGTCGACAACGTCGCCCAAAGGGCCTATGACTACGTCTCCGGCCTCAAGGACGGGAAGACCCAGGTCGTCCCGTTCGCCAAGAAGGCCTCCGATTGGGCGAAGACCCAGACCGGCCTGACCATTAAGACCGAGAGTGCGGCCAAGATTGCCGTGGACGGTAAGTACACGGCGACGTTCACCGATCTGGCCTACGGTTCCTACCTCGTCAGCCCGAAGGCCGGTTCCACCGATACCAGTGACAAGCGTGGCACCGATGCCATCCTGCTCAATGTGCTGAACAGCACCGCCGTCGAGCAGGACCTCAAGAGCACCTACCCGACCATCCAGAAGACCGTCAAGAACGGCACCGACGACAAGAAGCACAACAGCGTCGAGATCGGCGACACCGTGGACTTCAAGCTCGCCTCCACCGTGCCGGACATGACCGAGTACACCAACGGCTACACTTTCAAGTTCACCGATACCCTGTCCAAGGGCCTTACTCTGAACGGCACCGCCGAGGGCGGCACGTTCGCTCCGACCGTCAAGATCGGCGATACCACGCTGGCCAAGGACCTCGACTACACCGCTACGTACACCACGGACTCCGATACTGGTAAGACCGCTCTTGAAGTCAACATGATGAACTTCAAGAATCTGCACCAGAATGACGCCGGCAAGGCCATCACCGTCGAGTACTCCGCCACCCTGAACAAGGACGCCGAGGTCGGTTCCACCGGCAACCAGAACGACGCGAAGATCGAGTACAGCAACGACCCGGCCTCTAACGGCACCGGCACCACCAAGGAAGACAAGACCTACACCTACACCTTCAACTTCGACATCGAGAAGGTCAACGCGGTCGACCACAACGATAAGCTGAAGGGCGCCCAGTTCGAACTGCAGCGCGAGAACGGCACCAAGATCAATCTTGTGAAGGTCTCCGATGGTGTGTTCCGCCCGGCCAAGGGAACGGAAACCGTCGCCGATGACAAGACTGTGGTCACCGACAATAACGGCAAGCTGCAGTTCACCGGTCTCAAGGAAGGCACCTACAAGGTGAAGGAGATCAAGGCTCCGACAGGCTATAACCTGCTGAAGGATCCGATCACGGTCACCATCTCCGCCACGTACGACGAGAACACCGGCATCCTGGAGTCCTGGAAGGTAAACAACGCCAACGCGCAGGGCACCACCGTCCCGGTCATCACCGTCGAGAACAACAAGGGCGTCACCCTCCCCGAGACCGGCGGCATGGGCACCGTGCTGTTCACCGTGTTCGGCGTGGCCATCGTGGCCCTCGGCGCGACCTGGTACGTCAAGTCCAACCGCAAGTCCCGTCACGCGGCCTGAGACCGCCACTGACCCCCGGTTCCCCTGACCCGCGTCAAGGGGACCGGGGCGCCGGCCTTCCCTGACCGGGGAAGCCCCACCAAGGAGATCCATGGTTAAGAAGCTGCGCGGCCTCGCGCCGTTGCTGGTCATCGTGATCGGACTGCTCGTCCTGTTCTACCCGACGATCAGCAACTTCCTCGTCATGAAGAACGCCTCGCGCG
>ENA-OOWK01001387-OOWK01001387.1-human-gut-metagenome-genome-assembly--contig:-NODE-1387-length-11902-cov-2.381194_pt1 | contig 11902 bp, 12 predicted proteins | sample MGYA00241405_ERZ501317 | MGnify/ENA primary metagenome ERZ501317 (study PRJEB25962, sample SAMEA1972440) | human gut metagenome | biome: human gut; feature: human-associated habitat; material: faeces... | reverse complement strand
CGGTCAGGGTCAGACAGTCCACAAAGATATCTTCTTTTGGAATACCGTACTGCTCAGCGCGGCGGACGATTTTTTCAGCAACAGCAAAGCGCTGTTCGGCAAGCAGCGGGATACCGCTCTCGTCCAGTGTCAGTGCAACAACGGCAGCACCATATTTTTTAACTAACGGGAGAATTGCCTGCATGGACTTCTCCTCACCGTTTACCGAGTTGACGATCGGCTTTCCATTATAGATACGAAGCGCTGCTTCGACCGCCTGCGGGTTGGAGGAATCCAGCTGCAATGGGGTGTCCAGCACGCTTTGCAGTTTTTTGACCACCAGAGGGAGCATCTGTACCTCGTCGATGCCCGGCATTCCCATATTGACATCCAAAATGGAGGCGCCAGCTTCGACCTGAGAGATTCCCTGACTGAGGATATAATCAAAGTCCTGTTCGAGGATTGCCTGTTTTAAGCGCTTCTTTCCGGTTGGATTGATGCGTTCTCCGATGATGCGCACGCGGTCCACCGGGACAAAATCAGTCGGGGTGCAGACACAGGAACGTCGTGCAGGAACAGCAGCTTTGACCGGATATTTGCCGGACAGCATCTTTGCCATCTCGCGGATAAATTCCGGATCGGTGCCACAGCATCCGCCGAATACGCGAATGCCAAGAGAAAGATATTCCTCCATACAGCGGGCAAACTCCTCAGCAGAGATAGAATAAAGGTTTGTCTGCGGGTCAGGAAGTCCTGCATTTGCCTTGATAAAAACAGGGAGAGAGGTGCAGGAAACTAACTCTTTTGCAAGAGGGAGCAGTTCCACCGGTCCCAGCGAACAGTTAAAGCCGATAAAGTCAGCACCCAGTCCCTCAATAACGGCAGCCATGGAAGGTACGCTGCATCCGGTGAAGGTGCGTCCATTTGCCTCAAAGGTCATCGAAACCATGAGCGGCAGAGATCTGCCCAGTTTTTCACAGGTTTCCTTTGCGGCAAGGATGCCGGCCTTTACCTCATAAAGGTCGGTCATGGTTTCCAGCACGATAAGATCTGCTCCGGCAGTAACGCCTGCGGTGATTTCCTCGGCAAAGATGTCGTAAGCTTCCTCAAAAGAGAGTGTACCAGTCGGTTCGAGCAGCTCCCCAATTGGTCCGATGTCCAGCGCAACCAGTGCCTGTGTTGCTGATGCGTTGGCAGCAGCCTTTGCATTTTTAACAGCAGCAGTGATTACCTCCTGAACAGGGTGACCGCAGCCGGAAAGCTTTTTCCGATTTGCACCAAAGGTATTTGCATAGATAATATTTGAGCCAGCTTCGATATATTCCCTGTGGATACCGGTGACAATTTCCGGATGGCTTAAATTAAAAAGCTCTGGCTGAAGCCCGAAAGGCAATCCCTTTTTCTGGAGCTGGGTGCCCATCGCTCCATCCAGAAGCCAGAAACGGCTGGAATCTTCCAGCAGGTCATTGATGATCTTTTCCACAAAATACACCCTTTCTTCTTAATTGACAATTTTTCCGAAGATTGCAGATACTGCACGAATCTAAGTGAGAAGCAGAGGCTCCCTCTGGAAGAATACCGATGACAGCAGTCACTGACTTAATGGGAACCAGCATGCCGGAAGGACTCAGGTGCAGCCCGATTTTTCGCCCGGCATCCAGACAGGATAAAAAGTGTGGCTGAGCAGACAGCGGAAGATCCCCGTATCCGCAGCTGAAACGGGTGGTCAGGCTGCGCTCAAGGCGCTGGGCAATATCCAACTGAACCTCGTCGCAGACCTGTTCGATCGCAGCGGAAGCCACAGGGTTTTTGCCATGTCGGTGACCTGTGTCCGGCGGATCAGTGCATCCACCTCACTGCCAAGGGTTGCGCACAAAAGAACGCAGTCGATGCATCCTGAAAGGTGGCGGCGGATGTCCTCGCCAGTTAAAAAGGAGTCGAGCAGCGGCTGGACGGGGTATCTTACCAGATGGTATTTTGGCTGACAGCAGGAAAGAATCTCCTGTGCAGCGTTTTGTGCCAAAGACAAGAATTCCTGCGGAATCGGGCTTGGCAGAGCAGTTCCCAGCGCATAACGGACAATCTCGGGGATTGGGATTTGTTTAAGCGAACAAAGCATGGCGCTTTCCTCTATTCAGCGCGGTTGCTGCATCGAATCAGGCTGGCAACCGACTGGCTGATTCTGCGTGCAATCAGCGGGTTGTTCATGGTATACAGGTGGATTCCCTGAACCCCGTTGGAGATGAGGTCAACGATCTGCTCCACTGCATAAGCAATGCCTGCATCCTGCATAGCGGCAGGGTCATCGCCGTAACGGTGCATGATTTTTACAAACTTTTTCGGCAGACTCGCGCCGCACAGCGAAACCATGCGTTCGATCTGTTTGCGGTTGGTTACCGGCATGATGCCCGCTTCTACCGGAACCATGATGCCGGCTTCGCGAACACGATACAGGAAGTTATAAAAATCATTGTTGTCAAAAAACAGCTGAGAAATCAGGTGAGAGGCGCCGGCATCTACCTTTTCTTTCAGGTGCAAGATGTCCTCCTCCATATCAGGGCATTCCGGATGAACTTCCGGATAGCACGCTGCGGCAATGTCAAACTCTCCATGGTGGTTCAGTTCCTCAATCAGGTCACGAGCATAGCGGTAATCTGTCTTTGGAGGAACATCTGGATTGCGGTCTCCGCGCAGTGCCAGAATGTTTTCGATCTCATTTTCCCGCAGCTCATTTAGCACCTGTCCGATATGTTCCTTGGTGGAGTTTAAACAGGTCAAATGTGCCAGCGGTTCGATGTGGTATTTGTGTTTGATGGTGGAAGCGATCTCTACGGTGGAGTGGTCAGCAGGGTTTCCGCCAGCACCATAGGTTACGCTGATAAAGTCAGGATTCAGGTCGGAAAGTGCATCCAGTGTATCGTAGATGGTCTGGATGGAGCTTGTCTTTTTCGGAGGGAAAACCTCGAACGAAAAGACGATTTTCTTTTGTTCAAATAGAGTGTTCAGTTTCATTGCATTGGTCCCTTTCTTTTTTATTACACAGTTTGCTCCACAAATTTGGAGTCAAAAACGATTTATTACATTATAGTGAAAAAGCAGGGAGATGTAAAGTAAATCAAAAAGAAAAATCGAATGGAAAACCATCCGATTGAGCGTTAGTATTGATATTATTTTTTGGATTTTCGATAAAAAAAGGCAGCTGAAACAGCAAAGAGTACAATTCCAATCAGGTAAGGAATCGCAGAAAAAAATGCAATCGAAGCAGGAGCACTGGCTCCAGCATGTTCGATCTGGCACAGCATTCTTGCGTAATTGAAGCTAACATTAATACACATGAAATGGGAAAGCAACAAAGCAATCAATACACACAGCCAAGAGAGTAAACGGAACTTTTTCATGGAAATTCCTCCTTTGTTTCAGTATAGCATAAGAAAAACAGACGCACAACAAAAATGAATCTTGTCGGAAATAGCTTGCCAATAAAAAGAGAATCCGATATAATGGAAGAAAACGATGGAAGGAGAATACAATGGAAATTCGTGATTTTAGACCAGAGGACCGACAGGAATATTTGGATATGTCGGTTGATTTTTATTCGGGAGATGCGTCTTTGTTTGACGTAGATATGAAAAAGTTTGAGGATACCTTCGAGCTTGGTGTTAAGGGCTCTCCACTGATGCGCGGACTGACCATCACTGAGGGAGATGAGATTATCGGCTATGCACTGCTTGCATTTTACTGGAGCTGCGAATCCGGCGGTTTTACCGTTCAGGCAGAGGAACTGTACTTTAAACCCCAGATGCGCGGCAAAGGCTGCGGACACAAATTTTTCCAGTGGTTATTTGAAGAATATCCGCAGGCAAAACGCTTCCGTCTGGAAGTATGCCCGCACAATCCAAAGGCAAAACTGTTGTACAGCCGTTTAGGATTTGAAGATCTTAACTACGGACAGATGATTCTGGATAGATAAGAAAAACAGGGTATCGAGAGGATAACGCTCGATACCCTGTTTTTAGTTTTTGTGCGCAAAATAATCATCACAGAACTGCCACCAAAGGGCCTTGTATTCCGAATCAGAAAGTGGCTGCAGGTCAGCGACATGAAAAATATTTCGTTCTCTTGCCATTTTAACAAAGTCCAGAAGATAGTCGCCGCTTTCCTCAGCGGTATAAATGTAGCATTTATGGAAACCTTTTTGCAGAGCGGCGTATAGGCGAGTATGTCCATCACAAATAAAATTGGTATTAGGATGTACAGGAATAATAAGATGATGAAGATTTTCTATCCAGCCGGAACACTGTAGAATTTTTTCTTGGTTGACATAAAATTGAGAGGGCTGTAAATCATTAATTTCTACTAATGTAAGCTCTACAGAGGGGAATTTTTTAACCAACTGATGCTGCTCGTTGAGAAATTGAGTAATATGGTAACTGTAAAAACGAAATTCTTGGATAACCTCTTCTAGCAAAGCAGAGTTTTCCAAAATCTTTTTATCACAGTGGATAATGGCCTGTTCTGGATTTAAAATTTCAAAATATACGATGGCTTGGTCGACCAAAAATGCGGTGTGTCGACTTACATATTGAGGATCAGCACAGGGATATTCTTCAAGAGATTCAATTCGTTTGATGTCGGACATGAAGGTTCCCTCCTTCTATGCACTGTAAGGCAGAATCATTAGGCTTAAAAAGCAAAGAATCAGCAGGGACAGGTTCACCGAAGTGAGAATCCATCTCTTTTTGACGATGCAGTAGATTGAGGTTGCAATCAGGAGCAGCAAAGAAGCAATCCAGCAACCAAATACAACCTGATGCTGATATCCAGTGGTAAAGAATAAGTAGGCGAAAATAGCAACAATAGAAAGCAGCTGCAAAATCAGATAGGGTTTGTCACTGATAATACGTTTCATAGGTACCTCCAGGGGATGGTTTTAGTTTGTCGAAAAAATTGAGTTTGCATCCCATCCCATCGAGAATGACGCGAGGCGTCATTCTCCCAAAAAAAGGGATGGTTTTCGTTTGTTATAAAAATTAGGTCTGTGTCCCATCCCCTCGAGAATGCCGCAAGGCGTCATTCTCCTAAAAAAGGGGATGGTTTTAGTTTGTTATAAAAATTAGGTTTGTGTCCCATCCCCCCGAGAATGCCGCGAGGCGTCATTCTCCCAAAAGAGGATGGGTAAATAGTAGGATGGTTTTCGTTTAGAGTAAATAATGAGAAGATGTTGCTCTGTAGTGCAGTTTCTGCATGAAATGCTTTGATTTCCAGTATACCACCCAAAGATGAATTTTTCTACAAAAGTGCGCAAAAACCTATTGACAGCGGCAAAATAGTGTGATACTGTATATATATGATATATACAGTATATACAGACAGCAAGGAACGGTGATTTTTTGAATCTGATAATCAGCAATTCCAGCGGCAGACCGATTTATGAACAGATCACCGCGCAGATCAAGAACAGTATCTTGAACGGAGAACTGCAGGAAGGGGAAGCGCTTCCTTCCATGCGGGCACTGGCAAAAGACCTGCGCATCAGCGTGATTACCACCAAACGAGCATATGAAGATCTGGAGCGGGACGGTTTTGTCGTAACGGTAGCAGGAAAAGGGTGCTTTGTGGCACCAAAGAATCTGGAACTCATGCGGGAGGAACAGCGCAAAAAGGTAGAAGGAGCGCTGCAATGTGCAGTCGATCAGGCAAAAGCAGCTTCGATTGATCTGGAGGAACTTAAGGAGATGCTTTCCCTTTTGTATGAGGAATAAATCGAAGAAAAGGGGTCAGAAGTATGGAAGATATGATTCTTATAGTTAATCATCTTTGCAAAAGTTATCCGCAGTTTTCTCTTTCGGACGTTTCGTTTTCCCTGCCGAAGGGGGCAATTATGGGTCTGATCGGAGAAAATGGTGCGGGCAAATCCACCACCATGAAGCTGATTTTGGGAATGACCTCGCCGGACAGTGGAAGTATTTTCGTCTTTGGGCATGCAGGATGCAGCGCAAAAGACAGGGAGGACATCGGCGTTGTTTTCGATGAGCTTCCCTTTGCCCAGACTCTCTTTGTTTCCCATCTGGGCAGAATCATGAAGGGCATCTATCAAAACTGGGATCAAAAACAATATGAGGAGTATCTTCAAAAGTTTGCCCTGCCGGACAAAAAGGAGCTAAAGGATTTTTCCCGTGGCATGAAGATGAAGCTCTCTCTTGCAGTGGCATTGAGCCACAACGCAAAGCTTCTTATTCTGGATGAACCGATCAGTGGCTTGGACCCGGTGGTCCGTGCAGAGATTCTGGATATTTTCCTCGATTTTATCTCGGACGGCGAGCATTCGGTTCTGGTTTCTTCCCATATCACAAGCGATCTGGAAAAGGTGGCGGACTACATCACCTTTATCCATCAGGGAAAACTGATGTTGTGTGAAAATAAGGATAATATCATTTATGGATATGGCATTGCAAAGGCAGATAAAGCGACCATTGAGGCTATCGACAGCCAGTTTGTCCTGAAAAAGAAGCATGGAAAATATGACAGCGAAGCACTCGTCAGCGATAGGGCGGCATTCAGCCGACAGTATCCGGAAATTCTGGTTGACCCGATCAATCTGGATGAGTTGATGCTGATGCTGTGTTCGGACAAGTAGTAACAAGCCAGAAAGAAGGGTCTTTATGAAAGGGCTTATTTTAAACGATTTTCTTTCGATGAGAAAGCTGCTCAAGAGTATTCTGTTTGTATTTTTTGCCTTTGCAGCAATCTGGGGATTTATGGACCAGCCAGAAACCGGAGCGATAATTATCTGTGTAATGGGAATCAGTTACCTGTTTAACCTCTTTACCTACGATGAATATTATCACTGGGACCAGTACAGGAGTATTCTGCCGGTGACCCATAAACAGATCGTGCTGGCAAGATATGCAGCTTTTGGTATCACTTCCCTGATACTGCTGGGTATTTCTTCGATTTACACCCTGATTCTGGGTGGAGCTGCTCGGTGCGGACTCATGCTGCTGGTATCCCTGTGTATGCAGGGATATACCACCGCGGTCATTATCCCGATTGCATATAAGTTTGGGATGCAGAAAGGCAGAATGCTTTATCTCCTAACGATGCTGATTCCGTTCGGTATTATGATGGGCCTTACTATAGCTCTATCCGAGGCAGGAATGATCCCGACAGGCGGAATGCTGGCTTTGATGCTGGCAGCATTGATTGTTCTGATTGTACTGATGGTTATGGTGTCCATTCATATTTCCATTAAAATCGTCAGCAAAAAATCCTTCTAATTAGGAAGCAAGCTGCCACAAAAGCCAGAAACCTTCTGCAGGAGCGCGATATCTGGCAGGAATTAAAATACCATAGTTATGATATATTCTGGAAGCCTTGTCAGAGATTTCCAGAAACTCAGAAGCAGAAATCTTCCAATTCCATCCAAGGAAACTCATAGAGAAAACGTCCGGATCTTGATTCGGGCGTTTTTCCTTTTCCTGAGAGACTTTTTCTGAGAAAGAGATACTCACCGAAAGAACCGGCTGCTGAATGGAGCTTTCCTGTCCGGACGCTACATAAAAAAACGCAGTCAAAAAGAGTAAGAACATGGCGCTGACAAAAAAACTTTCCCAAAACCAGCGCAGCTTGCGGCGTGTCTGCCAGGATAACGATTTAATCTGCAAATGAATTCCTCCTTTATACATTAAAAGAGGATGTACAAAATGCAGGGGAATATACAAAAACAGGATGGATGCATTTGCATCCTGTTTATTTTTAGAGATGTTATCCGATATAGTTTCGTGCATCCAGATAAGAACCACCACTGATAATTTCAAAGTGGCAGTGGTTTCCGGTTGCCCATCCGGTACGGCCGACATAGCCGATAACCTGTCCCTGTGATACCTGCTGACCTGCATAAACAGCAAGGCTGCTGCAGTGTGCATATCGGGTCTTGGTACCATCCGCGTGGTTGATCAGAACGTTGTATCCATAACCGTTGGACCAGCCTGCATAAGCGACTGTTCCGGCTTTTGCAGCCCAGATGGTAGTTCCAGCAGGAGCTGCAATATCAGTACCAGTATGACCGCTGTAACCCCAGATTGGGCAGGAAATATGACCGCCGTCAACCGGCCAGATATAACCGCCGACATTGCTCTGAGTAGAGTTGGTACCGGAGCCATTGAAATTATATGGAGAAGAGGACGAGCTCTTAAGAGAACCGACAACAACCTTTGCGGTAACAGGTTCCACCAGAGTGGTTTCTGCGGTAACGGTTCGTTCGGTCTCATATCCATCGATATAGGTAATTTCGGTGGTGACCTCTTTCAAGCCGTTCTTGCCTTCCTGAACTACCTTTTCATAGCTGGATTCCTTGTTCTGGTCCACCTCAGTTTCGGTGGTGAACTGGATTTCCTGCTCCTGAGTAACGGTGCGGACAACCTTGGTCTGCAGGAATGGCTGTTCCTGCGAGATTACAAAGGTTTCGCCGACCAGCATGGACTGGCTGACCTCTGGATTCAGGTTCAGAAGTGTCTCGGTTGGGATGTCAAACTTGTTGGCAATATCCCAGGTAGTATCGCCTTCCTGAATGGTATAGGTCTGCTCGCCTTCGACAACGGTATCCAGTTTGGCATTGATGCTGTCTAAAGACTCCACAGAAGAAACTGGATATAATCCTTTTTCTACGCGGATATCCTGTACAAAGCTGACAACCTCACTGTCCAAAGTAACGCCTTCCTCAGTAATTGGAGGAAGCAGGCTTGTTTTGGAAGTTGTGGTGGAAGACTGTGTCTGCTCTTCCGAAGCAGGTTCTTCCGCAGTGGTTTCAGAGTCGGTGGACTCGGAGCTGGTTTCGTTTTCTTCCTCCGCAGATGTTTCCGAAGAGGTCGAAGAAGTTCCAGCTTTAATGATAAGAGTATCGCCGATCAGCATGGAATCGGTGATGCTTGGGTTTAACTCAATTAACTCATCGACAGAAAGATCAAACTTGTTGGCAATATCCCAAGGAGTATCACCTTCCTGTACGGTATAGGTCTGTTCTGTCTGGGCAGTGCTGGAGGTCGATTCCGGTTCTTCTGTTTCTTCAGTCTGTTCTGGCTGCGAATCAGAAGAGGTGTTTTCGGAAGAAGCACTTGCAGAAGAGCCTCCCGCCGAAACGACCAGAGTTTCACCAACCAGCATGGTCTGGCTAACCTCAGGATTTAATGCAATCAGTTCATCAACAGAAAGGTCAAACTTATTGGCAATATCCCAAGGGGTGTCGCCTTCCTGAATGGTATAGGTCTGTGCAGCAGATTCCTCAGCAGCTGGTGTTTCTTCTGCAGCAGGAGTCTCTTCCTGTTCTGGCTGAGAAGATTCAGAAGATTCTGTCTGATCGGAAGGGGTAGCTTCCTCGGAAGAAGATTCTTCCTCAGTGCTTGTCTCTTCTGCTGGTGCAAACAGTTTTTCTAACTCCTCTTCGGTCATACCCGGCTGGTAGGTTCCTTCCTTGCGGGCTTTCAAACTGAGCAAAAGGGTGTCACCGTCTTTTACTGCGCCGATAAATTCATCGTCCACGTAAAGACCGGCAGCTTCTTCGATTTCGTTGCCGGAAGCACGGATAATGTTGTTAATCAAAATGCTTTGATCGGAAATCTGGTCTTCCTCAACCACTTCCAAAGAATAGATCGGGACACTGTCTTCTGGTGGAAGATATGCCTCATTGACGATACGTTCCTTTACCTTGGCTTCTGCTTCAGAGAAGTCAGATTCCGAAAGGATATAACCGATGTGTTCTCCGTTGTACTGGACACGAAGACCAAAGGTCAGAGTAGAAAAATGGTGGATAGTGGAGATCAGAACGATCATCCCTGCAACAGGGAGAATATAATTGACCGTGCCGGCAAGTTTGCGCAGCGACGGGAAAAAGGCTTTCAGCAGTTCATCAAGATGCAGCCCCGAATCAGGCTGCTTGCGATATTTGTTCCAGTCATGCAGTGCATCACGGGTTTGCGAGAAGGCTTTTTTCCATTCCCGTTTCCAATACCCCTTCGATGGAGCTGCGGCTGAACGTTGTTCCTTGAGATCAAAATAAAAACGCCGAACTGCCCATTTAATATGAAGGCAATTTAATCTGACGATACGCCTTAAGCGGCGGTAATATCGAATAATTCTCGCGCCAACGAGATAACATACGGCATAAAGCAAAGAAATCAATGCGGAAAAACTTTCAGGAAGACCGGAAGCAGATTTTTTATTGTTCTTACTGTTTTCCGGATTCGACACCGGACATCCGCTCCTTTCCCAATTTAAAAAGTTACAACATCTTTTTTACAATAGCATTACTTATTATAAGCGTTTATGCGCTCAGATTCAAGATTTATTACAGAATTGACATAGAAATCATGCCATTTTAGGGCAAAAAATCGTCCTTTTTGAGCGCTTCTTTTTTATTGTAGCCTGATTTTTTAAATAAGAACAGGGGAAAAATATAGATATTTTATGAAGAAAAGAGCATAGATTCAAAGAAATCTTAAAATTTTTTGGAAGTCTAATCGGAAAGGAAAAGAAATTTCCCAGGAAATATACAGGGAAATTCTTTTATCGACACAAATTTTAATGGATTCCCTTTAAAAGAGCCAAAAGATCTGATAAAATAATCAGCAGAAGAAAAGTGTTTGATAAGGAGGACGCAGATGAAACAGGCAAGGGAATACCCGCAGGTAAAGGTCAGCAAAAAGGCAGAACATGCCATTATCAAAGGACATCCGTGGGTTTATTTTAATGAGATTACCGAAGCACAGCCATTTGAAAATGGAGAGCTGGTGGATGTTGTCAGCCAGAAGGGAAGCTATTTGGGAACCGGATTCGCAAACGAAAACAGCAAAATCCGTGTTCGTCTGATTTCCCGCAATGCAAATGATAAATTTGATGAAGCGTTTTTTGAAAGACGTCTTCGTCATGCGATTGATTACCGCAAAACCGTTATGGGGGACGATTTTTCCAACTGTCGCCTGATTTTTGGAGAAGCAGACAGCTTTCCAGGACTGACCATAGACCGCTTTGGCGACATCCTGGTAGCACAGGTTCTGTCCTTGGGTATCGAAAAACGTAAAAAGATGCTGTTTGAACTGCTAGCAAAGATCTTTGCACAGGATAACCAGCCGATTCGCGGAATTTATGAGCGCAACGATGTGGCAATCCGAGAGCTGGAGGGAATGGAACAGTACAAAGGCTTTTTCCCGCTGGAAGGATATCCGATTCCAGATTCTACCGAGACAACCATTACCGAAAATGAAATCACCTATGCGGTTGATTTTGAGAATGGACAGAAAACCGGATTCTTCCTGGACCAGAAATACAACCGCCTTGCGGTCGCAAAATTAAGCCGCGGAAAACGGGTACTTGATTGCTTTACCCACACCGGTTCCTTTGGACTGAACGCAGCGAAGGGCGGCGCGGAGTATGTGCTGAGTGTGGATATCTCTGAGTCGGCTGTGGAGATGGCGCAGAAAAATGCAAAGGCGAACGGGCTGGATGGAAAGGTAGAGTATCTGGCAGCCAACGTGTTTGACCTGCTTCCGAAGCTTTCTGAGGGAGAAATGATCAACCGGTACGGAAAGTTTGATTTTATCATCCTTGACCCGCCGGCATTTACCAAGTCCAGACAGACAGTGGAAAGTGCAATGCGTGGATATAAGGAAATCAATCTGCGTGCAATGCGCCTTTTGCCTCGTGGAGGATATCTTGCGACCTGTTCCTGTTCTCATTTTATGACCGAGCAGCTGTTTGTCAAGATGCTGCACCAGGCAGCAGCAGATGCGGGAGTTTCCCTGCGTCAGATTGAAGCAAGACAGCAGTCTCCAGACCATCCGATTCTGTGGAATGTGGAAGAGACAAACTATCTGAAGTTCTATTTGTTCCAGGTAGTATAAGCAAAATATAGAAAAAAAGAGGGGTTCGA
>ENA-OOWK01001382-OOWK01001382.1-human-gut-metagenome-genome-assembly--contig:-NODE-1382-length-11922-cov-2.195753_pt1 | contig 11922 bp, 6 predicted proteins | sample MGYA00241405_ERZ501317 | MGnify/ENA primary metagenome ERZ501317 (study PRJEB25962, sample SAMEA1972440) | human gut metagenome | biome: human gut; feature: human-associated habitat; material: faeces... | reverse complement strand
CTGTCTATCTGGACGCTATGCCGCTGTCAAAGTGCGCAAGAAATTGTACGTTACCGGGCGATAAATCGCCATATTATTGCCTCCTAGCGGAGAATTGTCGCCCGACGACGAGATTTGTGTCCGGATGTCGCCCGACAACGCCGCCTGCGTCCGAATGTCGCCCGAAAGCGGGATGCCCGCCCGCAGTCCGTCCATGAACGAAGCGCGCGCCCGGATTCCGCTCGAGAACCCTAAGGCGGGGGAGGCCCGATAACGGGGTATAGTAGGTCAAGACGCTACGAACGAGAGGATTCGCGATGGATGCAACGGGACGAGATGAGCTTTCCGACCTCCCACGGCTTGCCGAGCTTACGAGCGACGCCATCATCGCATGCAGTACCGACGGTACCATCTACCAGGTCAATTCCCGTCTGGTCGCTTTAACGGGGGAAGAGGCCGGCCAGCTTATAGAAACCGATGTCAAAGACCTCCTCTTCAGCTCATCTTTCGAGCGCGCTGCCGATCACAAGTTGCCGTTTTCCCTCGATGGCAAGGATTGCCCGCTCATGCTCAAGCTTGCGGACGGTTCCTTCATTCCAGTACTCGTGCGCGCGATTCAGGTGACACCGTCCGAGCGCCTTCGCAAGCGTTTGCTCAAGCGCACTTCTGGTAAAGGGCATGTGCTTCTCACGCTTCGCAGTCTCGAAGAGCGCTATGCGCATGATCGCCAGATGCGCCGTGTGCTCTCGGAGCTTCAGGCGGCGAACAAGCGCCTTTCGGGGACGCTCTCGGTCATCATGTCCACCGTGGGTGCAGAGAATCTCCCATCGCTTCTAGACACGGTGCTCAACAAGCTCGTGGATGCGCTTGATGCCGATGGATCGACTATCTACTTCGCAGAGGGCGGAGGGTTCAAGCTACGGGGTATTTCGCGAAGCCTCGAGCTCGATTATGTACCGGAGTTCATCCCCTTTGGCGCGGGCGTGCCCACCTATGTGACACGCAAGGGTTCGAGCTGCCGCCTCACCATCATCCGCTCTGGCGAGGGCTCGGGCACCAACGCCGGTTCGCTCTACGACCTGGACGCTCGGTGCGGCAGAAACCTCCGTGCGCACTATATGCCGCCCTTCAAGACGCTCATCGCGGTGCCGGTTTTCTTCGGTACGCAGATTCTCGGTGTGATTGAGCTGGGCTGGAAGCGCCCCACGGCATCGCGTGCGTATGACGTGAACGTTATCGAGGTCGTTTGCGATTATCTATCAATCGAGCTCATGAGCTTGGCAACGAGCATGCGCTCCCAGCGCACCGCCGAGCTCAGCCGCTCACTCAACCATGTGCGCGATGTCGTATATGGTGCCGAGGGCGACATCGGGCTCATCTGGGCCGAGACGATCACCGAGGTGCGCCGGGTGCTCTCGTGCCACGTGTGCCCCGTGGTGAGCAATCCCCATACGGGGCAGCTTGAGATTGACTTCGAGGGCGGGGGCCGCGTCGCGCTCCCCGGCGACATCGACCAGCTCTTCTTCTCCACGACCGCGCCCGCCGCCCGCATGAACCAGGAACCGCGGGATTACTTTGCGCATGCAGCGGGGGAGTTTAGGTCGGACGGGACCGAATTGGAATACGTGCGCATCACGCGCATCGAGCGCATGTCTCGCATGGGGACATGGCTGAGCTCGCAGGGTCTGCCCGACCAAGGCGTGTTCTTCGAGATGCGCGGAGACCTGGCGTTCGGCGGCGTCGATGCGGGTGCTACTCCTTTGGGGGAGCATGCCGATCGCGATGCAGCAGAAGCGTCTCGCGCGGCGGAAGCGGGCGATACGGGTGCCTCGGAAGGCCTGGACGAGACGTTGCAGACGGCGCAGGGGGCTGGTTCTGCCCTTGCGCCGCGATCGCCCGGGCTCGCTCCTAACACCTTCTTGCTGTTGCGCGATGACTCCCAGGAGCCCATCGACGATATGGAATTCGATTATCTCGTGCGCTTGGCACATGAGTTCGAGCTCCGGCTGCGCGACGCCACGCAGAGCAAGGAGGACCGGAGGATCGCCCAGACGCTGCAGGCAGGCATGAGAAGCTCTCTCGGGGCCGTTCCGGGCATCGTGAGCGACTCCCTGTACTCATCTGCCACGCAGCAGGCGCTCGTGGGCGGAGATTTCTACACGCTTATTCGCCTTCCCGACGACCGGGCGGTCATGATTCTGGGCGATGTATCCGGTAAGGGCATTGAGGCCGCCTCCATGTCGGCGCTCGTCAAGACGGCGCTCTCCGCCTATGCATGGGAAGGGCTGAGCCCCGTTCGCATGGTCCGCTCGCTCAATGCGATGCTCATGAACTTCTCGCGGGTCGAGACGTTTGCGACCATGTTCGTTGCCAAGCTCGATTTACGGCGCGGGAGGGCGACGTATTGCTCGGCGGGGCACCCACCCACGATGCTCGCCCATGTGGGCGGCGATGCGGGGGCCGCGCCAACGGGAGATGGAGAGGCTCTCTCCGGGGGAGAGGCGTCTCCGTGCGAGGTGGAGCTTCTGAGCGAGCAATCGGGCGTGGTCGGCGCATTCGAGGACATGGCATTCAAGAGCGGGTCGTTTACCTTTGCCCGCGGCGATGTGCTGTTCATGTATACCGATGGTGCCATCGAGGCACGGAGCGCCTCGGGCGAGTTCTTCGGCGAGCGGCGCCTGCGCGACATCATCCTTGCGAACGCGCGCTTTGGCGCGGACGGACTTTGCCAGCGCGTGCTCGACGAGCTCGATTCCTTTACCGATTCATCGCTCGAAGACGACATCGCGCTCGTGGCGCTTGAGTTCCAGGGCCCCGAGCGTTCCGGCTTTCAGCATGCGGCAACGGAAGGCGGCGCGCGATGAGGCCGCATATCCAGTTGCCGGAGCGAGCGGCTCGTCTGCGGGGCGCACTGATTAGAAGTGCTTCGACGCGGGAAGCATGTGCATATGCGTGAGTGGAACGACATAGCGGTTCTCGCCCCGCCGGGCGATATCGACATCTCGACGACGCCTTCGTTGCGCGCCGACGTCGATGCCCTGATTGATGGCGGTGCGCGGCGCATCATCGTCAATTGCGAGCACGTGAGCTTTATCGATTCCACCGGCCTTGCCTTCCTGCTCACCCGCGCTCGCCGCCTTATGCGAAGCGACGGTTTGCTCTCGCTCGTTAACGCATCGCCGGCAGTTGCGCGCTTTTTGCAGATTGCCCGCCTCATCGACGTGCTTCATGTCACTGCTGCCGACCGGCCGCCCATTCCGGCGCTCTCACCTACCGAGTTGCCGAGCTGGAGCAAGAGCATCTCTGTTACCGAGGGCATCGAACACCTCGGTTTCTATCGCCATCGCGTTGTCGAGCTGCTTGAGAGCCTGCCTATGGCGAAGGACGCGCGCTACGATCTGGCGCTTGCTGCGAGCGAGGCTCTCGGCAACGCCTACGACCATGCGTGTGGGGTGGGGTGCGTTCTCAACGCGCGGGCCTATCGCGATCGCGTGGTGATCGAGGTTTGTGATTGCGGGTGTGGGTTTGAGATTTCGCCCGATGAAGAGCCCGAGGAGAGCGAGGAGCGCGGGCGCGGCATCAAGCTCATGCGCCTGCTGGTGGATAGCGTTGAGATACGGCGCCGTACCGATGCTCAGGGCACCATGACGCGTTTGGTCAAGCTCTTGTGACAAGCCGACCGGAGATAAGTATTTCCGAGGGCTAGAGGCAGTTGGTCGTAGGGTGCGTCGATGGACGGCACCCTAGGCTTCGTTGGCAGGGCGGCATCTCGGGGATCGTTATCCGGTTGATATGCTTGCCACAGATGCGCAGGTTACAAAAAAACGGGCACCGTGAAGGCACCCGTTCAATGCAATGGAGGCGACGCCCAGATTCGAACTGGGGGTAAAGGCTTTGCAGGCCTCTGCCTTACCACTTGGCCACGTCGCCGATGAAAAAGGCCGAATGAAAATACTCCATCCGGCCCGTCTCATGCAATGGAGCGGACAACGGGGCTCGAACCCGCGACCCCAACCTTGGCAAGGTTGTGCTCTACCAACTGAGCCATGTCCGCTTGCAGGAAGATAATATACGCGAGTTTGTAAGGACTTGCAAGCATGATTTTCAAAAAATTTTGGCTTGGGTACAATACTGCTCGACCGGGGGCGTCACGCTGGCGTGTTTACGGGCCGTTTTCCAAGCTCAGGCGTGTCGCGCACATCTAACGGCGTTTAGCGAACGGGGGATCTCCCTTGCTCTTCACCATTACCGTCTTTATCGTTGCGCTCTTCCTTGTGGCGCGCGGCATCACATTCCTCATCCAGCGGTATCTCGATTTTCGCGGCGCGGGAAGGTCGTTCAAGAAGCTTCTTCGGCAGGGCCGCATCGATGCGGGAGTGTATGCAGACGCGGTGTGGTCGGAGGTCAACCGATTCGGCCACAAGAAGCTCCGCGCGAAGATTTCAAAGGAGCAGCAGCGCGTAATTCGCGACGCGCGCCGGCAGCTGCGTGACGACTTCCTGAACGATAACCGTCCGGGGTTCTACCAATATCTCATCATCTTCTTGGTTGCCTCGGTGCTCGGTCTTATTCTCGAGACCATTTGGATGTTCGTGGCCTATGGCGTGCTCGAGAGCCGCGTGGGGCTCGTGTGGGGTCCGTTCTCGCCGCTATACGGGTGCGGCGCGGTGCTGCTCACCGTTGTGCTGTGGCGCCTGCGCGATCAGCCAACCTGGATGATCTTCCTTATATCCGCGGGTCTTGGTGGGATTCTCGAGCAGCTCGCTGGGTGGAGCATGGAGACGGTCATGCACGCATGGTCGTGGTCGTACCTGCATTTCCCCGATCACATCACCCAGTGGGTGGCATGGCGCTTCCTCATCGTGTGGGGGCTGTTGGGCGTGGCGTGGTGCAAGGTCATCATGCCCGAGCTTCTGTACCGGATCGGCGAGCCCACGTCGCGCCGCCAGGCCGTGGTGGTGAGCTTCCTGACCGCGTTCATCGTGCTCGATATCGCCATGACGGTTGCGTGCTTCTGGCGCGCTGGCAAACGCGAGGAGGGGGTGCCTCCTCAGAACGTCTTTGAGGAGTATGTCGACCGTCATTTTGGGGATGAGTTCATAAAGGGCAAGTTCGAGAATCTTAGGATGGATAGCGACGAGCGCCCCCGTACGTCATAGGGCGTGCGGCCTTCATCGCGGCATCATATTTTAAGAAGTTGAAAAATTCTCGTTGGCATACGGCTCCGGGCATGGTAGTATAGCTACCGCTGAAAAGCACACGGGCGTTTAGCTCAGGGGGAGAGCGCTTCCCTGACACGGAAGAGGTCACAAGTTCAAATCTTGTAACGCCCACCACAAGTGACGCAGGTCAGAGGCTATGGTCTCTGGCCTGTTTTTTTGTAGTCCACTAACAGTCCACTAACTTGCTGAGCGGCTCGTAATAATCGGCAAGCGGTATGAGTACGGTGGATATCTTGAGGCGCTAGAATTAACTGGTTACATTCACTTCCCACCGGAGGCTCCATGGACGCCAAAGAACTTTACGACTTTATCCTTGCTGACTCGGTGGACACCAAGCAGCAGGGCACGCGCTGGGAGCGCGCCGTCAAGCGCTATCTGGAGAACGACCCCGCGTGGTCGGCTCGCATAGACAAGGTTTGGATGTGGGCGAACGCCCCGACCAACAACGGAGAGAAGACCGACCTTGGTATCGACCTCGTCGCGCACGATGCCGAGGACGGGAGCTACTGGGCCATCCAAGCCAAGTGCTACAGCAAGAACAAGCTCGCGGAGAAGGACGTCGCCACCTTCCTCGGTTACGCGGGCATCCATGACACCTACCGGCACCTCATGATTGCCGACACGACCACCGAGGGCTGGTCGAGGAATCTGTCGAAGGCCGTGAGCGGCGAGGATGTCTCCAAAGACCTCGTGCGCCTCTCGCTTGACGATGTACTCGCGTCGAACCTCGAATGGGGGGACTTCGTTCTCGGCATCGAATACGACTCCGGGAAGCGCCACGTCTACGATCCCCGGCCGCACCAGCGCGCCGCCATAGACGGCATCAAGGAGAAGCTCGTCGACCATGACAGGTGCTCGGTGTTCATGGCGTGCGGCACGGGCAAGACGTTGATGTCGCTGCGTGCTGCCGAAGAGATTTGCGGCGATGGGGGTACGGTATTATTCCTCGCCCCGTCAATCTCTCTCGTGTCCCAGTCCATGCGCGAGTGGGCCAACCAAGTACGCGGCAAGCTCAACCCCTACGTCATCTGCTCGGACGCCACGGCCTCCTCGATGGGAGAGGACGACGTCCGCGAGACCCTTCTCGACGTCCCCTTCCCCGCGACCACTAACCCCCGGACGATAGCCTCGCGCTTCAGGCCGAGCCCCGAGGCCCTGAATGTCGTCTTCTCCACCTACCAGTCCATCGACCGCGTCCACGAGGCCCAGCAGATGGGGCTCCCGGCCTTCGATCTCTGCATCTGCGACGAGGCGCACCGCACCACCGGCGTCATAGACGGCGAGGCGGCGTTCCGGAAGGTGCATGACGCCGGATACATCCTCGCCAAGAAGCGTGTCTACATGACGGCGACCCCGCGCGTCTTCGGGGAGGACGCCAAGAAGAAGGCGAAGAGCGCCACCGTCCAGATCGCCTCCATGGACGACGAGGCAACCTACGGCCCCGTCGCCTACCGACTCTCCTTCGGCAAGGCCGTGCAGGACAAGCTGCTCACCGACTACAAGGTCGTAGTCATGAAGATCTCGGAGTCCATGGTCTCCTCCACCGTCCAGCGCCTCGCGGCCCGCGACGACATGACCTTGGAGATGCCCGACATCGCCAAGTTCCTCGGCTGCTGGAAGGCTCTTTTCGACCGACGTCACGGCTCGGACTACATCGACGTCGCCCTTGGGCGTGACGCAACGGAGCTCAAGGAGGAGGATCACAGGACGCTCCACCATGCCATCGCCTTCGCCGCGAGCATTAAGGCGTCGCAGGCGCTTTCCCGCGAGTTTCAGACCGTCGTGGACACCTACCTCGAAACCACGCGCGAGGAGGCGGAGGCGGGCGGCGACGTTGCCGACGTACAACGTCTTGAGGAGGACAACCGCCGGGTGAAGGTCGTCCTCGACCATGTGGACGGCTCCATGCTCTCGGATATACGCAAGGCGAAGCTGTCATGGCTCGCCGAGGAGGAGGGCGAGGACACCTGTCACATCCTCTCCAACGCCCGATGCCTCTCCGAGGGCGTTGACGTTCCGGCGCTCGACGCTGTCATCTACCTCAGCTCCCGGAAGTCCAAGGTGGACATCATCCAGTCAGTCGGTCGCGTCATGCGCAGGGCCGACAGGAAACGCTTCGGCTACATCATCATTCCCGTGTTCGTCCCCTCGGGTACCGACGAGGCGACGGCGCTCTCAAGCTCCAAGGACTACAAGGTCGTGTGGGACGTCGTCCGGGCGCTGCGCTCCCATGACGAGCGGCTCGACGCCGTCATCAACGCGGGGAACTTCGACGACACCAACGCCCTCGACCGCATCGTCGAGGTCGAGGTCCTTGACGAGTCGAAGCTCAAACTACCGACCAAAGGCGGCAAGCCCCGCGAGCACCGCATCGGCGAGGGGGTGAAGGGCGATGCGCCCGAGCAGGTCGAGGAGGAGCTGCCCCTCGATTGGGACGCCATCGACATCAGGAGCCTCAAGCGGGCAATCAACGCCCAGATTGTCAAGAAGTGCGGCACCAAGATCTACTGGACGGAGTGGACGGGCCGCGTCGCCCAAATCACCCGTACCCGCTGCGAGCAGATTTCCAAGCTCGTGCGCGAAAGACCCAGCTGTCGCGGAGAGCTTCACCCAGTTCCTCGACGGCATCCGCGACTCCCTCAACGACGGCTTCGACGAGAGGCGCGCCGTGGAGACGCTGGCGCAGCACGAGGTGACGCGCCCCATCTTTGTCGCGCTCTTCGACAACGAGGAGGTCGTCGCCAACAACCCCATCACACTCGGCCTCGATCGCGCCCTCGAATCGCTCTATACGGCGGGGCTTCCTCGCTCTACCGACGACCGCGAGCTCGCCGAAGTCTACACTTCGGTGCGCGCGCAGGTTTCGGCGCTTACGACGGACGCGAGCCGACAGAGCCTCGTGAAGGAGATATACAACGAGTTCTTCAAGGCGGCCTTCAAGGACACCTCTGACTCGCTCGGTATCGTCTACACGCCCGTAGAGGTCGTGGACGCCCAGCTCCACATGGTACAGCGCGCCCTCAAGCGGGAGTTCGGACTCTCCCTCGGCGACAAGGGAGTCCACGTGCTCGACGGGTTTGCCGGTACGGGCACCTATCTCTGCCGCCTCATAGAGGACAGAACCCTTATATCCGACGAGGACCTGCCATACAAGTACGAGCATGACCTGCACTCCAACGAGATCGTACCGCTCGCCGCGACCATCATGGACATCAACATCGAGCAGTCCTACCACTCCCGCATGGGAGGCGAGTACGTTCCCTTCCCGGGGGCGCTTCTTACGGACACCTTCCAGATGCACGAGGAAAACGACGTCGTCGACCATATCATCTTCACCGAGAACAGTGAGCGCGTTGTGTCGCAGCGAGAAGCGGATATCCGCGTCATCGTGGGCAACCCGCCGTACCGCGCGGGCGACAAGGACAACACCGGCAACCAGAACACGAAGTATCCCGGCTTGGACGCCCGGATCGAGGCAACGTACGCGGCGGGTTCCAAAGCCGTTCTCAAAAACTCGCTCTACGACCACTACATCCGAGCCTTCAGGTGGGCGTCCGACCGCATCGGCGACTCAGGCATCGTGTGCTTCGTCTCGAACGGTGGTTGGCTCAAGGGCGAGGCCTCGGCGGGCGTGCGCAAGTGCTTCGCCGAGGAGTTCAGCTCCGTCTACGTCTACAACCTGCGGGGCAACCAGCGCACGCAGGGTGAGGAGTCGAGGCGTGAGGGCGGTAAGATCTTCGACTCGGGCTCCCGCGCCACCATCGCCATCACGATGCTCGTCAAGAACCCTGCCTCACCGGAGCACGGCGTGATTCGCTACCGCGACATTGGCGACTACCTCACGCGCGAGGAGAAGCTCAGGATCCTGACGGAGACGGTCGAGCGCGACCCAGACTGGACAGCCATTCGACCAGACGAGCACGGTGACTGGCTGGAGAAGCGTGACGACTCGTTCACTCAGTTCATTCCGATGGGTGTGCAGGACGGGACGAGGAAGACGCCTCTCGGCATGTTCCGCACGTGGTCGCAGGGCGTGAAGACGAACCGCGACGCATGGTGCTACAACTTCCGCGCTGCAACCGTTCGGGAAAGCATGAAGAAGACCGTAGCGACGTACCTCTCCGAAAGGGAGCGTTGGCATGGGGCAGGGCAGCCATCGGACGTGCGGGCCTTCCTCACCAAGGACGAGACCGCAATCAAGTGGACGCACGAGGTATATGAGGATATGAGCCGCGATAAGGGAGCTGAGTTTGAGGATGCTCACATTCGCCGATCGCTCTATCGTCCCTTCTGTAAGCAGTGGCTTTACATGGACTCTCAGTTCAACAACCGTACATATCAGCAGCCGAAGCTCTTCCCCTACGAGGGGGAGGAGAACCTTGAGATCTGCGTTACCGGCCCCGGCAACAACGGCTTCTCCTGCATGATTTCTGATATCGTGCCCTGTCTCGACATGCAACAGAAGTCTCAGTGCTTCCCGCTCTATTGGTACGAGGAAGTCGAGCCGGCCCCGTCTACGGGGTTGAGCGCTCTCGCGCCCGCCCAAGCGTCGCTCTTCGGCGACCCTCAGGCCACGCTGGCCGATGCCGAAGTCAGCGAGTCCTCCCGGTGGGTTAGGCACGACGCCGTCACGGACACCGCCCTCGCGGTCTTCCGGGAGGCGTACCCAAACATCGCGGGCGACATAGACAAGCGGGAGATCTTCTTCTACGTCTACGGTATCCTGCACTCGCCGGAGTACCGCGAGCGGTTCGCCAACAATCTCAAGAAGGAGCTGCCGCGCATCCCGCTCGCCAAGGACTTCAAGGCGTTCTGCGCGGCGGGGCACCGGCTGGCGACGCTGCACCTCGGTTATGAACAGGTCCCGGCGTGGTCGGGCCTTATCGAGGATGGGGACCCCAAGAACCCCGGGCGCACCGAGAAGATGGCGTGGGGCAAGGCGAGGGACGAGGACGGGAGGCCCTGCAAGGACTTCACGGTGCTCCACGTCGCCGAGAACATGACCATCCGCAACATCCCCGAGCGGGCGCAGGAGTACGTGGTCAACGGCAAGAGCGCTCTCGGCTGGCTCGTTGATCGCTATCAGGTGAAAACTGACCCAAAGAGCGGCATCGTGAACGACCCCAACCTCTACAGCAGGAAACCCCGCTACATCGTGGACCTAGTGGAGTCCGTCGTGCGCGTGAGCATGGAGACGCTCGACATCGTCGAGTCGCTGCCGCCGCTCGACGAGCTGCCACAAACGGCGAACTGGCCTATGGAGTGGAAAAACTAGGATGAACAAAAATAATGAGTTACAGGATGTCCGCATCGGGAAGGTTCGCATCAAGGGCTTCAAGCGCTTTCAGAGAGCGCTAACAGTTGACCTTAACGATAGGAACAACGTACTTGTTGGCGATAACGGAGCCGGCAAGAGCACCATTCTCGAGGCAATCCATCTTGCCCTGACGGGCAGTTTTAGGGGCGCGCCTGTTGGAAGGGCGCTGAGCCCATATCTGTTCAATGCAAATGACGTCGCACGTTTTATAGAGACAAGCGGAACGTCATCCTGCGCGCTTCCCGCCATCGAAATAGAGGTCTATTTCGATGGTGCCGCCAAGGGGCTTCTGCTTGATTTTGATGGTGCGATCAACTCGGAGCACGCAAGGGAAACGGGATTCACCTTCAAGATTGAACCGGCCAAAGAGTTTGCAGAGGACCTGGCTGCCAAAGTGCGCTCTGAGCACTTTGATAGCCTCCCGATAGAGTATTACGCTGCCTCTTGGATGACCTTTTCTTCAGCCCCGACCTTTCCGCGCAAGCTGCCAATGAGATCCGCTTTTATCAACCCGGGAGGAGAGTGGGGGTCGATGAGGGCGGACGAAAGAGCGGTAAGGAGTATTGTCGAATGTCTCGACCCGGAAATCTGTCGGGACATCGCTGGAGACGCGAGGTCGAGCAGGGACTTTCTCGCAGGAGCGACAAGCTTAACGATGGCGAATTCCGCATTCGATGGCATCGAAGCACTCGGAGGCGGCCCTGTCGTGCTCTCTGCCAAGCAATGCTCGGGGGATTCATGGATCAAAGACCTCACGGTGCAGGCGGGCGAAGTCCCATTCGCTCACATGGGCTCTGGTTCCCAATGCCTCATGCAGGCACAAGTTGCCCTCAGGAAGCAGCCCCAAGCAAAGAAGCCGATGGTGGTCCTCTACGAAGAGCCCGAGAACCACCTGTCGCACGTCCATCTTCGCAAGCTGATGGAGACTGTTCTTGCAGCCACGGGAAGGCAGACCGTCTTCTCAACGCATTCCAGCTACGTTGCAAACAAGCTCGACTTGGGCAACCTGCTCCTCGTTTCCCCGGAGGACGGCCGCTGCACACGGTTTGCGGACTTGGATAAGTCGACTCGCGATTACTTTGAGAAGCTCGCAGGATTCGACACCCTTAGAATCGTGCTTGCCGACCGTTCGATCCTAGTCGAGGGCCCGTCTGACGAGCTTATCGTTCAGAAGCTGTATCGTGACTCTCATGGCAGTCGGCTTCCCATAGATGACGGCATCGACGTCATCTGCGTCAACGGCCTGAGCTTCAAAAGGTTTCTTGACTTGGCCAAGCTTGTCCGTAAGCGGGTCGCAGTTGTAACCGATAACGATGGAAAGCCCGAGGCGATTACAGAAAAGTACGTCGGCTACTCGGAGATGGATGGCATCAAGATCTGCTCTCCCGCAACGAAGCGAGAGGG
>ENA-OOWK01001379-OOWK01001379.1-human-gut-metagenome-genome-assembly--contig:-NODE-1379-length-11930-cov-2.318821_pt1 | contig 11930 bp, 8 predicted proteins | sample MGYA00241405_ERZ501317 | MGnify/ENA primary metagenome ERZ501317 (study PRJEB25962, sample SAMEA1972440) | human gut metagenome | biome: human gut; feature: human-associated habitat; material: faeces... | reverse complement strand
TCGTCCGCCGCTTTGAGGAGATCCTCCGCGCCGAGTACGGCATGACGGAACCGGCACTGCGCCTGCACGCCGGGCGGATAACACGCCCTCCGCAGGCGCTTGACGGCGCAGGGACGGACGCGCTTATATGCCTGCTTCTGAACGCGCCGCAGGGCGTCATGGAACGCAGCGCGTACATAGCCGGGATGCCGCAGACATCCTCAAACCTTGGCATTGTACGGACCGATAAAGGCGGGATTTACGCCGAAGCCTGTATACGCAGCGCCATTGCGACCCAGCAGGACTGGATAAACCTGCGCTTCGCCTCGCTTGCAGCCTCTCTGGGAGGAAACCAGACAGTAAAATTTGAAAAATGTCCGTACGTCATCGGCGCAGCGGCAGTCGTAGGTCAAAAAGAAGGCCAGGGCCCGCTCTCGTCCTCCTTCGACGTGATCCTCGAAGAAGATATGTTCGGCGAAAAGCCCGTGGTAAAGATAAGCCACGCGGGAGCCGAGTGCGGAGTTTTCGTCTCTGAAATGCCGGGACTTGACTGCGTAGCGCTGGGCCCGAACATAGAAAATGCCCACACGCCACGTGAACGGCTGGATATCGAGTCGGCAAAGCGTATTTATAGTTATCTCAAATATGTTCTTTTGTGTTTATGAGAAAATATAGACCACACATTCTAAATGGTGATAGGTAATTCTTTGATGCAATCTCCGAATTTTCCCCCACCTCACACCGGACATGCACCTTTCAGCGCACCCGGCGTTCCATCAAGCTGACTTACTTTCACTGATTTCAGCATCGCTGCATCCTCGCGGTGTGCAGAATGCCTACGAATTTCACTTGGATAGTTTTTCGCGATATTTCTTTATTTTACGTACTGTCTTGGTATCCATATTTGGTAGGATGGGATTGCTATGCACCATGCGGTGGCAGGGAGCACACAGCCATGCCAGATTTGGTACTTTGTTGATTCGGTCAAGTGGAAGCTTGTTGTTGACGTGATGACAGTGCTTTACAACTGCTCGTGAAAAGACGGCGCCGCAGCATTTGCATTTGCCTTTGTCCCGATTGAAGGCGTATTCACGGTTCATGAAGTACTCGAAATTGTATTTGCCGTCGGCATATACAGACAGCATAATATCCTCAGGAGTGTTAATAGACGGGCGATTGTATGGTAATGGCTTGTGCTTAGAGCAATAGTTTACATACCGTCGTCGCCCATCTGCCGTGTATGGAGTCATTTTCTGGTCAAACGGCTTACTCTCATGTTTGCTGTGCGTGATAAATGCATTAGTAATGCCAAACCAATGACCTTCAATTTGTATGGCAAATGTTTTGCTGTCATACCCCTCGTGCCTATGAGGTAGGTTGGAGAGCATACGCAAAGGGACTTGCATCTGGTTGTAGCTGTCCGGGTATAGATTTTTCCAAACCGCAAGCGCTGTATTGTTTACCCTGCGGTCAATGGCATGAAATGCGTGGGAGCAGATAGAAGGCCTTATGTATTGCGCTATGCCCATAATAATGGAGTTCACATATTGTATCTGAGCCGCCCGTGTATTAGGAAGTGTATACAGAGATAAGAATAGTTTGCCTCGTTATCTCAATATTACTTGAATTGCGATGGTTAATCAGTTATAGCAAAATGCGATATCTGTAACGATATAACAGAATACAAAGGATAAAAATGATTAAGATAACTACTACGGATGTAATGCGTTCGATAAATGGAGGATATCGCCTGAAGTGCACTAAATGCGGCGCATAGAGTGGTAGAGTTAATGAAATCGAGGCATCAGTGTTTTATTTATTGCACCGACATAGGCGTGGAATTTTCGCTGTTTGGGATTATTCCTATAAAAATCCGACAAGTCGTAGAGCATAACCGCTTTCACATGTGGCTCCAGCAATAAACTTAATGTATCTTTGTCACAGGATACAATAGCTGATTCTGTAGAACTGATTGGAACCGTTGTAATTCTATGGCTTGGCATTGAAATGGTTCTAAGAAATCAGATTTCAATAGGCGAGCTTATCACGTTTTATGCATTGCTTGCTTATTTTACATCTCCAATCAAAAATCTCATTGAACTACAACCCACTATTCAAACGGCCATTGTCGCAGCAGACCGTCTTAGTGACATTCTTCCATCTTTACGCGGGAGCGTGGCGTATGTTGACCAAAATGTTTTCCTGTTTTCTGATACGATTAAAAACAATCTGAGACTTGGCAATCCTAATGCGACTGATGATGAGATATACCGTGCTTGCGAAGTCAGCAAAAGCGACGAGTTTATTAAAAGTCTCCCGCTTGGATATGACACGCCTATAGACGAAAATGGAAGCAATCTATCTGGAGGGCAGCGGCAAAGGCTTGCTATAGCAAGGGCGCTGCTAAAGCACCCACAGCTTCTTATACTGGATGAGGCAACCAGTAATCTGGATACCATTACTGAGGCTGGAATCAAAAATACCATCTTCAATTTGGCTAAAAGTGTGAGCTGTATCATTATAGCACACCGCCTAACAACAGTTAAGAATTGTGACAGGATTTACGTTATGGAGAGCGGAAGAATAGTGGAGAGCGGTACACACGACGAGTTGATAAATAAAGGTGGAGAGTACACACGCTTGTGGAATATGCAATAAAATTACTCATAAGCGGAGCCGCCCGGGATTCGTCCCGGACGGCTCAGTGTTATATTGATGTCACAGCGAAGCCTAGCTCCCTGAATCCAGCTTCGTTGTATATGTGTTAGAGAGGTTATGATAAAGATGCCACAATGAATATGACTCCGATTTAAGCAGTCCTTATGAGTTCAAAATTGTCCGCGCAAGCCCAATCCCCAGGATTTCCCTGCGTGTAGAATCCGACAGTACATTTTCCATTACTGACTTGAATACCCGTTATTTCGACCAGCTCCCAGGATGATGTTACTGGAATGTTAACGTTCATTTCCGCAGAACCGCCGAAATCGGTTGCCAATATCTTATTTTGTACTTGTCCACCGCCAGATTGAACCATCGCCCGGAGAGTATATGTTCCGTTTTGTAGCCCAGTAACGACTTGCCATGTATAAGCGTCATGAGCCGAATTAGAATAATGAACTACATGGAATCTACCACTTGCTGCCTGGCTGTTTTTCTCGAGATAAGTTGATTCCGGATTAGCACCTTCAAAATGCCATCCGACTGGATTTACTACCTTGCTTCCATCGTCCTCGAAGCTGCCATTTATCACCAAATTTCCATCTCCGAAACTTGGAATACCATCAGTATATGCATACGAAAATGATAAGTCATCTATATAATAATCCCCACGCCAATAAAAACCTAAACGTATCTCTGCTATCTTTGTTCTATCAAATCCCTCTGTTCCACCAATAGGTACCCAAATTCTCGTCCAATTATTATAAACTGTGCTTTCGTGACTCCACGCAGACGATATATTGCCATTGTTGTCAACAAAAGTGACTTTTACCGTGCATCCATCGGGGTTGACCATGTCTTTAACCGAAAATGTAAGGTACTCATATCCCGATGCGTCAACAAATAACTCTTCTTGCGGTCGTATTATCACACATTGTTCATCTATGCCAGGGTCACCGTTTGTGGTCGTGGTAAGTTTCACCCCGTTAGATCCACCTAAGCTGGCAGTGCTCTGTGACAGCACTACAGTTGAATCCCCATCAGACGAAAACTCGCTATTAGATTCTAAGTTGTTGAACCATATCGGCGCCGGTGAACTTCCCGATTGTTCTCCACTCCATGTCATAGTTACCAAAGACTCAGCAGGCATAGTATAAATTGTATACTGATTACCCCACTTTATTTTCACTTCCTGTTCCTTATCAATCAAATTAGCCATGACAAGCACTTTGGAACCATCAGTGTTTTTGAAGGCAACAGTTTCAATATTATCATCTAAGCTTGTTGAATCAATTCTATGAGCACCTGGATTAACGAATTTACTAACATGACCGAGGGTAAAATAATCTACATTTTTAGACCAAGTCCCATCAGAATTAATAGTAATTAGTCCCCTGTTAGTAGAATCGTGATGCTGATTAACATCGTAGTAATAATCAGGTCCACCGTTTTCGTCAAGAGCAATGTTCCAGTAAATAATAGATTTGCTCCAATTTCGAGCTATATTAATTACACAAGAGCTTTGATTCAGAAAAGCTGTTCTCCACTTTGGGAATCCCCATTCACCTCCAGACCCTTCTGTAAACCAGATGTCCTTGTCTGGGAATTCCTTGTGTACAATGGACATTATTTCCTCGTCACCTTCATACCAATGCCATGCTGAACCGTCAGTTTTTGAATAAGCATCAGCATCCGCGTAGTATTCAAAGGCATACAGTCCATTAGGGTAATTAGTCGTTGTATAGCTGTGATCCCAACAGATTATTTTCGTATCTAAGCCTGCATCTCTGAATGTAGGATATATGTAATCAGAAACCAATGTCTGCGCTTCACTGTGAGTCATCGGGAGAGCTGGCCAATCATAACTTGCGTGATCAGGCTCGTTATTGGGAGTGATAGCATATATATCAACTCCGCGCTGCTCATAATTTTGCACGAATTTTAACAAATAATTTGCATAAGCTTGATATTTGCTATGTAACAGAGTTCCTTTTGTGTTGTTATACATGCCTAATTCAGAGCCGTTCGTTTTCATCCAACCTGGGGGACTCCAACACGAAGCCATGACTTTGATACGGCCGGGTTCCACACCGAGAGCATCCTGAACCGTCGGAAAGATTTCTTCGAGTTCATGTGAAAAATCATAATCAGGTAATGAATCATCCTGCTGCTCCGGTGCAAAATTATATGGAGCAACACAGTGATCAGAAGCTCCTATAGTTTGCCGTAGCATACTTATACCAATGCCTGTCTCAACGTCAAAAAGCGCATTCATGACGTTATCTTTTTCTTCGCTATCCAAAACGTCCTGATACAGGTGAGCAGATGCCTCTGTAATTGAACCACCAAATCCATCTATTTCTTGGTATTCTTTACTTTCGTCTACAATAATCAGATTTGAAACCTTATCTCCGTTATCAGCAACGAAATATATCGAGTCTTCATTGCTTAGTGCCTTGTCCATGCCAGTGTCTGTACTATTTACGGTTGACAGCCAAACATTTACCTCTGTTGACTCCAAAGCTTCTGCCTTTGGTGCTGCAGTAGACATTATTGCCGCAGCTAATGCAACTGCAAATATTCTTTTTTGAATCATATTTACCTCCTTTAGCTAATTATGACAGTTGAAATTGATGCTGGTGGTAGATTCATTGGAAAAATATTGCCTTCTGTCCTTATGAATACTGGCAAAAGTTTAGCCCCCTGGTTTAAAAGCACTAATACTATACTGCCATCTTCATTTATGAACGCTACCTGCTCTATATCATTCGTGTACACAGTACTTGCGATTCGTTTTGCATCTGGTTTTATATATCGGCTGAAGTGCGAAATATACTTAAAACTCATCTTAAATACAACATTGCCAGTATGCGTATCGCAAATTACAGGTGCCTCACAGTAATTATTCACATAGTTTGGGCCGCCATTTTCATCAAGGCAAATATTCCAGTCAAGGAAGTTGTTCATTCCGGCTGAAAAATTGCCTATCATATCGTGCGCGTACATCTGTGCGTTTGCAAGCTGGTTTTTGTCGAAGCGGCTGTACTCTATGCAGCCCTCCGTGAAGGTTATGGTCTTGTCGGGAAAGCGCTCATGCACCAGCCTTATGGCGTCGAAGTGGTCCCCGCTGTACCAGTGAAAGGCAACGCCTCCCACCATAGCGTCGGTTTTCTCTGTCATCACGGCCGAGGCGCGGTCAAACATACGCTCCTTGTTGTGGTCCCAGATGTTTATTTTTACGTCCCGCAGCCCGGCGGCACAAAGAGCAGGATATAAATGCTCGCTCAGGAATGTCCGTTCCTCATCTGCGGTATAAAGGCAGCTGTCCCAGGTCTGGACAGCGTTGGGTTCATTCTGCACGCTGACTGCCGTCACGTTTATGCCCTGATCCATATAGCCTTTTATGTACAGGCACAGATATCTCGCCCAGACGTCGTAATATTCCGGCTTCAGCCTCCCCCCTCCGGTTCTGCTGCCATTTGTTTTCATGAACGCCGGCGGCGACCATGGGGCCAGAATGACAGGCAGGCTTTCCCCGGCGGCAGAACAGGCTCGCTTAATCCAGCGTATGTTCCGCTCAAGATCATGCTCAAGCGAAAACGCCGCCAGATCGTGTCCCGTGTCTCCACCCACCGCGCAATACTGCGACGTAGAAAAATCGCAGCTGTCAATATGCGTCCTGATTGCCTTATAGCCAATTCCGTCCGGTCCAAAATAGGCGTTTATGACTTCGTTCTGCCTGTCCGGCGGCAGCTTTTCAAGTGTGGCGCAGACAGAGTCCGTGATCGCGCCCCCGAAATAATTGACTTTCTGATACTGTACAGAGGGGTAAAGGTTAAGTATATATAGTTCCTGAGTGCCCGTATCTTTCTGCGGCGTGATTTCCATACTGTTTGTACTGCCGCCTTCACCGTCAAAGGTCGTAACTAACTGTGTGGCCTGCATTTACTCACCAGCCTTCTCCAATACTATGCTGTTTACCGACTTTGGCTCAAGTTCAAACGCAAGTTTGCGGCCATCAGCATCAAAGCTGACCGTAAATATTCTGTCAAAGGGATTGTACATCTCGAGCACCAGAGAGCCGTCAGGATTTTCAAACGCCAGGCTGTCTCCGGCAAATGTGCCGGCAATACCCAGCCTCACTGCGCCTCTGCGTATGCACGATGAGAAGTGCTTCATCACGTAGTAGTCCGGGTTATACGTTATTTTCCCGCTGCCGGGCTCCACGGTTATCATTGCGTTTTGCGGATCTCCCCACGTGTTTACGCCCATCGGCTCGAGCGCGAAGTTCCAATAGAGGTAGCTCTCCGCTCCATTACCGATGTAATGCTTGAGCATAGTCCAGACATATCTTGCGTATTCCCAGGTGTTATCACCGAAGCCGCATTCGTTTTCTGACTGCATAAGCCTTATACGCGGGTACCAGCTCTCAAATGTGCGCTGCATGGCTATCTTGCCGCCCCATTGATAGCTGACACCGGAAATATATTTGAGTGCTTCGGGGTCGCTTAAAACAGTATTAGCAAAGAAATCATAATCCTCCGTGGCCCATTTGTCAAAAATCATGCGGTTAAAATCACAGCCGGGGGCATTTATCGTGCCGAGCCACAGCTCCGAAGCGACTCCGGAGCGCCGCATCTCTGGCCCCAGATAGCCTCGTATGAATTCCCGGAGCTCATCGCCAGTCCACATGCAAGACGGGAATTTCTGGTTTGCAACCGGCTCATTCTGTACGTGAAGCTGGTCAATCCTTACACCTTCTGCTGCGTAGCTTTCAAGAAACTTTACAAGGTAACGCGCGTAGGCCGTTAAATTCTCCTCCGTGCGGACGAGCTTGCCCCAGTTATACACCGGAGGCTCCTTCATCCAGGTCGGCGGGCTCCACGGCGACGCCATCAAATTTAGTTCCGGCGCAAACCTCAGCGCTTCTTGTATATATGGCATCAGCGCTATTTTATCCCGCTCTATTGAAAAATGCTCCAGGCCGTAGTCGCCGGGCACTTCATCCAGGCTGTACCAGTTGAATGCATAGTCACTCGCACCTATCGGGAGGCGACAGAAGCTAAACTTTGCCCCGTCTCCCTCCTGTGAGAACAGCTCTCTGAAAAGCTCATCGCGCTCCTGCGGCGAGGCATGGCACACGGCGCGCCATCCCAGCTCATTAAAGCAGCCTCCAAAGCCGTACATCTTCTGGTACCTGAGGCCGTTCAGCTCCAGAACAGCGTTTGCCGGCTTCTCGGACCCCTCTTCCTTTGCCGCCCACTGCGCACTTTCGTTCGACCAGCGCCAATTAATCTTGAGCATACGATTTCTCCTCGTCTAAACTATTTGTCCGACCCAACCGTAAGGCCGTTTATAATATACTTTGAAAGGAAGCAGAACACTATTATTATTGGGATAACGCTTATGGCTATGGCAAGATACATAGCCCCATAATTTGTCAGGTAAAGTCCCTTTATCATGGCTATCATTACGGGCATGGTGTACATATCGTTGTCGGACATTACTATAAGAGGCTCCATATAGTTGTTCCAGCAGCTGACAAAATTAAAAATGCACATTGTCATAACGCCCGGTTTAATGCAGGGGAGCACTATCTTATTGAATATTCCTATCTCGGAGCAGCCTTCAAGCCTCGCCGCTTCCAGTATTGAGTTCGGTATGCTCTGAGATATAATGCCTCGCAGGAAAAAGACAGTCGTCGCATTGCAAATTCCTCTAAGTACAAAGGGCCAATATGAATTGAGCATTTTCAGCTTGAGGCACAACTGGTAAAAACCTATCACGGTAACCTGTGACGGTATCATCATGGAGGCAAGGACTATGACGAAGAGTGTATTTTTCCAGCGGAAATTGAACTTTGCAAACCCATAGGCAACGAAGGCCCCGAAATAGCCTGTCAGAATTGTATAGGGTATTGCAATAAGCAGGCTGTTGGCAAAGCCCCGCCAAATGTTAACATGAGACTGCATGGTCTCATAGTTTTCTGCGAGTGCGTCGCCCGGCAGCAGGTTCAGCTGCGTAACTATGTCGAAACTCGAATGTGTGCTGTTGACCATCACCAGATAAAACGGGACAACCGAGAGCAGCAGAAGCAGTACCAGGAACGCATACATAAAAACTCTGGAAACCTTAAATTTGTGTGTCACCATTAAGCATCCTCATCTTTCCTGCGCATTGCCCTGAAGGCAAAAAAGCTCATTATCCCGATGATTATGAAAAGTCCAACTGATATCGCGGACGCATATCCGTAGTTATGATTTTTGAAACCCTGGTTGTAAAGATACATTGATGTGGTCAGGACAGCCTTTCGCGGGTCGCCGTCACCGTTCGACAGAGTCGAGGGCACATCGAAAAGCTGCATGCCTCCGATAAGTGACGTTATTGTCAGGTAAATCAGAGTGGGCTTTATCAGCGGCAGCGTTATGTGCATGTACGTCTGCGCCTTGGTCGCTCCGTCAACCAGTGCCGCGTCATAAACCGTAGTGTCTATGGATGTAATTCCCGCCATAACAATAACAGTGGTATATCCGAACCACATCCACCACTGCACGTAGGACACCAGCCCGGACGTAAATGCCTCGCTGTTAAAGAAATTGAAGGGCGCTCCGGGCACATTTAAGGCCACAAGTATATAATTTACAACGGATTTGTCACCGTTAAAAAGCAAATTGAAGAGCAGACCGACCGAGGTCGCTGTTATAAGGTTGGGGAGGTAATATGCCGCTCTGAAAAATCCCATGCCCCTGACCCTGTTGAATGTGAAAATAGCGGACAGAACCAAAGCCGCCAGCATTTGCGGAATAAAGTTAATAATCCATATTCTAAATGAATTCCATAGCGACAGATAGAAAACCCCGTCCGTAATCAGCCTGGAAAAGTTCTTCCATCCCAAAGGCGTGATTGGAGACAGTCCATCCCACTTCTGAAAGCTCAGGAAAACCGTATATATTACCGGGTAGAGCGAAAATACGACGAAAGCTATGAAAAACGGTGCAATAAATAAGTACCCATATCTGTCGTGTTTACGCAAAATTTTTGAAGCCTTTGTCTTTTTCATATCGCACCCCTACATAGAAGGCCGGTGGACATTGTCCACCGGCCGCTGGTAATTCATTCGATGGTCAACTCAGGATAAGCATTCGCTACGTCAGCCTTGAATTGTGCAATTGCTTCATCTTTCGTCATTGCGCCAGTAGCGTAGTTCTTAGTGGCAGAGAGGAACGCATTGTTGATTGTTCCGTCGTAAGCGGTCATGAGGTCAGCCGGCAGCAATTCCATTTGGGCATTGTAGAAAGCAAAGGGATTCTGGCCACCCAGTACATCTTCTCCAGGGCCTTCGGCAAGTGCCTCATCAGCTGATTTCAGCGAGACATACTCTCCGTATTCCGTTGCGTAAGCCTGCTGAGCCTCGCTATTCAGGCAGCAGTAGGAGAGGAAAGCCCATGCGAGATCCTTATTGGGGCTGTCTTTGTATATGCCAAGCCAAGTTCCGCCCTTCACATAGGGGATCGGCCCCTGGCACATTGCCCACTCTCCGGCGGTCTCAACCGCGCCGGGCTTTACAACGGACTGATAGCCCCAGGAGGGAAGCACATAGCAAAAGGTGTCGGCGCTGTCAACTGCCGCGATCCACTCGGGAGCCCAGGGGTCGACGCCGAGGTCATAGCCGTTGTCGGTTATGGTTTTGGCGGTATCCATAAAGCTGAGCATGGACTCATCAATGACGAGCTTGTCATCAACAACCCAGGGTTCGGCACGGTTGGAAAATTCCATATTGAAAATATCCTGCCAGGAAGCGAACATTTTTATGCCGCTCTCCTTTAGCTTGGCCGCAACATCAAGCATTGCGCTCTCATCAGTGAGCATGGCGGCTACTTCATCGGGGTCGTCAGTGCCGAGCACATCGCGCGCAATATCGCGGCGATACATGATGGAGCCGGGGCTGGCCTGGAAACTGAGGGCGCGCAGTGTGCCCCCATCGTCGGTGCCGACACTGACAACGTAGTCCCATACGTCTGAGGTATCCGCGTTATACGGCTCAGCCTTGAGGTCGTCCCAATAGCCGGAATCGACAAGGTACTTGACGTAGTCCGACTCGCCGGTAAAAATGTCAGGCGCTCCCTGGCCGCTGGCAAGCGTCGGTGTCAGTTTCGCAAGGAAGTCAGCGTTGGGCACCACGGTGATGTTTACAGTGACGTCAGGATAGAGTTCATTGAATCCTTCAACGAACCGTCCAAGCTCCTCTCCGGATGACCACACCTCAAGAGTGCCGGAAAGCGACGCCGGCTCGGCGCTCTCCGCCGGGGCGGGGCTGTCCTCAGGAGCCGGTGTAGTCGCGTCTCCGCCGCTGCCGCAGGCCGCCAGTGAAAGCACCATGGCGAGAGCAAGCAGCAGTGTTAGAAACTTCTTCATTTTTCTTTCCTCCTTAAAAATATACTGCTTAAAACTAATCCATTTCTGGATTGATTACTGCGTTAAAGGGCCTGTCCGAGCCCCCCGGAAGCAGTTTTGGCGCCACCATCATTTTTGTTGTGGCTGTACTGCCTCCCAACTTGTTGAGCAGGTCTTTAGCAAGCATTGCACCGAGCTCATATACCGGCTGCTGGATAGTCGTAATAGGCGGCGCGGCCAGGAGCTGATGTCCAAGTCCGTCAAAACCTATCAGGGATATATCATTTGGAATTGAAAACCCCAATGCCTTGAGTTTATTCGACACGCCTATGGCTATCGTGTCCGTTGCGCAGAAGACGGCCGAAATCCCTCCTCTGGCCATAAGCTCAACGGCAGCGGCTTCCCCGCCGTCCACGCTGTTCTGGACATAAACAACAAGCTCCGGATCATACTCCAGTCCGGTACGCTCCAGCGCTTTGCGGTAGCCATTGAGGCGGTCTACAGTATAGTCCTTGTCCTCAAGGACGTTTACCATTGCTATTTTACGATGTCCTTCTTCTATTAAATGTCGAACGCCGTATTCTGCGCCAAGTGTGTTATCAACGTCTATGCAGTCCACATCTTCAATCTCCGTATGTCCAAACAGGACAACGGGACGGTTCCTCTCCCGGGCGTACTGCGCGAATTCATCTATTTCATTCTTCAGCAGACCTGTAACTATGTATCCGTCACATTGATGCTCCCTGCTGCGGTTGCGCAGTATCAAAAACGAGTAGTAATGCTCACTGAGCGCGCTGCTTATGCCCGCAATAAAGTGCATGACGAATGGGTTGGAGAGGTCTATAGATTCCGGAATAAAAACGTCTATTACGCCGCAGCGATTTGTCGCGAGGCTTTTC
>ENA-OOWK01001373-OOWK01001373.1-human-gut-metagenome-genome-assembly--contig:-NODE-1373-length-11967-cov-4.119375_pt1 | contig 11967 bp, 15 predicted proteins | sample MGYA00241405_ERZ501317 | MGnify/ENA primary metagenome ERZ501317 (study PRJEB25962, sample SAMEA1972440) | human gut metagenome | biome: human gut; feature: human-associated habitat; material: faeces... | reverse complement strand
TCCGCTCTCAATGTAAGGCGATGCACCGCCGGGGCAAGTGCGGTATGGTCATTATCGACTACCTGCAACTTCTCGACACCTCGACCCGCAACCCGAACAGCACCCGCGAACGAGAAATAGCTGCCGCCAGCCGTGCGGCTAAACTGCTGGCAAAGGAGCTTAACATCCCTGTCATCATGTTGTCTCAGCTTTCACGCAAGGTGGAAGAACGCGCTGATAAAACGCCGTTATTGTCAGACTTGCGGGAATCTGGAGCCATCGAGCAAGACGCAGATATGGTCGCGTTTATTGATCGTCCGGCGATGTATGGTGCGCAAATGATTACCACGACCCGCTACGGGCTTATATCGTCCGAAGGCGTCGGGGTGCTGCATATAGCTAAAAATAGAGAGGGCGCGGCAGGTCGGATATACTTTCGGCACAATGAGAGCCTGACCCGGATAACGGACTATGAGAATACGGCGGCGGACACAACCGGGGAGGCCGAGCCATTTTGACGTAATGCGCGATTTGAGCACCTGAAATTTCACGGGTGGGACAAGTGCCCACGATGTGAAAGAAAATAGAAAATTCAGAAAGCCTATATGAAAAAACAGCTATTATACCCGCCTTTGCGGGACGAGTTTACCAAGTTCGGCGACAAATTCGAGAAAATCGCCCATAACGAGGCTAACGGGATGTACTGCTACAAACGCACGACGCCCGGCGGGCTGACCTATTACGAGGTGTTCAGAGCGCCTAAGGCCAAAGACGAGGACGGAAATATTTATCACCACTATCCGAGTTCTGCGCAATTCGGATTCGGCACGGCCCTTTGCATCCGCGGAGGAGAAAAGCGCACAGCCGACAAAATCGCCTTCTATATGGCCAACGGATTTATAGCTGGACGCTGCCAGGCAAGCCCGTAAAAAATAGGGGGGCGACACCTGCGCCGCCCCCTATCCAGTTCCAACAATACCCTACATGATTATACGCGACAAATATAGGACTATCACAGCGAAAAACAAGCGCAAAATATGCAGATTATGGGTAGGCGAGCGGAAGGGCGGCCAGCTATCGCCGATTATACGGTATGGACAAATGAACTGAGCCGGGAAGAACTGATGATAATATTGGAGGGGCAGCGGGTTCACAGAATCAACCAAGCTAAGAGAAAATTGCAGTCCCTTCGGGAAATTAGGAATAAAAGCCGTGGATTCCGGCATAATCACCAATTAATCAACAATCAACATCATGATGAAGAAAACAAACAGCATGACAATCAAGAAAATGGAAACAGGAAACGCCGAAATTCTTACCGATGGCGAAAACGCCGCAAGGGCAGGCGCTAAACCCCAAATAAAGATATACAGAGAGTATAATATTCGGGAACAAATTGCTGCCGGTGGAGCTGGTGATTGGCAAATACGTATACGCAAATATACGGTTTCCCTACGCTATGTCAACGAGGCGCCCAAAGGAAATAGTCTCGAAACTTGCCAGCTTGTGACCTGTCCGCGCCAACGCTTGGTAGCCATAGTATACAAGGATAAAGATGGTATATCCCAAGCTATTTACCAAATAGCAACACCGGCAAAAGGGGCACATATTGCCACAGATAACGCAACTTTTGTAAAGTTGTTCGGGTATCTTGGAAGGCTGTGTGGTCTCGAGGTATCCAGCGATAAGGGGATGCGCTTCATTGGTGGAAAATGGGGGCGCATAGCCCAAACACAACCGATTACTCCCGAAGAACACCACAGGGGGATAACCCAGGATACGCAGCGATGGGTATGCGTAAAAAACAATTACTAATATAAAACCATGTAAATGAATATGGAGCAGGATTCTCTTCATAAGATTATCACAATCGAGATTGAATATTCGAAGCTTGTCAAAAGCTGGGCGGAAGCACAAAAGGTAATTGATGATACCAGGCAGTCTATCAAGAATCTCAAAAAAGAGGATGCGGACTACTATCAAAAGATGGCCTTATATAAAGCCGTAATCCGAGAAAAGACCGATGCGCAGCGTCAATTGATGAAACAGATCAACGAGCAAGTCAAGAAAGATGCGCAACTCGATGGATCCGTTAATAAACTGCGGCGTGATATTTCGAAGTTGACAAAAGAGTATTATGCACTATCCGAAGCTGACCGAAAAGCGGCAAAAGGGATGAAGATGGCCGAACAGGTGCGTAATATGCAAACGGAGGTTAACAAGGCCGAGCAGGATTTATTAAATTTCCGGTCGAATGTTGGCAATTATGCAAGTGCGTTGAGCCCATTGTCTTTTCAGGTACAACAAGTGGCTCGGGAGCTTCCGTCGCTTACGATGTCCGCTCAACAGTTCTTTCTTGCAATCTCCAATAACCTCCCGATGCTTGCCGATGAACTGAAACGGGCTTCGACCAACAATAAATTGCTGCGTGCCGAAGGTAAAATGACTATCCCGGTGTTTCGGCAGGTTCTTGCTTCCATTCTTTCATGGCAGACGGCTTTGGTTGTAGGCATAACCTTGCTAACGGCATTCGGCAAGGAGATCGGAACGTGGGTAAAGGGCTTGTTTAGCGCAGATAATGCGTTGTTAGATATTACTCAACATACGCAAGAGATAAACCGGGAGGTTGAAACCAGCAGGGCAGAGTTGAGGCGGGAGTTCGACGCCCTGCGTGAGGCAAAAAAAGGTACCGCCGAATATGCTGCCGCCCGCAAAGTCATAGAGGATAAATATGGGGACTATCTCTCTAATCAAAGAGAGGAAATCCGGAATTTAGAGAACCAAAAAGCGGCTTATGACGCCCTTGCAAGCAGCATTACAGCGGCTGCTATTGCTAAGGGGTTGGAAAAATCCAATGCTAATGCTGCCGAAGAATATGGCGAGGTAATGGATAAAGCCTTCAAAGGCGTGCAGGATAAGTTCATTAAGAAATTCGGCCGGGAGGCCGGGATTGCTTATTTTACAGAGTTTCGTGCCGGGTTAGATAGCGAAATTCCGGAATTGAAAGAACGTGCGCAGGAAATATATGCTTTATTTGAGAGTGCCCCTGATGGAATGAATATTATTGATACGTGGCGAGAAATATTCACGGGGCAAAAAATAGGTTCCACCTCGCACAATGAATTGGAAAATACGCTGCAGAAAGTGCGAGGCGCAATGGATCGGTATAACGAAACCCTTTCCGCAAATAAAATAGCGATGCAATCGCTTATGCATATGTATAAGATCGGCACAAAAGAAGAAGGGAAAGCTATCGAAGATTTAATCAAGCGAAAGGAGAAAGAACTTGCCGATATAAATAGTATCATTGCAACCACAGAGGACGAGATAATTTCAAGGAATAAAAAGGCCGAGGCCGTCGAAAACGAGATCAAACGACTGAAAGAATTAGGTCGAACTAATGAGACGGCGCTTAATGTCGCTAATAAGATAGAACGACAAGCCGCCAAAACGCAACTTGATTTAGAAAAGCGATTATCAAAATCTACTCTTGAACTCAGACAGGCGAGCCTTGAAAAGGAGCTGGAACTTTCCCGGATGCGCTTTGCGTGGGAGCGGCAGGAGTTGGAGAACAAACTCAAATACGATAAAACGTTGACTGCAAAATCCCGTGAGGCCATAAATCAGCTAATCATGAATATGGAGGAGCGCAGATATAAAGAAGAAGCAGAAATTCGCCAGCGGTGGGCAGCTAAGGAATATGAAGAGGACAAACGCAATGAAGAAAACCGGATACTAATGCGATTGAAGATTCAAGGCGAAATGAATCAACTCGCCGCAGCCCAGGTAAAAAATAAAAATTATGCGGCTTTAAATAGCGGTATTCAACGTGAAGAATTGAGGGCACGACAGGCCATAGCGGACGAGGAATTGCGCCAAGCCCAGGCAAATTTAGACGCAATAACTCAAATGGCCGAGGAGGAGTGGGTTGCCAAATACAATACAATGCAGCAGTATGAAATCGCACGACTTGAAGCTGAAAACAGGGTGCAGGATGCAATTAGAACGACCACACAATTAGCTATTCAGGGAGAAATAGATCAACTAACTGCAACGCAGTCTATGGTAGGTAGCTTGCACGGACTTTTCGGAGCATTAGGGGATGATTTTGAAGTATTTGCCATCGCCCAACAAGCTCTTGCAGTGGGACAAGCAGTTATTGACGCGCAAAAAGCGACAATGGCGGCTATGGCAGCCTGTATGCCGTTAGGGCCGATTGCTGGCCCAATAGCATTTGCGGCACAAAAAGCATTAATCCAAACCCAGCTCGGGATAAGTTTGGCAACAATTCTCGCACAAACTATCCCTTCATTTTTTGCACAGGGAGGGCTTGTCACAGGCCCCGGTACCGGCACCTCCGATAGCATTGTTGCCCGTGTATCAAATGGCGAAGCCATCATGACCGCCCAGGCCGTGAATGACTGGGGCGCCGTATTATCCGCGATGAATGTTTCCAGTGGAGGCAATGCTATCCAAGTATCCAATCTCCCCCAGCGCGGAGACGGGATGCGTGGGATGAAGCAGATAATTCAAGAAGCTATGTCGGAAATGCCTGCCCCGGTTGTTTCTGTTGTGGATATTAATAAAGGGCAAAAGCGTGTAAAGGTATCCAGTAACTTGGCAAAGTTAGGACGGATAAAATACAAATAATAACAAGAGCGACTACTGCGTGTAATGATGCACGCCACTGAACGACGACGAAATGACGAGGGGCGGAAATACTCTGCCCCTTTTTGTTTATCATTTGATTTATCAAGCTGTTTCGCAGACGTGACACTGAAATATGAGCCGGAATAAATAATTAATTTACGAAGGAGGGAAAAATACCCGCCTTCGTATGTAAGGTAAATCTTACTTCCACAAACACGTACCAGTAGTTTTTCCCCACGATAAAAAAACTGCTATTTAATCCAGTACTTTGTGCCGGGATGGAGCGAAAACAGTATAGCAAATCAGCCACCTCAACGGGTGGCTGGTTTCGTTTATCATTTCTTGTATCCGACCGGCCGTCGGGGTTTGTCAATGGTAGGTGTTTTGACCGACAGAGCTGCAATAGCCTGATAGATGTTGTCGAGTTCTTTGCGCATATCCTCCGATAGGTCATTGACCGCTTCGGCATTGTCTTCGTCGGCTCGCTCCAGTAGTGCCAGTTTTGCCCGGATTTCGGCCAGTTCTGCCGTTATCTGAGTTGTGGTGGTAATGTAGTTGCGCATTGCTACAAAAGCCCGCATAATGGCCCTATTTACCCGTATTGCCGTTTCGCTGCGTAGAACACTCGAAAGCATTGCGACACCCATTTCCGTAAAGGCAAACGGCGGATATTTAGGATACTTGCCCCGCCCGTCGATTTCTAAGGACGCAATTTGCGACCTTAATCTGTCTTTCAATGCGTTATACTCGCTTTCGGAGAGTTCAAACATAAAATCCTCGCCCTCGAAACGCTCGATATTGCGCCTTACGGCCTCTTTCAGTCGTTTTGTCTCCACTTGATAGAGTTCCGCCAAATCGAAGTCCAGCATCACACGCTGGCCTCGTATCTCGTATATCTTGCTTTGTATAGGTTGTAGTTCCATAGGTCGGTATCGTTGAGATTTATGCCTCGTACCCTTCGTAATAGTACGATTGTTCTATTCCCTTGAAAATAACCTCCCGATCATCCGTGCGGTCGGTCAATGCCTGGCCGAGCAAGGCGCGTAATTCCAGATCATTGATCGGGCTGCGTTCCATAGCCTGCAAATACAAATCCTTATCCACCTTCCGCCAGTCCACAACCTGCATCAATCGTTTTTTCAGCATCATGTCGAGCCAAATGCGGGTGGCCCGACCGTTGCCCTCCATGAAGGGGTGGGCAATGTTCATTTCGACGTATTTCGCAATTATTTCCTCAAAGGTTGTTTCCGGCATTTGCTCGATCACCGGGAGGATGGCACCCAGATAAAGGCAATTTGCAAATCGGAAGCCCCCCTTTGCGATATTCAGCGTCCGGATTTTTCCGGCAAAGTCGTACAACCCACCGAACAAATAGCGGTGAATCTCACAAAGCCCGGCCACGGTTCCGACCTCTATGCGGTCGATGTCCCCCGATTCGAATAGGGCGCGCGCTTGTTCGAGGCTGGCCGCATCAATCTGGTATGTTTTCTTGTTCATGATGTTAATTTTGCGTGTTATCGACAATAGACAGATACCGCCGCAGGGACGCTATTTCCGCCCCTATTACAAGCCTTTGAAAGGCATCGGGGTGTTGCTCGACGTGTGATTGTTCCAATGCCTTGTAATAGCCTATTTTCGCTTCGTCCGAGCCTTTGAGGTTGACGAGCGTGTAGCCGTTGCGCAATAGGTATAGATTCATCAACAGACGGGATGTGCGCCCGTTTCCGTCGATAAACGGATGGATTCGTACCAACTCGTCGTGAAGATATGCAGCTACCAAAACGGGGTGCACGGCCTGTGCCTCCATTTCGGCAAACCTCGACATGAAAGCCTCCATTTGCGGGGCGATAAGGTACGGTTGCGGCGGTGTGTGGGTGCTGCCCGAAATCATGACAGGCACGGTACGATAACGTCCGGCGTTCTCCCTGTCGATCCCGTGCAGTATAAGGGCGTGTATCTCCTTTATCGTTCGCTCGCTTATCTCCGTACTGCTGCGCGCAAAATCTTTGATGTAGTCGATGGCTTCGGCGTGGTTGATCGCTTCGAGGTGTTCGCGCATCGACTTGCCCGCGATCGTTACGCCCTCGTTCACTACAAGCTCCGTTTCTTGCAGGGTCAGCGTGTTCCCCTCGATACGGTTGCTTTCGTAGGTGTATTCGATTGCGAATGCCCCCTCGATCTTTTTCAAAGCCTCAACGGGCAGCGGGCGCAATGCGGACAAACGAGCCTTTAATGCGTCGCATTCCTGCAATAGTTCGTGTATCGTTTTCATATTATTCCCCCTTCTCCACCTTGATAAGTTTGCCGCAATGCGGGCAGGTGATTGTGTTCGTCGGTTGAGGGGCGAAAAGCTCCGCGGGAGTAACCTCCAAAGCATCGGCCATTTTTTCGAGCGTGTCAAATGCTGGCTTTTGCTTTCCCGTTGCTATACCGCTAATAGACGGTTGGGAAATTCCAATCTTTTCGGCCAACTGATTCAGCGTTATGCCCTTTTCTTTACATAACTCCTTAATTCTTAGTTGTATCATACTTATAAAGCATTGGTTTGTAATGCAAATATAGGCGAATTATAAGGTAATGCCAAATAAATAAGCGAAAAAAAATAGTATTATTTTGTATTTTCTTGTGGAAATCCTTGGTTGTTACAAACTAATGCCTTATATTTGCATTGAGAAAACAAGCTAATACCTAATAAATCATGAAGGCAACAACCAAATACAACCTTTCGAAGATCATGAAAAACGCCTGGTATCTGAAACGCGCCAACGTCTCAATGTCGTTCTCGACCTGCCTCAAGAAGGCTTGGCGCAATGAGAAGTTGGCGATCATGACGGCGAAGATCGAGAACCGCCCGACGGAACAGCCGAAGGCCACGGAGTACCGCCCCGAGCTGTTGATAGTGCCCGCGGACTATTACGGCAACAGCAGAACCTACTACGGCGACTAAAAAATAGCGAGATTCAACCAAAATCACGATAAAATTATGAAAAAGAACGTAAACACGACGAGTTCCCCGGAGATAGATTGGCGGGCGGAGTATTGGAAAGGTGTACGCGATTACATCGAACAGGGTGATCGCCTTATCAAGGCACAGCAGCGAATAGTCGAACTAACAAAAGAGCTTATAGAATGCCGTGATATTTTGGCCGGCAGGCACACAATCAATCAATATCAGTGCAAAACCAGCAAACTGAGTTAATACCATGACCACAGCATTAACCCCGTCCGACATTCGGACAATGGCCCGCAAAGCGGCCGATTACATTACCTTCCACTGCGACGGCCTCAGCAGGGGATTTGAGATTACCCACAAGGGATATATAGCCTTCATCAACTACGAGGCGAAGATGTGCAACGACGAGAGGCAAGACCTCGTGCTGGTGCCGGCGGTTTGGGACGCTGAAGGCAAAGAGTATCCCGATATATCCGAAGCCTTGCAATTAATGTTGAACTAATCATCTACGGTTATGATCTACGAACTATCCTTTGAAGGGTATACGGTGGGGTATTTCCCCACCGAGGCCGAAGCCGTCCGCCGGGCGGGTTACCTCCCGAAAGGCAGGTACACGATCCGAGAATGGGAAAGGGACGGCGATGTTTTGATGTTTCACCCACAAACAAACAGGGAATATGAGTTTACAAACGAATAAACCCTCCGACTTTAACAGCCTTTCGGAACTTTACATGAAAGCCAGCGAAGCCCGGTTTCAATTACTCCAAGAACGTAGCGAATTCGTCATGGAGATTGTCGAACTACGGATGCAACTGCAAGAACTGCGGGCGCAGGTATCGCCGAGCAAGGCCGTTCAAAAGCCGAAAGGATTATTAATGAAACTTACCCGATAAAAAACTATTGTATTATGAACAGAGACCAAATTTTACGACGGAACGACGAGATAACTGCGGAAACAGATGCGGTAATACGCAGGAAAGAGATTGTGTCCAAATTGGAGAGCGGCGCAATAAAACCGGATGATCCACAGGTAAAGGAGGTACTCCAGCAGCTTATAGAGCGACGGAGGATCGGCAACGAATTTAATGCCGAACTAACCCGGTTGGTGCATGAACAGAGCGACGAACCCACCCGCACCCCACGTTGAGGAATTCCGCATATACCCCGAGGATGCCCCAGCCGTCAATCCGGGCGGCTGGGTTGGTTGTTGGCGTCTATTGTGTCCAAAATACACAACGGTTACACAAAGGGTAAAAGGTTGCGCCGCTGTCGTTATCCCCGACGCTCTAACGATTCGTTATACCGATTGGATAAAACCCCTAAAAACCGCTAAGGTTTTGCTAAGGGTAAAATGGTGAGATTACGGGGTGGTTACGGGGAGGGTATTTTCAATTTGGGCACCGAAAAATCGACTTTGAAACGACTTGATGACCCCAAGGTTACCCCAAGGAAAAACAAGCCTAAAACAAGCCTAAAACGTAAAACAACGGGGTGGTTACGGGGAGGGTAAAACAAAAACAACGTCAAGGTTACGTCAAGGGTAAAACGGAAACGACGGTAAGGTTACGGTAAGGGTAAAACGGAAACAACGGCAAGATTACGGCAAGGGTATAAAGAATTACAACGAGGTTACAACGAGGGAAAAACAACCCCAAGCAAGGATAATTTTTGCACGTCACTACGCGCGCGTGCGCGAGGCAATAGAACTCACGAAACACTTTTACAGGTATATATAATGAATTTTCCGACGTCTATGCGCGCGCGTGCGAGATGAACCCGGACGCCGGCAGCTCTTAATACGGTTTGTGCGACTTATCGAACAATTTAATGCGTTTGTGTGGTGTTTTTACTGGGTGTTGTGTGAACTTTTAGAACAATAAGACGGAAGCACGCCGGCCAGCTCTGCGCCTTCGTCGTCGTTTCGTTCGCGTCCCCGAGCTGGAATAGGTGCCGTATCAAATGAAAATTACGGTAAGGTTAGGGGGCAATCGCAGTTTGTAAAGATGTGTTTAATTTGTGTACCTGCTAATAAAAGAAAAACCACCTACATTGCTGTAAGTGGTTGATTTTCTGAGTGACACCGACAGGACTCAAACCTGTAACCTTCTGATCCGTAGTCAGATGCTCTATTCAATTAAGCTACGGTGCCGAATTGCAGGTGCAAATATAGGGTGAAAATCCTAAACACGCAAATTATTCCGTAAATTTTTTAATAAAAAGATGTCTCATTTTGTGCCGGAAGTATACATTATCCGGATTATCAGTGGGTTATTGCCGCGGCTATTCCAGCATTTCGGCGAGTTTCTTCGAAAGCTCCCCGCCGCGCAGGTTCTTCGCTACGATGATGCCGTCGGGCGAGATCAGGAAGTTCGCGGGGATCGACGTGATCCCGTAGGCTGCGGCAGCCGTGCTCCGTTTGTCCGCATCGATGCCCTGGACATTGATCCACGGCATGTCGTTGGCCGATGTGAACGACCGCCATTTCGCCTCGTCGTTGTCGAGCGAGACGGCGTAAATTTCAAACCCCTTGGCTTTGTAGGCGGCGTATGCCTCGCGCAGGTGGGGGATCTCGTGGCAGCAGGGGGCGCACCACGTCGCCCAGAAGTCGAGCAAAACCCAGCGTCCCGGTTCCACCAGCGACGAGAGCGATATGGGTTCGCCTTGCGTGTCGGTCAGCGTGAGGTTCGTAAAGCGGTGGCCGATCTGCGCGTTTTCGAATCCCGCCAGTTCCTTTTGCAGTTCCTGCATGATCGTATGCGCCTGCATTCCGGGTGAGAACGCAGTCATACAGGGCCTTATCTGCGCCCGTCGGGTGTCGTCCTGCAGCATATTCGGGAATTCATAGGCTGAGAAGAGCCATAGGCCGAAGATATTGTCGAGGTTGGCATTCATCATCGCGCGGGGAATCTCCTCAAAGCGTGCGAAGATGGCTTCGACTTCCTCGTGCGGAGTGGCCGGCGTCATTTTGATGTATTCGTTGCGGAGCGCCTCCAGTTTCCTGTTTAGCAGCAGCAGGCTGTCATTCAAAGGTGTGCCCGTCGCTTCATACACGCCCTCTTCGCGGGGTTCCAGCCGGATGTCGCCCGCTTCCAGAAAGATAAGCGTGGGCGTCAGGAGCCGGTCGCGGTCGCTCAGAGTGGCGATGTCGGTGCCGGCGACCTTGCCCTTGAGCCTGAACGTCGTGTCGGTAGCCATTACGCCGGAGCCGATTATGGATTTGTTGCTGGCGAAGAGGAATACCGAGTCGCCCGGTGCGAGGCCGTAATGGCCCGAGACAGTGTAGTTCGAACCCCCGCAATTGCATAACAGGAATGCGGCGGACAGGAGGACGGTGATTATTTTCATGGTTAGTAATTCGGGGGCTATTTTATCTCCCGGTCGGGATGGTCTTTCAGGAATTTCTCCCAACTCTGGGAGCCGCGTTTCGAAGCTGCCTTTTTTCCGCCGCCCAGCCCTTTTACGCGCTCGTCGCCCAGAGCTGTGTTGAGCGGGCTGGCCGTTGTGAAGTGGTGGCACAAGGCGACGGCCATGCCGTCCGTGGCATCGAGCCGTCTGGGGGGCTGATCTATCGAGAGGATACGGCAGACGATGGCGGCGACCTGTTCCTTGGCGGCGGAACCGCGCCCCGTGATGCTTTGCTTGATGCGCATCGGGGCGTATTCGAAAACGTCGATGCCGCGGCTCAACGCTGCGGCCATGGCCACGCCCTGCGCCCGTCCCAGCTTGAGCATCGACTGCACGTTCTCGCCGAAGAAGGGCGATTCGAGGGCCACCTCGCGGGGGCGGTATTCGTCCACGAGGGCACCGACCCGCTCGAAAATGTAGCGCAGCTTTTCGTAAGGATCGTTCATCCTGTGCAGGTCGATGTCGCCCAGCACGACCGATCGGACCTCCCGTCCGCAAACCTCCAGCACCCCGTACCCCATGTAGTTGGTGCCGGGGTCGATGCCCATGATGCGGTATGTCGTCGGGTCGGACACGGTGCAGGGACGTTACTTCTCCTTGAGGGCCGCGATCTCCTTTTCCGCCTGACTCACGCGGCGTGCCAGGTCGGGCAGGTTCTTGAAGATGGCCGATGCGCGGTGATATTGCATGCCGGGCAGCGCCGGATAGCCGAAACGTACTTCTCCGTCAGGTACGTCTTTGTCGAGACCGCTTTTGGAGCCGATGCAGACCCTGTCGCCGATGGTCACGTGGTCCGCGATGCCGACCTGTCCCGCGAGGAAACAGTTGTGCCCCACCTTCGAAGTGCCTGCGATGCCTGTCTGGGCCGAGGAAACGGTATTCTCGCCGATTTGCACGTTGTGGCCGATCTGGATCAGGTTGTCGAGTTTCACGCCCCGGCGGATGACGGTCGAGTCGGTCTTGGCGCGGTCGATGCAGGT
>ENA-OOWK01001371-OOWK01001371.1-human-gut-metagenome-genome-assembly--contig:-NODE-1371-length-11987-cov-2.982568_pt1 | contig 11987 bp, 8 predicted proteins | sample MGYA00241405_ERZ501317 | MGnify/ENA primary metagenome ERZ501317 (study PRJEB25962, sample SAMEA1972440) | human gut metagenome | biome: human gut; feature: human-associated habitat; material: faeces... | reverse complement strand
GCGGGCGTGGAGATCACGTTCGACCTGATGGACCCGCTGGTGTTCTTCGGCATGCTGGTGGGCGCAGCCATCCCGGCCGTGTTCTCGGCCATGCTCATTATGGGCGTAAACCGCAACTCCCAGCTGATGGTGAAAGAGATCCACCGCCAGTTCAAAGAGATCCCCGGCCTGAAGGAAGGCACCGGCAAACCGGATTATGCGCGCTGCATCGATATTTCCACGCTGGGCGCCATCCGTGAGCTGGTCCCCGCGGGCCTTACAGCCATTGCCGCCACGCTGCTGGTGGGCTTCATCGGCGGCGTGCAGGCCATCGGCGGGTACCTGACAGGCAACATCATCTCCGGCCTGCTGCTGGCGCTTTTGATGAGCAATGCGGGCGGCCTGTGGGACAACGCGAAAAAGTACATTGAATCCGGCCACTTCGGCGGCAAGGGCAGCGACGCACACAAGGCCGCTGTCATCGGCGACACCGTGGGCGACCCCTTCAAGGACACCGCCGGCCCCTCCATCAACACCCAGATTACCGTGGTGAGCCTGGTTTCCTCCCTGCTCTCCTCCGTGTTCGTCATGTTCTCCTTCTTCGGTTGAGAAGGGAAAGAAAGAAAGAAGGGGTCCTCTTTGGGAGGAACCCTTTCTTGTATAAAAAAGCATATGAAAGGGAAAGGAATAGTATGAAAAAGCATATGTTAAAACGGCCGGGACACATTTGGATTTTCATAACTTGTTTTGCAGTTGTTTTCGTGTCTGTATTGCTCATTGCAGTTTTTGGAAAACTTGATCTAGCTGATGAGAATTCAAATGAAATCTCAAAAAACGAATCGCTTTCTCTGAATGAAGAAGTGAATGAAGCAAATAGTGAAACAGATAGTGAATCGGATAGTGAAGCAATGGAAATTCATATGAACGCGAGTTTACCGGAAATGACAGTAGAAGAAATTGCAGAAGAGTCCAATTTAGTGGCAATAGGTACTCTGAAAGAAATTTCTCCCGGATTTTGTATTCAATCCGTGGAAGGGGGGACGATGAATTATACAGAATATTATTTTCAAATTTCGGATACCTGTCGCGGCGTTGCTCCAGATAATGAAGATCAAATAGCTGCTGTTAGAATCCCCGGGGGCGAAGCCAATGGTGTGAATATGATATGGGAGGATGCTCCTACTTTAGAGGTAGATGAAACCTACTTACTATTTCTTTACAAACCTCAGATGGGCGGAAGCTTTAACACAGAAGGGGATTACTACTATTTGTCTGGTGATACCCGCGGTATCTATCCAGTGGATAGTGCAACAGCCTTTTCTAAAACAACCGATGATGTATATACAAGTTCAGATGGGACAAAAAGGATTTCCCATAATGAACTGATCCAACTGATAGATCAGGTGAATGAAGAAATTCCTGCGGATACGGATATGGTTTATCAGGAATTTTTGGAGAATCAGCAATACAATCTTGAAACCGGCTTTATATCACAAGAGGAGTATGATAGATTCTTATCGGAAGCGCAAAGGTATGCTACGTATTATGGAGATCCTCCCGCTGGCTATAGCGGTGAATAAATCAGGAATGTCAACCGGCAAGAGCAGCCCAAAAGCATAGTTCGCGGAGTCTGATTTATACGTACCGTAATGAACAGTTTTCACCCAACTATTCTGGTAATTGGTTGGCTGAATCGCAGAATGGTGTCGCTCTCATTTTACTATAATGGGTATTGAAATATGCGGCCCCTCCGGCGAAGCTGTAAACAACCGCCCGTGTTTATCAACGATAGCCCGTCTGCGGATGCCTACGATGGAAATGGCAAAACACTGGTCGAATGTCCGGTAATCAGGAAGTTCAGCTCTCAAAACCGGAACTGGTTCCGGTTTTGGAGCTTTCCGGGAAAATCCTTGAGAAAAAATGCTGTGCAGGGTATAATAACGGTATAGAAAAGAGGTGTTCCCCATGCTGAATGGCGTGATTATGTCGGAAGATAGAGTAGTGGCAAAGGTTAGAAGGAATAGCTGCATCGTGTTTGACCCGAACCATTGTCCACTCTACCTGATGCGGTACAACGACCCAGAAGGGTGGTTGACCCGTCGTGCCATCGACGCTCACCGCACCAACTCTCGCCTGCTGCGGAAGGCTCTGCGTCTGGCTCCCAACGATGACCTAGCGGCTGTGCTGAGGGTGCATGGGGCCACCATAACGGATGCCTATTGGTTCCGTGGGAAAAACGAGAACCTGACCTATGACCAAGTGAAGTTTCAGAAGGACAATCCCTTTTCCCGACTGGCCCTCCGTGGCGACCCGGATTCTTTCCAGAAAGGAACTGCTTCTGCCGTCACCCCGGAGCTGACCAACACCGGCAGCTATGAGAAGTGCTGGGAGTACCACGATGGGGCATGGTGGATGCTGAAGTCCGGCAGTGACCTGGAGAAGTTTTCCGAACTGTTTGTCTACCACTTGGGCCGTCTGATGGGCTTGCCCATGGCCCATTATGAGATGGACCAGGAAGGGTACATCCGCAGCAAAGATTTCACGGAGGGCTGGTATGACTTTGAGCCGGCCTATTCCGTGATGCTGGACGAAGAGGACTATGGCGAGAACTACCGCCGTTTCCGGGAACTCTGCCCCAAAGCTGCCCAGCAGTATGTGGGGATGGTCTATCTGGATGCCCTGGTGATGAACATGGACCGGCACACCCAAAACTATGGCTTTCTTCGGGACCGGCAGACAGGTGAAATCCTTTCCCTGGCCCCATTGTTTGACCATAATATTGCCCTGGTTTCCCGTGGCTATCCCTCCAGCGCTACGCAAAAAGGTGGGCTTCTCTGCCGGTTGTTTGTGGAGCTTTTGGAGGAGGAACCCCAAGCGAAACGGGATTTTCTCGCTCTGGGCCTCACTCCTCCCACAGAGGAAATAGTGCGAAGAGCCGTTTCCTTGGCGAACGACCCGTCCTTTGGCCCGGAGGTGGTTCGGGAGGATTTCCTGGTGGAATTTGTGCTCTCAGCAGACCGCTGGATAACTGGAGGATTAAATTTATGAACCTCTTAACGGAACTGAAAGCGGAACGGGATAGCAAGTATAAAGGTGGCCTTTACCACCGGACTCAAATCCTGTTCGCCTATAACAGCAACCACATTGAGGGGAGCCGGTTGACGGAGGAACAGACACGGTTTATTTTTGAAACGAAATCCTTCTTTCCGGAAGGCGAGGAACCCATCCGGGTGGATGACGTGGTAGAAACGACAAACCATTTCCGCCTGTTTGACTATATGCTGGACCACGCTGAGGAGCCATTGACGGAGGCCATGGTAAAAGAGTACCATCGCATTCTCAAAACCGGGACCACCGATGCTGCTCTTACGTGGTTCAATGTGGGAGAATATAAGAACGTGGCAAACACAGTGGGAAATATTCGCACAGCAACACCTAAGCAGGTACCGATTCGCATGAAAGCATTGCTTTCCCGATGGAATCAGAAGCCTTCCCACACTCTGGAGGAGCTAGCCGATTTCCACTACCATTTTGAGACAATCCATCCTTTCCAGGATGGCAACGGCAGGGTTGGCCGGATGATTCTGTTTAAGGAATGTTTGGCACATGGGCAATAGACTGCTTAATTACTTCAACACCAAACGAAAAATGGCTTGGGTAAATCTGAATCATGATAATCGACTTCAGTGCCGAAGTGTATACAACAGCGGGCAATGAGTATGGTCCTAGTGGTAGGCAGGATTTTGATTTTCCTAATTCGGAAATGACAAACTAAGTGGTGTAAGAAGGTCGCAAATCGCAAATTCAGCAATATTAGGCACCGAAATAGTCTCCTTTTCAGGAGACTATTTGTTTAATATGATTTGCTGTAAAAGCCATTGGAGAAGTAATGTCCTTCTTGGCGTTTTTGTGTTGCGCAAGCTCTATATTGGCCATGCTGCAGAGCACCACATAAGTCTTCTGGTTTTGTAGAAAAAATAAACCTGTTTTTCCATGGAATTTTCTCTCATGCCTATTACAAGGTGTAAGGAAACCAGGAGGTGAGATGTGAGTGTGAATGAGGGGGTGATACTATCTGAGCAGAGATGCTTAATGAAGGTCCAGTTTACGGTTGATATTTTAAGTGAGAGGAACTCGAACAAGGAGGAAAGCAATGAAAAAGGTCAAAAAAGTCCTTTCTGCGGTGTTGGTTGGTCTCAGCGCTGCTGATGCAGAGTGTTGCAGTCCCAGTATCCGCTGCGGAAGACCCATTTGAGGCAGCAGCGCCAACCGCGGGAGAATCCATCCGCCCAGAAAATGCCCCGGAGGGAAGTGAGGATAATCTCCAGGTCCTGTATGAGGTGGAGGAACAAAGAGAGGCTGCCGTGAAGCATTTCCGCCTCAGTGACGGAAGCTATGTGGCTGCCTCATATCCTACGGCCGTCCATTATGCTGTTGGAGAGGATGAATGGGAAGAAATTGACAATACCCTGAACCTGGTGTCTGGAGAGGGCTCTCAGTGGAGCCTGTTCTCCTCCGGCGGCCAGGTGTACCAAGCAGTGAATGGTGACAATGAAAAGTCGTATGCAGCTATCCTGGAGCCAGATGAGGAACTGCTTTCGCTGCAAAACTCTGATTTTGGCCTTCAAATGGCTATTTTGAGTTCGGAAACAGCGGAGGACTTGCTGGAAACCGCTGAACCAGTGCCTACCCCTGCCCCAGAGGAACCCTCCAGTTCGGAGAATCCCCAGGAGCCGGAGGAGTCGGAGCTGCCTATAGAAAGCTCTGACGAAAGCAGCGAGGAGGCAAATGAGCCCTCTGCGTCTTCCGAAGTATCTTCAGGGCTAGAATCTTTGGCTGCAGGTTCCATGGAAACGGAACTTGGCGAGGTTTATGCCGGCGAGTTTTCCGAGAATGGTGAAACGACGGAGCTGGAGGGCGAAGAAGTTTCGGATGTTATCCCAGAGGAAACCGCTGGCCCGGGGGATAGCTCTGAGGAAAGCAGCATCCCCGATGCTTCGGGATCCAGCGATGTAGGGGAGAGCGAATCCAGCCCCCTGCCCTCTGAAAGCGAACCGGAAAGTTCCGTGGTTGAGAGTGAGCCGGAACCTACCCCGCTGCCCACTCCTGACCCTACCGAGGAGCCCAGTGGTGGTTCCTCTATGGCAAGTGTGCCAGCGAAAGTAGAAAACCCTGATGAGGCTGAGTCGCCGGAACCTCCCGGGGGCGAAGGCGATATGCCGGGTGAAGAACCTGGCCCCGGCCCTGGGGACGAACCAGCTGAACCGGTGGAATCCGTGGAGGAACAGGTGCAGCCTGAAAAAATAGCCTCCAAGGTCACTTATGAAAATGTGCTCCCTGGCGTGGACCTGGTATACCAGAATTACGGGTTCAATGTTAAAGAGAGCATTGTGATCAAGTCCCAGCAGGATATGTACCGGTATAGTTTCCTGCTGAACTTTGATGGCCTTACTCCTGTTTTGGAGCCGAACGGAGGGGTAAGCTTAAAGAACAGCCAGGACGAAGTTATCTACCAGATACCGGCTCCCTATATGGTGGACGCCAATCAGGCCGTTTCTTATGACGCCTCTTACGAGCTGGCGCTCACAGAGCAAGGGTACGTCCTGACGGTCACTGTCGATGAAGCTTGGATGGACAGCACAGAACGCGCATATCCCATCTCGATCGATCCCACGTTCATCCTCTATGGCGGGGATTATCAGGGGAGCATCACGGCAACCAGCCTGACGGAAGGTTCTTCTGTGACTGGCGCTGGCGGCGAAAGCATCTACATCGGCACGGATTACGCTGGCCGGGAAATGCAGGCTTTCTTACAATTTGGTGAATTGCCTACGCTGCCTTCTAACTGCACAGTGTCTACTGCTGTGCTGGGATTGTATCAACACACATACAGTGCCGTAGCAATGAACCGGTTATTTGTGCGTGCCCATGAGGTTACAGGGGAAAGGCCCAGCAATTATACTTCCGCTGCCCAGTGGATTCGCAGCATGACTTGGAATACTCGTCCTGCATTTAGCAGCGATGTGGAAGCCTAGGGTATACTTTCGACCTCTCGGGACGGACCGTCAATATTGTGGATTACAATACAGACCGCACGGAGATCATCGGTACTTCCGCTGCCACGTACACGAAGAATGAGGGAACCTCTAAAAAGAACAATAAAGCCACTGGTGCTTCGTCTTCTGGTATCGCCACCCCCAATTTGATGGCCCGTTAACCCCAGCGGAATCAATTGTTCAGAATGACGTTGGCCAAACAGTAGCAGCTGGTGTAGCGGTGGGTGTTTCTGTTGTTGTTGTATATGAAGTTGTCAAATGGGGCGTTGCCATTGCGGCGGCACCTATAAGTGGAGGAGCAAGCTTAGTGGGTGCAACTTTAGTTCCTTGATAAGGAGGGGAAGGATATGTTAGGTTTATATATCCGAGTAGACAGAGAAGATAATTTTGGGACTACACTAAAGCGAGTTTTTGAAATAATATTTAAACATATGGACCCGTCCTTTTCATGTCTTCCTTCGGATTACGAATGCATTGACTCTGAGGATAATGTGCAATTACCTGGATTAATGTCCACGCAGCAGGTTAAGAGTCTCGTATGTGACGAGAAAAACATTCTTATCTGTGGCCGTTTTTTTCTTTATCCTAGAGGGGCAACTACAAAACCAATGGACTCATTTGACAAGTTCTTTTCTAGCTCTTGTCACACCATCATTCTGGTTTACGATGTTGTTGAGATAGAGGTTTATTCTAAAGAATCCGGCTATTTAGAACAATGCAGAAAGGACCTAGGTTGTCTTAAAGGTTGCGTGAATGTCGAAGAAATACAGGCTGATTCTTGTTTCCGTGATGATTTTGTCATCTAGGAAATATGTGTCTTTTCAAGCTAATACTCTGCAACTGGATGCTCCGTATTTTTTCATTTGTATTAAGAAGTGTTTCGTCTGTGAATGAAGTGCCCGGTGTATAGCCAAAAAGAGCCCTGGCGATTTGAACCGCCCCAGTAAAAACGGACAATAGACAAAATACCCCCTGATGTAGGAAAATAGAAGTACTACAGCAGGGGGTATTGTCATGGAAAGTAACCGTAAACCCAACACCCGCCTTGCGAGTGAAGAAGAATCCTGGCACACTATAAGAGACCAAGGAAGTACATGGCAGTACACGGTAGTGCCGAATAGTACTCAAGACTCTGAGACAGGAAGGTGGAGGCAGAGAACAAATGGAGAGTTTACAGCGAGTCAATCAAGAACAGCGGCTGGCGGAATGGGGCCGAAGGGTGGAGGCCTGCCGGAGCAGCGGGCTGCCGGTAGGTCAGTGGTGCGAGGAACATGGGATCGCGGTATCCACTTATTTTGCCTGGCAGAAGAGGGTGTTCCAGGCCTTGAAGGAAGTTCAGGAGATAACCTTACCCAGGCCAAATTGCAAAAAGGAACATCTGGAATTTACCTGCAAAGCAGCGCTACGTATTCGTCCGATGGGAATCATACGTCTACCGTAAACGATGTGAATAACATCACAACCACATACACCTATGATGGCCTTGGCAGGGTTACTGGCAGGACATCACCTACAGAAACGGGTAACATAACAGTTGCCCAGACCTATGTGTCTGGTAATGACAGAATTAACAGCAACTATGTTTCCGGGCTGCTGTCAATAGCCAACACCTATGAGGATGGAAGTTTGACTGCAACCTCCAGAAAGACCTTTGAGAACAGTATTCCCCAATGGCAGCGCTACAATATGCCTGTGGATGCTTGGGGCAATATGACAGCAGTGCAGGTCCAGTCTGGGGACCACGTAGATTCCGGGGATGATGTGACTTGGAATTCTCCCATTACGTTTGCTTCCTATGAGTACGCACCAAATGGCGGTCCGATTACTTCTTTGGAATATGGCAATGGGGACTCTGAATCCTATGTTTACAATCTGTACGGTCAGTTATCCTCTGTCCAGCATTACTCTGAGAATCTTTTGGACTATGTGGAGTCCTATGCCTATGACCCCTTTGGTAATGTAGGCTGCAGTGTTGTGACAGATGGGACAGGTAGCCTTATTGCGGATTATCAGTACGAATACGATAGCCTTGGCCGCCTGATTCGCAGCCAGCAGAGTGGCGACGGCGTGACCGAGCTGTGGACTCAGCACGAGTATGATGACCAGAACCGGTTAAGTGACCAGTACTGGCGTGTGTCTGACAGTTCACTCCATGAGTCCTATAACTACAACAACAATAATGGTACTCTTAGCAGTATGCTGCTCGGTACGGGCCGTACCCTCTCCTTTGAGTATGATACCTTGCTGCGGGTTAGCAGGAGAAATGTCTCTGGTGTGTATCAGCACCGCAGAAACTATATTGGCACGGGCATTGCCAACCGGCAGTCCAACCGTATCCAGTACTTTGTATACGCTTCTGCTGACGGTGCAGACACCAAGCTGAACTACCGGTACGATTATGATGCTGCTGGCAATATCAACGAAGTCTATCGTTCCGTTGGCTCAGATACGCTTGCATTCTACAGCAGTTACGAGTATGATACACTTAGCAGGCTGGTGAAAGTAACGGACAGCCGGGGAACGGAAACCTATACCTACAACACGGCTGGAAATATGTTGAGCCGCACTTTGGCTGGTGACACGGTTACGTACTCCTATGATAACTCCAGCTGGAACGACCTGCTCACTGCCTACGATGGGCAGAAGATTGCCTACGAGGGCCAAACCTACAATTCCTCCCGTAATTCTGTGTCCGGTACGGTTGTTAGCGGCAACCCCGTCAGCTACTATAACGGCAAGCGCTGGAATATGGAATGGGTCAATGGGAACCGGTTGGCAGAAGCTAGTTCCGGTACCACCAATGTGAGCTATACCTATGACCGGACGGGCCTTCGCTCCACAAAGACGGTGAACGGCACCACCTACCATTACGCCTACGCTGGCGATAAACTGGTTTGGCAGGAGTGGGACGGCAACGAGTTTTTCTTCTTCTATGACAACGAAGGTGCGCCGGTTGGCTTCTGGTATCACCCTGCCAGCGGCTCCAACGTGACAGGCTACTACATGACCACCCAGCAGGGTGACATCACCCGCATTGAGGATGTCAATGGCAATGTGCTGGCCACCTACGAGTACGACGCCTGGGGCAAGCTCATTTCCTCCAGCGGCAGTTTAGCAGAGCTCAATCCCTTGCGGTACCGCGGATATTATTATGATGTTGAAACCGAATTCTACTATATATCCACCAGATATTATGACCCCAAAGTCAGCCGATTTATTAGTGCAGACAAAGTGGATTATTTATGTGCTGATGGAAGTCTCTGGAGCTATAATCTGTTTGTTTACTGCATGAATAATCCGGTAAACCGTTTTGATGTTAACGGTAATCTTTCTTTGCCAAATTGGGCTAAAGTTACAATTGGTGTAGTGGCAATTGCGGGACTTGGTATTGCATCTGTATCGACTGGAGGTGCTGCTGCTGTGGTTTTGGGTGCAGCTTTATCTGGTTCAATTTCAGGTGGTTTGTCTGGCGCTGTGATTGGCGCAATAGGTGGAGGAATATCCGATGGATGGCAAGGTGTATTAGACGGTGCGTGTTCTGGCTTCATGTCTGGTGCGGTGATTGGGGGAATAACAGGGGCAGCTACTTCTGGAATAAATGTTGTAACGCAAAGTACAACTATTGTTGGAAAAGCGCATGGCTCCAATTTGCATAAGTTAGCATCGAATATGGAAGCTGGCAAAATGACCGCATCGGGTAAATACTCCAAAGTGGCTCTTAACCGAGCGCTAAAGACCGTTGGTTTAAATGGTTCAAAAAGGCCAGATGTCATCGGTGTATCAAAAAGCGGGAAGAACAAAATTGTTGAGGTAGTAAGTCCGCGACAAAGCACGAAGTATATTGTGAACAAAGTTAATGATATGGTTTCAGCAAATCGTAACTCTGTTGGCAAAGTAATCACGTGGGTTCGCCTTATGTTTAAATGAGAAAAGGAGGATATAGTTAATGGTACCAGAAAGACTTAAAGACTCATTAAAAATAGTTGCAATTCATGATGAAGCAGAAGTTACGACAGTTGAAGCTGATTTAACTTGTTGTAATTCGGAAAGCTTTGATATTTATTTTTGTGGTGAGATTAAGAAAAAAGCCTTTTCTCGAGTCAGGATGTTTCCCGAAAATGATGTTATACTGCTAGAAGCTCACTGTAAAAAATGCGGTAAGATTTTAACCGTATTCGATAGCACAAGAGATGGGTATGAACCTGATACGGAAAAAAAGGTATTTCCTGAGAAACAGCTTTTTGAATGTGATAAATGCAAAAAAAGTGATTTCTCAGTTAACGTCGTATTTGAATATCCTGGTAAAGAGGAATTGGAGTTGTTGAATTTAACACATCCAGATATGTCCTTTACATGGGTATGGGCTACAATAAAGTGCAATATGTGCAACAAGACCTATAATAATTTTTTGGACTATGAGACTTCATAAAAGAATATCGTGATATTTTCTCATTGTCCAAACAACCCCCGTGGTTTTTCTTTGGGGCAACCCTGTGGTTTTCAAACTCTGCCATAATGTCTTTTGTTTGAATGTGGTCGATGGTATTGATTTTTCGTTTAGATGGTGCGAGCAGATGTAAAACTGTACGAATGCAGACCAGGGGAATTATATGCACTTGTCGTGCCAGTGGGTGGAACAGAGCTAACCCTTTCCAGATGAGAGAGGAGCAACGTTTGAAACCTACTATGGATTGTACGTGGGCTATCTGGGACAGGTAAAGGGAACCTACAACTTGTTTCTCAACGGGGAAGAAATTAGCGTTCTTTAAGCTTGTAGTTAGGCAGGTAAAAATAGCGCCATACAAAATGAAGAAAAAGACACTGTTGTTTTCCTTGGAAATCGACGCGGTTCCATACCTATTCCCAAGATGACGTCCCGATGACAGCAATCCCCCTGGCGGGTAACCGCCGGGGGGGTTGCTTATCTGCGAAAATCACGCCTTCATCTCCACAAACCATCTTTCCCCATCTCGATAGAGATAGGTTTCTTTCCCTTTGTTCTTCACCACATACCGCCGGACCAGTTCTCCGGTGGTGCGCACCCCCGCTGAGAGCGCCTCATTATTTGCGATGAATACTATGAAGTGTCGGGTGTCAATGAAAAAAGAGAGCTCTGGCGATTGCCAGGGCTCTCTTTGTCTCCCGAAAACCACTTGCTAGGCGCGTGGTTTCAAAAAAAGCTTATGCCGGAGAAAAAGAAAAAAGCCTAAGCGCAGCAGCGTTTAGGCTTTTATGGTGGGGACAACAGGACTCGAACCTGTGACCCCCTGCTTGTAAGGCAGGTGCTCTAACCAGCTGAGCTATGCCCCCATAAGCCCTTCACACATTTTGTTTTGCCGCATCAGCGACGTTTAATATCTTACACGATTTGGTCTGATTTGTCAACAGGTTTTTTCAAAAAATTTCAAAAAACTTTTTTGCCGGTTTTGGCCGCCTGTTTTGCCAGCTCCGCAATCTCCGCCTTGGTGAAGACGTACTTCTTGTTGCAGTAGTGGCAGACTGTCTCCACCTGCTCCCTCTCGTCGCCGTGAAGGCTCAAAAGCTCCTTGGCGCCCAAGGTGAGCAGGCCCCGGGCGAAGCGCTCCTTGCTGCAGTTGCAGGCATAGTACACCGGCACCTGGTCCAGGATTTCCACCTCAAAGCTTTCCAGCGCGGCGCGGCACATCTCTTCCGGCCCCATGCCCTTGGCAAGCATGGTGGTGACGGAATCCAGCTGGGCGATATTTTGCTCCAGGCGGTCCAGGGCGGCGTTATCCGCCCCAGGCAGGGCTTGAATCAGCAGGCCACCGGAAAGCATGGCTTCCCCGCTCTCCTTGTCCACCAGGACACCCAAGGCGCACACCGTGGGGACCTGCTCGCTGCTGGCGTAGTAATTGGTCAAGTCCTCGGCAATCTCGCCGCTGACAAGCTCCACCTGGCCCACATAGGGGTCGCCCTCGCCCAGGTCGCGAA
>ENA-OOWK01001369-OOWK01001369.1-human-gut-metagenome-genome-assembly--contig:-NODE-1369-length-11995-cov-3.296064_pt1 | contig 11995 bp, 24 predicted proteins | sample MGYA00241405_ERZ501317 | MGnify/ENA primary metagenome ERZ501317 (study PRJEB25962, sample SAMEA1972440) | human gut metagenome | biome: human gut; feature: human-associated habitat; material: faeces... | reverse complement strand
CCGCCACGACTCCAAAGAGGCTATGATGGAGCAGGCTCAGGAGATGATGGATAACGCTACCACTGAGAGGGAGCGCGACGCCATTCGCCGCTTTATGTCCGAACTGGGTCGGGATTGATAGGGGGTGCCCCCTATGCTAGACCCTAAAGAGATCGACATTGAGATTGCACGTCTCGAATATGGAGAAAGCAGCTATCCCGCATACGCTAAATTAGCAACCTTGTACACCATCAAGAACCAGATGCAAAAGCAAGAACCGGAAATGCAAAATCGCACCTATGAGCAAGCCTATTCTGCGGCTCCGGCTGAAATACCTGTAGAGGTCGGGAGATACGGAGACAGCGAATTTCTCCGCGAGGTTGAAGGGAGAAACGAGGAGCAGGTATGGGGCATTATGGATGACTTGATGGACACGCTACAAGTTGCTAACCCGAGAGTATATAATGGGGTAATGCGGAAAATCAGAGCTCTATAAAGTCAAAGTCCGCCCTCAGAAAGGGGGGCGGATTTCATGTGTAATTTTATCTGTAATTGTATGTAAATTTCTATGCTTTTGTGTTAAGACATATAACGAACAGTGATATTTTTCAGAAAACTGAAAACGGCTAAAAGCACTGCGGAACAAGGGAAAACCTCGCAACCGTCACGGCTACGAGGTTTTCTGCTTTGGTGACCCGTCGGGGATTCGAACCCCGATAGTTAACGAATAAAACTATTGGAAATAAAGGGATTTCTCTAATCTGTCCGTAAATTTATCTGCAATTTGGATTCGAAATAGCCATTTACTTTGCGCGCGGTTGCCCTTTGTTCGGAGCTGATTGTATGCTGGTAGACGGTTTTTAACATATTGTCAGTGGCGTGTCCCATGCGCTCCTCCGCGTACTTGTTTGGTATTCCAAGGGCCAGCATGACGGAGGCGTTAATATGGCGCAGATCGTGGAAGCGGTAGTGCTGGACGCCAGCCTTTTTGCAGATGGTTTGGAATCGACAATACAGGGCGCGGCGTGAAAGATTTACAATATACTCCCCATTATGCGGTGCTGCTGCAATCAAATTTTGAAGATACTGTGGGAGATCAAGGTCCCGTTTGGAGATATATGTTTTGGTTGTCTTAACGCCTTCGTCCACTTTTGCGCGCCGGATGTGGAGGACATCACCGTCAACATCTTCCCACTTGAGGCCCAAGATTTCAGACATACGCAAACCAAGCCAGAGAGCAAGCATAATTGGGAGCTCGTTTTCGGTGTCCTTACACGCCTTCATGATGGCGCCTATATCATCGTCTGACGGGATAGAAATTTCATAGCGTACCTTTTGCGGGAGAGTGGTTCTAAGAGCTATGTCTGGCCTGTAAACTGCTAATGTAGCACTTAATAGCCCATGAGCGTTTCGGACAGTCTTAGGAGATTTATTCCGAGCCATCATATTGATAGACCGCTGGACGATTTGCGGAGTAAGGCGGTCCAAATCAATATCCATGATGTCCTGTAAAGCATTCGCACGTATCCTCTTATATCCGGCAATTGTGGCTGGAGACAAAACGGCGTCCTTACTTTCTACATATTGGTCTATAGCCTCACCAACAGTTAGTCCGGTCTTTTTCCTGGCCGCTTTAGCTCCGGACTTTATCGCTGCTGCCTGATTTTCTGCCTCTTTTTTTGTTGGGGCGGTAATGGATATTCTCTCCCCGGCTATCATAACGCTAACATTCCAGTTACCAGATGGGAGCTTTTTGGCGCTTGGCAGCTTCAAGCAGATCACCTCCTAAGAGTACGCCGCCAGGGGAGACCTGACGGCGGTTTTTTATTGGGCTTTCTTCAACTCATTGATCTGCTGAGTATGTAACTCCACCGCTTTTTCCAGATCTTCCACCCGGTCCTCCAAGATGTCTATGGCCTCTTTAGGGACAGGATTGATTTGCTCACTGAGGGCTTGGAATTTTGGGTCAAAGTAGGCTTCCATGAGAACCATAGTTTCACTGATGATTTCTTTCTTCTGCTGGGCCATCCTCACGTCAAGTTCACCAATGATTTCCTTTTTCTGCTGGGCCATTTTAGAGTCCATTAACTGTGCAATAGCCTGTAAGTCTTTTTCATCTAACATTTTGCGGTCTCCTTATCAAAAGGGATATCTGAATTTTTTATTCTGCCATTTCGCTAGAATGCGCTTCTTGGATAATGTCACCAGTATCGGCATTTACAGTAATTCTTATTTGGAATACTCAAATACAATATCCTGTCCAGACCAAAAGTCCGGAGTAAAATGAATTTCCGCAGTTTTCCAATCAGAAGGCGCTTCATAACCAACAATTCCGCTCATTTTTTTTCCGGCTGCAACTGTCCCATCTAACTGGGCTTTGCTGCTATTAGTCATCGCTCCGATACTTAGATTTGTTGAATAACTATCAAAATACGCATCAAAACACATCACTGAACTAACTGCAATTTCAGAGTCGCTTTGATTGTCAATATCAAACTCGAAGGTTACATAGACATTGCCATCAGACGGAGAAAGGAAATCGGTTCCATTGCTTTCCTGAACGCTCAAAAATGTTACATTTATCCCATTTAATTCTACAACATCTCCAACATAGAATACAGACTGGTTTTCTACTTCCTGAGTATCAGTTGCAGTATTTTCCTGCTCTACCGTTCCAACCTTTTTGGGTTCAGAAGAATTTCCAATGGAGCCAATAATTACAATCAAGGCAATTACAATTAGAACAACGATTAGGACAGTATGACTTTTATTTTTTGCGCCACAATGTGGGCATGTTTTTGCGTTTTTTGCAATTTCGGCTCCGCAAACCTTACATTTCTTCATTTTCTCCATTTCTATTCCTCCCAAAATCACCGCCTATTAGCGGTTTTTTCATTTTGTACTTGCTCTCTCATTGCAAACATATAATCCCGCAATGCTTCCAAACTATTAAAGACAGGTATCGATTTTGTTCCGTGCCTGAACACGTTAGGAAGTTTTGGTTTATGATACTCTACATACTCCACACACGAGAAGTCATCGGAAAATACGCAGGATGGATCGTCGATATCATCCGCCTCTAGTTCCTTTTCTTCTATAGACATCCAGTCAATATAAAAGTGGTTTTTGACCAGATGCCGTAACTCGTGCTTGATCGTTCTACTCTGAACTTGCTCACAGTACAGTGTATTGATATAGATATCGGCCGTCCCATCACTATTTGACGCAATTACTCCCGGGACGCCCATGTGCGGGAAATCCATGAAAAATAAGAAGTAATCGACGCCCTGATAGTATTTCACCGGCCATTCTTCCTCTGCTGAAGTTGAATAAAGCTTACAATGTCATCAAGCTGGTCTTCTGTCACTTTCGCATCAGCGTCCAGAAGAATACTAATCCCTCGGCCAGCAAGCACTTCTCGCTTATCTTTATGAACAATTCGCTCACCTTCATCGGTGGGCGCTTTTTTTCTTTCCTCTGTCAGCTCCAATACAGGTACGCCGAAGTAGTCAGCGATTTTCTGCATTGTTACATCGGAAGGCCCATTTTTTCTGTATTTCCAATTACTTACGGCGGCCTTGTTTATACCTATTTCCTTTGCCGCTGCACTTGGCGTAATCCCCTTTTGGGCGCACAATGCAACGTATTTGTCATAAAACACAATATGCCCTCCTCAACATTGTGAACAATAACGAAAGTATAGAAAGTTAACAAAAGCGGTTGACAGTTAAGAAAGTTGAGGATATAATATTTTTGTAGTCGAGAAAGTTAACAAAATATCAGACCCCGGAGTTATCTCCCGTGTCAACCGCTTTTATGTATCTCGCAAATTCATAATAGCACGGCCTGTTAACTTTTGCAACTACTTTTTGACTGCGGTGGGAAATAAAAAGCAGATGTCCGCAAGACAATAGCCTGTCTATTGGACATCCGCTCCGCAGAGAGTTCCACCGCCTGCAAGTATTTGGTGTGCAAATACTCCGGGCTTATCGGTCTTGATGCGGCAGTCTGGCTTTTCTGCGTCCCCATGTCATCACGGGGCTGTCCAGACATTTAAGGAACCCAGAGAAAAGTGGCATGATGCCTGCGATAGCCGAAGTGGCCTGCATGGTGGCACCGCCTCCTTTCCCGCCCGGGCGTAAACCAGCTGGGCAATCTAAGGATACCAGACTTTCCCGCCGCAGTCAACAAATCAAACAGAATGGAGGGATAAAGGGTGCCGGAGACATGGACCGGAAATCTGATTGGGAAGATGCACAATAAGGATGTTACCTATGATGAATTAGCCGAAGAAATGGGCGTTACAAAATCATACGTTTCTATGATTTTGAACGGACATCGAAGACCGCCGGATATCAGAAATCGCATGGAGGTCGCCTTTAATAGCATCATTCAACGCAGGGATGGCATAACCGTAGACGAGCTTCTTTCGGATCAGAATGAGGGGTGAAAGGATAGGATGTTTGACCAGTTTAACATCAAATTTATCTTGGAACGGATTGAGGAGATCAGAGAAGTTACTGACATAAAAGAAGTTGCGCAGATGCTTTCCAGCGGCAACTGGATCGCGCTCTGCGCAACGAGGAAAGAACCGTATTGTTTTTGCTTAGCCCGTATCAAATTCCAAGACGGTCAATAGGGTCTCTCCATCCAAGGCAGTACAAGAAATGAGCGCCGTTTTCATCACTTCCGGGAAAGATGCTTAAAATCTCCCACCCATCGAATAGAAGTTTGTTTACATTCTCGGTTCCCATTTCTTCTCGTACTTTCTTGAAGTCAGAGTAATCCACAAATTCACCTCCTTTCTCCCCACCATCCTATCACATTCAGGGAGAAAGGACAATAAAGATGCCCCCGCCAGTGCTAGCGACACCGGCGAGGGCTGCGGAACCTATTGAGTAGACCAACAGGCCCGCGAGGTTATTATACACGCCTCCGGGTCAAATGACAAGGAGGTTTTTATGAACGAAAAAGACAGCATTCAAGCCCTTGAAAGGCAGGCAAGGAACACCAATCGTCTTATGGACAATCTCTGTCTCGCCTGGAAGGGCCGCACATGGGAGGAGGCCCACATGGATTACACATTTGAAGATTACCGCAAGGCACTGGAAGGTGCTGGCCCCAAGTTGAAGGAGCTGATTCTGGACCGGGCGGCACATGATCCCGGCATCGACTTGATGGAACTGAAAGAACTGGTATCCAGTGCGTACCCGGAAGATGTGTAAAAAATCCCGCCTGACCGTTACCAGCAGTCAGACGGGCAAGGATTGAGCAACCACGAACAATCCCTTTGGATACAGTATATCGCCTCCAGAGGGAGAAATCAAGGAGGAAATCATGGCGCGAACAAAACTAAGCAGGTTTTCTGTTCCCCCATGTGAACAGAGGGCGAGGATTCTTCGCTCTGCTGGAGGACGTATGGGGTATACCGATCGGGACCTGGGAGAATTGGCTGGAATGACCCAATCTAATATCTCCATGAAACTAAGCGGAAAGCGCAAATGGTGGCTAGATGATATTAGCGCCTTAGATAAGGTTTTGTCACTGACTGATGACGAAATAATCCGATTTGTGCGCGCAGGGAGGTAAAAATGAGTACATACATTTTTGCTCTAATCGGCATTTTTACGGCTACGTCATGGTTCATGCGCTTCCTTTCCTGGATGGAGGGAGAGCGGTGAAAGTCGGAGACAAGCTGTGCCTGGAACCCACTATCCCCACCAGCGCCTTTGTGACCGCAAGGACAGGCCCGCATCCCTGCCGGGTGGTCTCCATCAACGAGCGGCACCATCATTTCACCGTGGAGTTCGATTTCCCCGAAGGCAGCTTCCGGGAAACTTACAAGGAGGAATAACGCATGGACAAACAAGAGTTGAAAAATATTTTGGACAAGCACCTTAAATGGCTACGAGGCGAAAATGGCGGAAAACGGGCCAACCTGTCCGGGGCCAACCTGTCCGGGGCCAACCTGTCCAGGGCCAACTACATTGAAAAGGCAAAAAAATTATTTTATCCCATTGCCTGCCCGGAAATCGGCGCTTTTGTCGGCTGGAAAAAGGCAAGGGTCAAAACCAGCGGTCATGAGTGCATTGTAAAGCTGGAAATTACCGAAGATGCCGTGCGCAGTTCCGCAGCAGGCCGGAAGTGCCGCTGCTCAAAGGCAACCGTTTTGGAGATTCAGGATTTAGAGGGGAATGCATTGGAGCAGGCCGCCGTCAGTGATAGAGATAAGAACTTCCATTACATTCCCGGAACTGTGGTCTCCGTTTCGTATTTCGACGAAAACCGCTGGAACGAGTGTAGCACGGGCATCCATTTCTATATTACCCGAGAAGAAGCGGTGAGGCATATCCTATGAAAAAGCTGACCCGCGAAGAGCGGCGGCGCCGGAGCCAGAAGCGGCAGCTGATTACATATCTTCTGTTCCTGCTTCTGCTGCTGGCGTGGCTGGGAAGCTACCTGATTATGACGGTGGAGGCGGAACTGCCCGCTATGCACAAGCCGGAGCCCGCCACGCAGGACGGCGGCCTACCCGGCGACGATACCCCGGCCACCACTCGCTGTTATCTGACAGAAGAAGAGATCGAGGAAAACGAGAATGAGCTTATAGAAGCTGCTTTGCTGGCCCGGTCTCATAAGCTGGAAGGTGCCACCATCACCTTTTATTGTTGCGAGGAACGGCCTCACATCTGCGGGACTGGGACAGGCATCACCGCTAGCGGCAGGCGGGTAACGCCCTATGTGAGCTGCGCCGTGGACCCTGATGTAATCCCGCTTGGGAGCACCATCTTGGTCGAGTACAACGGCGGGATGGTCTATCTGCGGGCGGATGATACTGGGACGGCAGTCAAGGGGAACCACATTGATATTGCAGTCCAGGGGCACCAAGAAGCCTTGGAGCTTGGAACAAAGACGGCAGACATTTGGTGGTGCGAAGAATGAATGCACATGCGAAACGCCAAGAGGCGAGTTAGGTCCCTGCCCAAGATGCGGCCTGTATTCCGGCCAGCGATTGACGATCGAGGGCAACCCGGATATGTTCCTGGTGGCCTGCGACGCCTGCGGATGGCGAACTCGGAAATTTACTGATATAAATCACGCGGTGAGAGCTTGGAATGAAGGGAGAACATGACATGACACTTTACGAGATCGATAAGGCCATTACTGATCTGGCAGACCCGGAGACTGGAGAGATCACCGACTTTGAGGCGCTGGACAATCTCCAAATGGCGCGGGACCAGAAGATCGAGAACATCGCCTGTTACTACAAGAACTTGGTTTCCGATGCGGAAGCCATCAAGGCGGAGAAGGAGGCCCTGGCGGAGCGGCAGAAAGTGGCAGAGAACAAGGCGGCGCGGCTCAAGGAGTATCTCTCTTACGCGCTGCACGGGGAGAAGTTCTCCACGCCGAAATGCGCGGTGACGTTCCGAAAGACCACTTCTGTAAATGTAGATAACCCTTCCGCCGCCATCGAGTGGGCGGAGCTGAACGGGCATAAGGAGTGCATCCGGTACAAAGCCCCGGAAATCAGCAAGAGCGAGCTGGGCAAGGTCTTAAAGGCTGGGCAGGAAGTGCCTGGGGCTGTCTTGGTTGAAGGGATTTCTGTGGGGGTGAAGTGATGAACCTTGACATTTACAACAATGTCCGGGCCGTCCCCGCAGAGGCCAAGAAGGAGATCAGAGGTGGGAGGCTGAACGGAAAGACCGATATCAACCCTATGTGGCGCATCAAGAAGCTGACGGAGCAATTCGGCCCATGCGGCATTGGCTGGAAATACACCATTGACCGGGAGTGGCTGGAGACCGGGGCCAACGGGGAAATCTCCGCATTCATGGACATCTCACTGTACTACAAATACAACGGCGAGTGGTCCGAGGCAGTTCCCGGTACCGGCGGCAGCGCCTTTATCACAAAAGAGAAGAGCGGTCTGTACACCTCTGACGAGTGCTACAAGATGGCCTTGACGGATGCCCTCTCCGTGGCTTGCAAGGCCCTTGGGATCGCCGCTGACGTGTACTGGGACAAGGACAAGACGAAGTATGACAAGACCGATATTGCGGCGAAAGTCGATGTCACCACATGCGAGAAATGCGGGAAGGTCTTGGAAGCGTACAAGGACTCCAAAGGCGTCACGGTGTCGATCATGAAGCACGTGAACGCCAGCATGGAGAAGTTCGGGCACGTCTACTGCCTGGACTGCATTAAGGAGATGAACCATGATTGATTTGATCTCCGAGATCGGTCAGAAAAGCAAGCTGTTGGACGCCGCCGTGCAGGAGCTTGGGAAGCGCGGACGCTCCTATGCCCAGTCTGAACAGGAATACCGGATCGCCCTGGCAAAGAGAATTTTGGATGAACGGTCCAAAGGTACGCCGGTAACGATCATCTCCGACATCTGCCGTGGAGACCGGGAAATCGCAAAGCTGCGGTTTGAACGGGACTGTGCAGAGGTCGTTTACAAATCCGCCCTTGAAGCAATCAATGCCATGAAGTTGCAGCTCCGAATGCTGGATGCACAGGTGGAAAGGGAGTGGGGACATGCGGGCAGAGACTAAGGCAACATCTATTCCTCCGGAAGTCAAGAAAGCCGTGTACATCCGGGACAATGGCTTCTGTGTGCTGTGCGGCTCTCCATATGGTGATCCGGTGGCCCATGTGGTCCGCCGGAGCCAGGGAGGAAAGGGGATCGAGAGAAATATCGTGACCCTCTGCCCGGCCTGTCACAGAGCCTATGACGAGGGCGCGAACATCCAGAGGCTAGGACGAGGCACCACCAGAGAAAGCCTGTACTGCCATCTGGTGGCGTATCTGAAAGGGTTTTACCCGGACTGGAACCGGGAGGATATGATCTATCACAAAGGAGTCGAAAATGCTGAATAAATGTTTTTTGCTGGGCCGGATGACGAAAGACCCGGAAATCAGACGGACAAACGGTGGGACGGCTGTCACATCCTTTACACTGGCCGTAGACCGGGACTTCAAGACCAACGGGGAGAAGGAGACGGACTTCATTGAAGTGGTTGCGTGGCGCAACACGGCAGAGTTTGTCTCAAAATACTTCTCCAAGGGCCGTATGGCGATTGTACAGGGACGGTTACAGATCAGAGAGTGGACGGACAAGAGTGGGAACAAGCGCCGTACAGCGGAGGTTGTGGCCGACAACGTGTACTTCGGAGACTCCAAGAAGGAGAACAAGGAGGTGCCGGAATACAAGCAGGCTGATTTTGCGGTAATCTCGGAGGAAGACGGCGAGCTGCCGTTTTGAGGTGACACGATGGCCAGAAACTATGCTGCGCTCCCATGGGAATACAAAAGGGAGATGTCTGCACTCAACGATGCAGAGTTCGGTCGGCTGTGCAGGGCTTTGCTGGAATACAGCGAGTCAGGGACGCCGATAGCACTTTGTGGCAATGAGCGGTTTTTTGCCGAACGTGTCATGATGCAGGAGGACCGTTTTAAGGAGTCCTATACCACCAAGGCGGAGAAAAACAGAGAAAATGGGGTTAAGGGCGGGAGGCCTAAGAAAACCGAAAAAAACCCAAAGAAACCCAACTTAACCCAAAAAACCGAAACCGAAACCAAAACCGATACTATCTCTCCTAACGGAGAGAATAAATCCCCCCTATCGTCCCCCCAGGGGGAACGGTTTGACAGGTTTTGGGCTTTGTACCCAAACAAAACCGGGAAAAAGAAAGCCAGGGAGTCTTGGGAGAAACTGAAACCGTCAGAAGAGCTGACAGAAACCATTTTGGATGCCGTTTCCAAACAGAAGCTATGGCCAAAGTGGCAGAAAGACGGAGGACAATATATCCCAAATCCCGCCACTTGGCTAAACCAGGGGAGATGGGAAGATGAACCACCCGAAGGAGGAGAAGATCCATTTGCCAAGTTTACCTGATGCTTCCCGTTGGCTGCTTTACGACGAGATCGCCATGGACACCCGGAAAACGCTGTGGTTTGTGGCGGACGCCCAGGATGTGACAGCCCTAGACAACCAGAACGCCGTTTGCCTTGCCTACGGAGCGGGCTTTGAGAACTTCCGGGATGCGGAGCCGTTTCTGAGTGCCTTCCCATCTGTGTTCCTGGCTTTATCTGACCGGGAGACGGCGGAAGCTGTGGCGGACGCCCTCAAAGAATACGCGCCATCTGTGGCCGTGCTGCTGCCGAAGGAAGGGGCCTTCGGGAGATGTTCCCGTATCCGGGACGTGCTGGCTTCCGGCGGGAGAAAGGCCGTGGATCATCTGTTGCTGGGCGCCGTGGAACAGCCCATGGACGGACTGCTGGACCTGGCGGACGTGGAGCGGAGGGACCCCGGCGCATCCGTCGCCGTCATGTCCGGTCTAAAAGCACTGGACCAGTCCATCGGAGGCTTTGCCCCATCGGAGCTGTCCGTGTGGACTGGAAAGCGCGGCAGCGGCAAGTCCACGCTACTGTCCCAGCTGCTTCTAAACGCCATCGACCAGGGATTCCCGGTCTGCGCCTACTCCGGGGAGCTGTCGGCCTGGCGCTTCAAGCAGTGGGCTATGCTGCAGGCCGCCGGGGCCGGGCATATCGAGCCGAAGCGGGACCCGGTGTCCGGGAAGCTGTATTACTACACGCCGAAGGAGATCGCGGACCGGATCGACGGTTGGTGGAAGGGAAAGTTTTTCCTGTACGACAACCGGGTGGCTGGTGCTGGGGACGAGGACAGTATTATTTCCGTGTTCGAGTATGCCGTCCGCCGGTTCGGCTGCTGTGTATTCCTTGTGGACAATCTGATGACCGCCCGATTCAGCGACCAGAGCGACAAAGATTTTTACCGGGCACAGAGCCGGTTTACGGGGCGGTTGGTGGAGTTCGCCAAAAAAAACGAGGTGCACGTGCATCTGGTAGCACACCCCCGGAAGGGCGACAACGACAAAAAGAAGCTGCTGACCGCGGACGACATCGGCGGGCATCACAAACCGGGCGGACAACGCCTTTTCGCTGGAACGGATGGAAGAAAAGGACATCGCGGCCTATGGGTATGACGCCGGGCTGAGCATCCTGAAGAACCGGTCCTACGGCTCCACAGCCAACATACAGCTGGTCTATGACGCCCGGTGCCGCCGGTACACAAAGAAGGGAGAAAGCGATGGAGTCTACGGCTGGGAACGCTGACTGGACCGCTTATGAGCGGGAGAAGAAAAAGCTCCAGGGATTGCCGCCGGACGAATACGAGGCAGCCCTGAAAGAGCTGGCAAGGAGGATGGGAATTTGATTTTTGAAATTCCGTATCCGCCCACCAAAAGGGGAAAAGCGGCCTGGAACAAGCGGTTTGGCCTGAATGCGTATTATGCCGGGAAACATTGGTCACAGCGGAAGCGGGACGCAGAAGAACTCCACTCTCTGGCGCTGTGGTCCATGAAAAAGGCACATATCCGAAAACAGTTCGTCAAAGGCCCTGTCGAAGTCATTTTTCGCTGGAACGATGGCCTGGACGTGGACAATCACGCCGCCATGGGTAAGGCATTTTTAGACGCCATGAAAGGCTACATACTGCCGGACGACAACCGGGAATGGGTGCGGAAAGTGTCCCATGAATTTTGGGAAAACGATAGCATACAGGTGGAGGTAAGGCCCTATGGGCGAACTTGAACAATATCTGGTCCCCATCCGGCGGTATTCAGCCAACCCCTGCATGGATTGCTGCTGTCCGATTAGCCAGTGTCCCTGGCTGCGGGAGGAGAAACCCGTGCCGGGTTGGACGGCCAAGAAACGGACGTTCATTGTTGGGAGAGATCAATACGGCGTAAAGCATTGGGTGACTACATACGCCATCGAGAGCTGCCCAAATTTTAAATAAAACCATAGGAGGCAACGTTTTAAAGGCCGGCCACCTCCAGACGTGGAGGAACGCCTATGGAATATATTTTATCCCTGTCTTATGGAAAAGATAGTCTCGCATGTTTAGGGGCCATCGAACAGCTGAGCTGGCCCCTTGACCGCATCGTCCACGCAGAAGTATGGGCCACCGACACCATCCCCGCCGACCCGC
>ENA-OOWK01001363-OOWK01001363.1-human-gut-metagenome-genome-assembly--contig:-NODE-1363-length-12035-cov-2.946912_pt1 | contig 12035 bp, 10 predicted proteins | sample MGYA00241405_ERZ501317 | MGnify/ENA primary metagenome ERZ501317 (study PRJEB25962, sample SAMEA1972440) | human gut metagenome | biome: human gut; feature: human-associated habitat; material: faeces... | reverse complement strand
AGAGCAGAATGGTAATCACCAGAAAGACCGCCAGCATGGGAATGCCGAAGATCGAAGACGCCGCCACAGCCTTGTACGATTCGCTGATTCCGATGATGGGTTTGCCGTCGGAGATCAGGAGGGCAAGACCACGGACCGCCGTCATGGTTCCCAGTGTCATGATGAACGGAGGCAGGTTGCCCACGGCAACGCCCACGCCGTTGACAACGCCCACGGCCAGGCCGCCCAGCATGGCTACGATCAGCGGCACGAAGATCGGATACTGGCCCTGGCCCAGCATGGCGGCCAGGATGCCGGTGAACGCGACCGTTGAGCCCACTGACATATCAAAGCCGCCCGCGATGATGACGAACATCATGCCGAATGCCAGAATGCCGTTGATAGAGGCCTGCTTCAGAATATTGACCAGGTTGGCAGGCTGGATGAAGCTGGGCTTCAGGCAGGTCAGCACCACCACCAGTGCAATAAAAATCACGAAGATGAAGTATTCGCTGATCAGCGATTTTGCACGACTCTTTTCTTTCATAGTTCTTCCTCCCTTTACACCTTGATGGCAGAGGCCAGCGTCATGATCCGCTCCTGGGAGAATTCCTCCCGGCTGACCTCTCCGGAATAGTTGCCCTCGCACATGACCATGATCCGATCACAAATACCCATCAGTTCCGGGATCTCCGAAGAGATCATGATGACCGCCTTGCCCTGGCGCACCAGATTGCCCAGCAGCAGGTAGATATCCCGCTTGGCACCCACGTCGATGCCGCGGGTGGGCTCGTCCAGAATGATGATGTCCGGATCGTTCAAAAGCCACTTTGCAATGACGATTTTCTGCTGATTGCCACCGGAGAGGTTTCCCACGATCTGGTCTGCGGAAGGAGTCTTGATGTTGAGCTTTTCGATATACTCCTCAGACGCGCGGCGGGCTTTTCCCTTGTTGTAGAGTCCGTGGGTCAGGAGCTTTTTGATGGCCACCATGGCAATGTTGTCGTTGACCGTGCCGCTGAGATTCAGTCCCGTGACCTTTCGGTCCTCGGTGATAAGCGCAACACCCTGTTTGATGATGTCCTCCGGAGAGGAGATCTTCACCCGCTTGCCGTGGACAAAAATCTCTCCCTGTGAAAGGGCGTGCATGCCAAAGATGCCCTCCACCAGCTCGCTGCGCCCAGCGCCCACCAGCCCGCCGATTCCCAGAATTTCACCGCGGCGGACGGACAGGCTCACGCCCTTGACCTTGTTGTCGGCCCGGACGATGTTTTTTGCCTCAAAGACAACCTCGCCGATGTCCGCCTCCAGCTTTGGATACACATCCGTGATCTCCCGACCCACCATCATTTTAATGAGCTGGCCTTCGTCCAGCTCCGTTGTGGTGCCTGTCCCGATGTACTGTCCATCCCGGTAGACGCTGACCCGGTCGCAGATGGAAAAGATCTCCGCCATGCGATGGGAGATGTAGATGATGGCAACGCCCTTCTCCTTCAGGCGGCGGATATGTCCAAACAGCAACTCCACTTCCCGGTCGGTGATGGCGGCAGTGGGCTCATCCATGATGATAACCTTGGCGTTGACGGAGATCGCCTTGATGATCTCGATGAGCTGGCACTGGGCAACTGTCAGGTTCCGCAGCGTCTCCTTGGGCGAGACGTGCAGACCGCACTCCTCAATCAGCTTCTGAGCCTGTTCAATCTCGGCCTTTTTGTCCACCAGACCGTTCTTGCGCAGTTCCCGTCCTACGAAGATGTTTTCGTATACGGTCATATCCAAGATGGGATTGAGCTCCTGGTGGATCATGGCCACGCCCATGTCCATGGCTTCTTTGGGGTTGGAAACCATATAGGGCTTGCCATCACACAGGATCTCACCGCCGGCATCCCTGGTGTAAATCCCCATCAGGATCTTCATCAGGGTCGATTTACCGGCTCCGTTTTCTCCCATCAACGCATGGACCTCTCCCGGCCGTACCTGCAGCTGGACATGGTCCAGCGCCTTGACGCCTGGGAAGGTTTTGCTGATATCCTTCATTTCCAAGATATACTCCATGCAGTTCTCCCCCCTCACATATACCTCTTTGTGATTATTTTATCGAACACCCGGCATTTTTGGAACGCCTGTTTTTCACATGACAGGGGAGGATTTTTGGCTTTTTTTCAAAAACGTCATTTTGTGTAAATGTGTAAGTGCTTTTTTGTTATATGTTTACAAAAATCTTCTGCATCTGCAGAGCAGGCGGCACTTATGCACGGTCAGACATTTTCGCTGAACGTCTGGAAGTCCCTGTGACATATAAAAATAGCCACACCTAAGGGTGTAGCTATTTTATATCAGGCGCTGAGAAAAGGTACATATCTCAAAGTTCTGCGGCATGGGGGTGTAGACAATGTACGTGCTTTTTTAAGAGGCTGACACGCTGACAACGGAATCTGGTATATGAGGCATTGCATCCTTGATACCGGTACGGCAAAGCTCCAATAGAAATTTTTTGTTTTTATTTAGAAAGAACCTTATACAAAAGGCCAATAGTCTCTCATACATCCATCTGGCTTCACTTTTCTCCTGCACGCTATGAAATCCAGAAAGCGCAGGATTGCTGGAGACTGACGGACGCAGGCCGGCGGCCCCGTGCGTGAAAAAGGGGCCTGCGCTCATACCTGTTCCCGCTCTGCTGTGTGCTGTTATGTCGGGAAGGTACTGGCTCGGTATTCCGCCTGCCTCGTGACTTCTGCCTGTGACGTTTCTGTTCTGTGTCCGCCTGAAAGCGGAACGGCACATGTCAGGCTGAAACTATGCCGCATCGATCAAAGAAAGGTGCTCCTCAGCACAAAAAACCATGTGTACAGTGAGAGGATTGTAAAAGCACCAGGGATAGATCTTTTGCGGGATACCGTTTCGGCCTTCCGTCCAAAAGCTGCCCGACTGTTTGGAGCCGGGGACCCGGATATCCAGACAGCTTTTAAAATGCTCCTAAATGGGTTCATGATTATCCCCGGGCTAGGCTGAACACATGAAACGGGACTGGTTTGCCGCATGTTTTGCACGGGAAAATCAGATTGTTCCCCGCCTCACACTGCCAAAAGGCAATGAAAATCAATTGGAATTTGTCATGAATCTGTCATCAGAGAGGCACAAATCCCTTAGAAAACAGACGTTTTTCATGACATCTTATTGGAAAGGAGGGGAAATTCCGTAACAGAGAAGGAACGGCTCCAGCTTCGTCTGCAGCCGAAAACCCGGGAGAAAATCGAGCGCTGGCAGAGCGATGCCAGCTGCTGCAGCATGAGCAAGTCCGTGGAAAAGGCGGCGAACTTCTACACGGCCTACTTGACATCAGACGATAGTAGCGTGCTGCTCTCACCAGCGATCCAGTCAGCCATCGACGGTCAGCTGCAGGTGCTCAAAAAGCAGATCAGCTACAAGAGGTATATTGTGACGGAGATCATTCCGAATGACCGTCGGCCTACCCGCAAGCAGGACCAGCTTATCACAAAGCCGACGAAAGACTTCATGGATGTGAAAGAGCTGCTGGAGTATGAGGACTATGTGCAGAAGCCAACAAAAGCTCATGCGTCGTCACTCATCACCCTGATACTGGAGGAATACTGGAAACAGGTGCAGCAAACGGACGGCTATCTGAAGTACATCGCAATGCAGCCTCGCGCGGAGCGTCTCGGCTATAACAACGCACAGGCATGGCGGGCTTTGCTCCGTGCTCACCACAATGACATCGCAGCGGCTATGCACTTTCACGTGAGCTATATCTTCCAGCACAATGCGGCTGCCGTGACTGCACAGCCGAGGCTGCACATCGACTGCAAGCGGATGCAAGAGCTCCAGAAGCTGCGGATTGCTCTTGGCCATCAGCCAGACAATCATGAAGAAGAACAAACCCAGTCCCGGGGCGGCATGACCATGAAGGGGGGGTAAGGTTCTGCACTGCATAAAACTCAGATGCGAATTCTGAAAATTGTTTCTGCTTTGAATAATTACAGATTCTTTCGTGATACTCCGTCTTTTTATTGTTGATTTAAAATTGCTCATGTTGCGGCGCGAAACTGTATAACTTTTCCAATCGGGACCCTGTATATAAGGAGGACTTATTCCTTACTTCATACAGGAGGCCTATTTATGACCGAAGAAAATTACAATTACCGAACCAGTCAGGCGCTGCTTCGCAATCAGTTTTCTGGCAACGGAAAGTTGAAAATCCCCATCATTCCCATGTTCCAAGAAAAGCCCGGAGACTTTGACGACCTTTTGTTGATAGGCTTCGACAAGACCCATTTGGAGGATCAGAATCATCTTGACCGGATGGTTCACTTCTTCCTATATGACTATCGTTTTGAGCGGGTTTGGAAGCACCCAGATAATGACGTCGAAAAACTGTCCCGCTACCGTGCGGTGCTATCGCCGGATTTCAGTATGTACCTGGAGATGGCGCCTGTCATGCAGATTTACAATGTATTTCGTAATCGCTGGTGCGGTGCATATTGGGCATCCAAAGGAATCCGGGTGATTCCTGCCGTCAACTGGGGAGACGAATCTACGTTTGATTTCTGCTTTGAGGGGATTGAAAAAGGAAGCGTTGTTGCTGTCTCAACTTATATGGCCACAGAGCATGACAACTGCTGTGACCAGAAAGAATGGTTCATAGCAGGATATGACGAGATGCTGCGGCGCATTGAGCCGGAAAAAATCATCTGTTACAATACACCGTTTCCTGAAATGCAGGGCAATATCATCTACGTGGATTACGAGCGTAGTTTCCGTGGTGAAGATTTGGACGCCTTTAAAATCGGCAGCACATCGAGTGGTGATCGTGATACAATAGAGCCGTACCTGATTGGCAAAGGCGGCGGCAGTGCTTATGGCGCAGACTGGAAACCAAACCCTAAAAAACCAAACGATTGGAAGTTCTTAGGGAATCCGGGCGATATCAATCAGACATATAATAAACACGGAGAGCTTTATGAGACCCATATTGGCCCAGATGGTAAAGCCGATTATGAGATTCATCATTCAGACCATGGTAACCCGGGGGAGCATGTAAATCCCCACGCCCATGAAATTATATGGACACCAACAGGTCCAAGCTTTAATCCTATGGATATGCCATTGAAGCGATTCATACAAAGAAAGGAGATTGTTTCCATGACTCCTTTGATTCCCGCTAATACACCCGAACAGAATCAATTTGTTTCAATCAGTGATTTTAAATGGTGTGTGGACAAAGGCGGTGAAATCGACTTTATTTGGGATGGGAAAGAATACGGGATCAGCCATTCCAGGGGACGAATCATTGCCTACCTGTGGGGGCAGCCTGATACTACACAGTACTTCGCAACAGCTGACGATGTCCTGAACTATATGGTAGGATCTGACCGCCTGCGCGATGTGATCACGCAGGTCACTGTGCTTGACCGGACTATCTAAGATAAAAGTGTCTTGTCTGCTGCTTATAAACCACCGGTATTACCGGCTTTCACGGGCCGTTTCATGATACGCGGATGATTGGAGTATCCTTCGGGGTACTCCGATTTTTTATTGTTAATTGGAAAGCGGAGCCGATTGCTCTGGCCATCGGCGTGGATGCCAAGACCCTCTCCGGCATCCTGGACCACACCAAGGCCAACTTCCCCCTGGACACCTACGCCAACGTCACCGACGATATACAGCGGCAGGCGGCCCAGGTGATGGACACCTTCATGACCGAGATCTTCGGAAAGGGGCTGATACCATGGCAAAGCGGCGAAAGCCCGGCAGCGGCAATCAGATCGGCGACCACCTCTGGGAAGGGCGGTATTCACCCAGAGGGCCGGACGGCAAGCAGAGCTCCCGGAATGTCTGCGGCCATACCCCGGAAGAGTGCGAGGAGAAGCTGAGAGTTCTGATTGCCGCCATGAAAGCGAAAAAAGAAACTCCTGCGGATGCGGGAGTTTTCCTGTCTGTGGTATTTCTGTAGTCAATCAAAAACACCAAAAAAATCGGGGCACTGCAAATACGCAAAAAGCAAAGAAAAGAACCTGATTTCTCGTGAAATCAGGTTCTTTTTGGCAAAGACTACTGGACTCGAACCAGCGAGCTTCTGCGTGTGAATCGTACGCTTTTTCAGTTGAACTGTATGGCTATATTGGCCGCTTTTTGCTGAAGAAGTTGCATAGGATGAATTTTTTAGATGTTTGATTCTGAGGGGGGAACCCGAAAATCGGACGAGAAATTGGAAAGGACAACCGGGCCTACGATGGAAGTCCATATAGATGCGAAGATAAACTAGGTGCGGAAAGAACGGGTTGTCCTGTCCTTTTCGCTCTATTTGTTGTTTTTAGCTGTTAACGAGGGTAATTATCATCCGATCTACTCCACTGCCTCCATCTGCGTTTTTCCTGTTAGGGGCCGATGCTTGGGGCAAGTTCCCATCGCAGCGGATTTGAAGCTGCCATGCTCGGCACGGTCTGTATCTCAAAAAATTGGTTACCTTATCGGACCTCGATATGTCCCAGCGATTCCGCCATGGCCTTGTCAGAAAGCTCCTGCCCTAGGCCAGGCAGATCCGGCACAGTCAAATAACCGTTTTCCGGTACGTAAGCGTACTTTCCGTAGGACACACAGTCAGGATGCGCTGCCATATGGTAGGTTTCGTGGATGTAAAAATTGGGGATGGCGGCTTCCAGCTGAATGGCAGCGGCCTCCGCGATAGGAGTTCCGGCTACATGGCACTGGACGCGGACATCATAAATGTGTGCCAGGTCGCAGATCTTCTTGGCCTCGGATAGGCCTCCGCAGTTGGTGATATCCGGCTGAATCACAGAAATAGCTCCCTGTTTGAGCAGCTGTTCAAAGCCCCAGCGGGTGTGGAAACGCTCACCAGTGGCCAACGGTGTCTCGACTCTCCGGGCGATCTCTCCATAAAGGGCGGGATTGAAGTTAGAGGTGGCCTCTTCGATCATCAGTACGCCGTACTTGCGGGCAATCCGTTCCAGCTGCACGGCGGCAGTCACATCGGTCCCGCAGAGATTTTCCAGGATGATGCCCAGCTGGTCGCCGCACCGCTCCCGCACTGCTGCCAGGCGGGATTCTGCAAGATCCAAAACCGTTTTGCCCAAGGGACCGGTGGTCATTTCCCGGGGCAGGGGCTTTGCCTGCTCGTCAAAAGCCACGGCATTGAATTTGACGGCAGGATACCCATCCTTCTGGATCTTGGCGCAGGTATCGGCCAGCTGCTGTATAGTGGCCTGTAGGCGGTAATCATCCAGATAACCCAAATGGCACTGGGAGAGATAGCACTTGAGTTTGTCACGATGCTTGCCGCCCAGCAGAACATAGATGGGGACCCCCAGCTTTTTGCCCTTGATATCCATCATGGCGGTGTCCAGGGCACTCATGGCGGAGTAGACCGTCACACCGCCTCCGCTGAGGTGTCCCCGGAGCACATTATGGATGTCCTCCCAGATGACCTCGTTGTTCATGGGGTCCTTCCCCAAGACCAGCTGAGAGAGGTCCTTGAGCATATAGGCCACGCCGTTTTCACCGGTTCCTACGGAAATGCCAGCTTCACCATACCCGCAGATCCCCTCGTCCGTATTGACACGGCACACCGCCGGACGAAAAGGGAAGGGGGAAAACTCCTCACCGACATGGCGCAGGAGGAAAATATCGACGCTTGTAATCTTCATGGTTCAATCCTTTCTTGGAGTGCCAAAAATTTATCCCTCCGGTTTTGTGCGTGGGCCCCCATCACATTTTTGGCAGATACCGCGTCATGCGCACAAAAGGCCTGTATCAGTCGCTCATGGTATGGAATACCTTCCTCCGCGCCCAGGGTCACATAGGTGCGATGCATGACCGGCTGGAGAAACTCCAGTAAAAGCGCGTAAGTCTGAACCACCAGGGAATTCTGCGTGATCATCGCGATTTTCGAGTGAAATTCCACGTCCACATTGGTCAGCGCCTCCAGATCGTTTTGATCCTTGGCGGCAATCAGGCGCTTATGGATCGCTTGCAGTTCCGCCAGCTCCTCCTGGGTGCAGCGCTGGACAGCCATGGCTGCCACACTGTCCTCAATAAGGCATAGAAAATCCAGCACTTCCACAATATCTTCAAACTGCAAATCGCCGATAGGCACGATATTGAGCATGTAATTGCCGGAAATCTGCCGCTTGACATAGGTTCCGGTGCCATTTCGGGTCTCTACCATCCCATAATCAGCCAGTGTACGGATGGCCTGGCGGACAGAGCTCCGACTGACGCCTAACGTTTCAGTCAACTCCTGTTCAGAGGGCAGCTTTTCGCCTTCCTTCCAGGTCCCCTGGAGGATCTGGTCCCGCAGCTGTTCAAAAACCTTCTCTGCAATATTCACTCGCGTAATCTGTTTGAGAGCCATAAAGTCCACCGTACCTTTTGTCAAAGTTTGGTATGTATGGAAAATGCATACAATCCTTTACAAAATTATCCTAACAAATACAAGCATTGTCAAGGCTGGGTTTCGCCCAAAATCCAAAGTCTTCTGCACAGGACCAAGGAAATCGATTCACAGCTCTCTGAACGCTCTGCCTCATATTCTCTTTCTGCTGTCCAGAGAAGACCCAATCCGGAAACAGTGCGATCCGCACCGTCGGTCTCATCACCGGCTCCGGCTCATCGGTCAGGTGGGACAGTAGCCGAACATTCGGGGCCAAAATGATTTTGAAAGAGGCAGGGGGGCTTTTCACCCCCCCGGCCCTCTCTATATTGCTTATTCCGCAGCGGAAGCAGTTTCCACCTGTGCCAGCAGGCTGTCCACCAGATCGGTGCCGATTTGTTCGCGGACCAGATCGTAGACGTTGGCGGAGACATCAGCCATCTCCTGAATCATGGCGGGCTCCAGAGTGATGATCTCCAGGCCGGCATCCTGAATGGTGGACTTCTGTCCTTCGATGCGCTCGTCGGCCATTTGACGGGCATACTGATGGGCCTCAGCAGCGCACCCACTGACCAACTGCTGGATATCAGCGGGCAGGGCGTCATAGGTGGCCTTGCTGCCCACCATGTTCAGAGTGTGCAGCAGATGATTGGTCTCAATGACATAGGCCTGGGGCTCATACAGCTTGTTGGCCACGATCAGGTCATAGGGGTTCTCCTGAGCGTCCAGAGTACCTTGCTCCAGGGACATATACAACTCGCTGAAGTCAGCGGGAGTGGGGTTGGCGCCCAGAGCCTGCCAGTAGGCGATGTGGTTGGGATTCTCCATGGTACGGATCTTGATGCCGGAGAAATCAGACATCCGGCGGACCGCCTTGCTGCTGGTCATGACGCGGAAACCGGAATCGGCATAGCCGAACAGCTTCAGTCCGCCGGCTTCATAGGCGGCCTGCAGCTCCGCCAGAATGGGGCCGTCCAGCACTTCCCGGGCGGTTTCCAGGTCGGGGAACACGTTGGGCAGGTCGAACAGGGCGGCCTCAGGGATATAGTTCACCAGAGAGCCGGTCATGCCCACGATGAAGTCCACGGAACCGGCAATGCAGGACTCCGTCAGCTCCGCGTCACCGCCCAGGGCGCCGTTTTCATACAGTGTCACGGTGACAGCACCATCAGAGCGATCTTCGATCAACTCCTTAAACTTGGCTGCCAGCAAATGGTTGACGGAATCCTCCGCAGTGTTGGTGCCTACAGAGAAGCTGTAAGTTTCCCCGGCGGCATCCCCGCCAGGCTCCTGCTGTGCAGTCTCTCCGCCGCCGCAGGCGGCCAGAGACAATGCCATTGCCAGGGATAAAAGCAGAGCCAATAACTTTTTCATGGGAATATCCTCCTTAAAAATAATTAGAACTATGAACGGGCAGCTGCCCCGAGCTCTTACTGCAGCAAGAACATGCTGATCTGGGGCACGAAAGTGATCAGCAGCAAGGCGATCAGGAACGCCAGGATAAAGGGAACTGCCTTTCTGGCGATATCGAACACAGATACTTTTGAGAGGTTGCTGGCCACAAACAGGTTGGCGCCCATGGGCGGGGTCACAAAGCCGATGGCCAGGTTCACGCACATGATGATGCCGAAGTGGATGGGATCGACCCCGATGGCCTCCGCCACCGGCAGCAGCACGGGGGTAAACACCAGGATTGCCGGACCGGTATCCATGATCATGCCCACAAACAGCAACAGTACGTTGATCAGCAGCAGGATAACCACCTTGGAGGAGATGGCACTGAGCACCGCCTCACTGACGATGGTGGCTACATTCATCAGCGTGATTACACGGGCAAAGGCCACGGCCGCGGATAGAATGATGAGGATGGGGGCATAGGAATGAATGCCTTCCAGCATGATTTTCGGAAGATCCCGGATCTTGATGGTGCGATAGATAAACAAGCTGACGATCAGAGATTAGAAGATGGAGATGGTAGCCGCCTCTGTGGGGGAGCAGATGCCGCCGTAGATGCCGCCCAGAATGATGACGGGGGACATCAGCGCCCAGAAGCCCTCTTTGAGCACTGTGCCCAGGCCTTTTGCCCGTAGCTCCATGCATTTGGCGTTGAGCTTGTCCTTATCCTCTCCATGGATCTTACAGTAGATGTAAGAATAGACCATCAGGCACAGGGCGATCAGCACACCAGGCAGGAAACCGGCCAGGAACAGCTCGGAAATGGAGGCGCCGGAGGCGTTGCAGTACATGATGTAGGGGATACTGGGGGGAATGATGATGCCCAGACTGCCGGACACGGCCACCAGTGCGGTGGCAAAGGTCAGGTCATAGCCCACACTGGTCAGCAGGGGGATGCACATAGAACCCACGGCCGCGGTAGTAGCGGGGCCGGAACCGGAGATGGCACCGTAGAACAGGCATGTAATGGTGACTGCGCAGGGGAGCCCCGCTGTTCTGTTGCCGAAAAAATACGAGAACACATTGAACAGCCGCTCAGAAATCTGCCCCTTCGCCATGATCACGCCAGCGATGATAAACAGGGGAATCGCAAGCAGGGGGAAGTTGTTTAAACCACTCACCATGGAGCGGACCGCAGCGTCCGCCGTATAGGGGAAACTGGCGTCCACAATGGAGGGAAGCAACGTCACAAATGCGAAAGATACACAGATGGGTACCGTCAGTACCAGCAGAAGGACCAATACTCCGAAAAACAACGCCAGAGACATTTAGGGCGCCTCCTTTCCGATTACGATTTTGGTTTCCGCCACGATCCGGCCCAAAGACCGGAAAATGGAGAGAGTCAGACCCAACAGGGGACCCGCATAGACGATCGCCAGGGGTAATCCCAGAGCAGGGCTGGTCTGTCCGGCGGAGGACGTCACCATGTGCCAGGCGTTGACCGACAGCATAGCAAACACCACGGAGCAGAACAGGTACACCACCATATTCAATCCCGCCCGAACGCGCCGCGGCATCCACAATACGAAAGCGTCAATGGAGATGATGGAGCGGCACTTGATGGAAAGACTCAGTGTGAGAAAGCCCGTCCACACAAATAAATATCTGCTCACTTCTTCGCTCCAGGTCAGGGAGTTGTTGAACAAATAACGGCAAACTACCTGCAATCCTGATACTAGCGTGATGACCGTAATGATGATGCACAGCAGAACTTCCTCAAAATTGTCCCAAGTCCATCGAAGTTTTTTCATATTGCCCTCCTTAAAAAGTTCTCCCTAATAACTAATCGATAGGACGTCATCTGTCTGACAGCTGATAGTTAAATAATAAATTTCATTTTATCTTTTGTCAATAATTTTACCTTTTGTTTCTCTGATTTGGCTGACTAACCAAAAAACGGAGAGATCTTTTGTCTCTTATACCAGTCGACCTGGATATAGACCCTATTCGATCTGGGGCGGCAGCTGGTTGCAGGGCTCTTTGATCTCAAAGAGGTTAGAATAAACATGCAGTTTTCTTCATACGTAAGCCTGTATTTGAGAAAACTCTCAGGAAGGAAACCTATGAGCAAGGAGGCAACTGGTGAAAACGGCGCTGTTCTGGGGAGCGGTGAATATTGGAACCGCGTAAACCGCGCCGCTTTTTTTGGCACGCTGATGCAAAGACCGTCAGAAACGAATTACCACGAAACATT
>ENA-OOWK01001361-OOWK01001361.1-human-gut-metagenome-genome-assembly--contig:-NODE-1361-length-12043-cov-1.610194_pt1 | contig 12043 bp, 10 predicted proteins | sample MGYA00241405_ERZ501317 | MGnify/ENA primary metagenome ERZ501317 (study PRJEB25962, sample SAMEA1972440) | human gut metagenome | biome: human gut; feature: human-associated habitat; material: faeces... | reverse complement strand
CGCCCGCCAAAGGTTCAGCGGCAGATTGCCCCGGATGGGCAGCCCGTACCCCGGCAGATCATACAGCCAGGTGGCACGCAGCAGAACAGCCCGGGGCAGCAGGTCCAGTACCCGCTGTTCCGCTTCGTATTTGTGGCGGCCGTAGATGTTGGCAGGGGAGAGGGGAAGGGATTCCGCAAAGGGGCCATGGTCTTCCAGCCCCGCATACACCTGGTCGGAGCTGAACGCCACCAGACCGGCGCCGGATTTCCGGGCGGCTTCGGCGATCCAGACCGGCACCAGTACGTTGGCGCGGTAGGATTCCTCCGGGTGTGCCTGACAGTAGCCGGTATCGGACAACGCCGCCGTGTGCAGGATACAGTCGGGGCGGTATTCCAACACCACCCGCTCAATGTCCTGCTGCGAGGCCCGGGCCAGCATCCCGCGGGGAAAGGCGGAAAGTTCCAGGCGCCCCGCCAGCTGCTGCAGGACCCGTGCGCCTACAAAACCGGTGCCGGTCAATAAAACTCGTTTCATGGCAAGTGTCTCCTGTTTTGCGGGGCCTCAATCGGCCAGTACCAGATAGGAGAAGGCACGGCGATACACTTCGGCCGCCTGTACCAGATTGGTGATGGAGATGCGTTCCCGGGGCTGGTGTTCGCTGGTGGGGCTGTCGGGCATGTTGGCACCGAAAGCCACGCAATTGTCGAAAGCGCGGGCAAAGGTGGCACCGGCGGAGATGTAAGGCTGGGTCTCGGTGTCGCCGGTCACTTCCCGGTAGGCATCCAGCAGCCGGGAGACCAGAGGGCTGTCCAGGGGAACGTGGATGGGCCGCAGCCAGTCGAATTCCTCCACCGTCAGGTGGCAGGCATCCGCCTTCTGACGCACCAGCGCCAGGATTTCCTCCTTTTCCCGGCCCACGGGCAGGCGCAGGTCCAGACCCAGCACGGCGCCTTTGTCATCCAGGGTGAACTTGCCCAGATTGACCGTGACAGGCCCGGAAAAATCCGAAAGGTCTTCGTCGGAGAAGCCTTCAAAGCGGAATTTGCCGTCCAGATACTCGCAGGCAAAGGTGATGGCATCGTGCTCATACCCGGCTTTGCGCAGGGCCCGCATCAGGTTCAGGTTGGCGCTGACGCCCTTCCAGGGGTTCTTGGCGTGGGCGGTCACCCCTTCCGCACTCAGGGTGTCCCCCGTGATGTGGAAGGGCAGCCCCAGTTCCTTCATGGCCCGTACCACTGCCTCCGCCACAGGACATTCCGCGTGGGAGGACACGGCGTTCATGCTGTCGCCGCCGCTGCAGGGCAGGGCAAAGCCCCTGTCGGAGCGGAGCTGCAGCTGCAGCAGGCCTTTCTCGGCATAAGTCAGAGGAAAGGTGGAATCCGGCACAAAGCCGCTGGCAGGCACTTCTTCTCTGTCCCGGTAGGCGCGGATGGAGTCCCACATGGTCTCCTCGTCGATGCCGAAGATGAACCGCACCCGCTTGTTCAGCGTGTGGCCCTCATCCAGCAGCGATTTCAGCGCATAGACGGCCGCCACGGTGGGGCCTTTGTCGTCCTGGGTGCCGCGGCCGCAGAGCCAGTCGCCCTGTACCATGGGGTGGAACGGGTCGTGGTCCCAGCCGTCCTCCAGGCGGGCCTGCACCACGTCCAGGTGGCACAGAACGCCGAACAGTTCGCCCTCTCCGGTTTCGGCATAGCCGTACATGCCGTCGGGTGCCTTGAAGGTGCGGAACCCCAGCTCGGCCATCATGGCCAGGGCGGTGTTCAGGCAGCGGTCCACCTCGGGGCCGAAAGGATAGCTGTTGCTTTCGGCAAAGACCGAAGGGATCGCTACCAGGCGGCTGACAGCTTTGATCATTTCGTTGCGATATTGGTTCATCATGGTCGGTCTGCTCCTGTGTGTTCAATATGTCATATAATTATACAAATAATACAGTATCTTTGTAAATGTTATTTTGATTTTTTGGATTGCATTTTTTTACGTTTTAAGATATGATGTGGAAGCGATTGGCGCGATGGACCGTTTATTGCGGAATCCTGGCGCCGAATTTTAATGCAGGAAGTGTGAGAAGATTTGGAGAAAAAGAAAAAAGCGCTTCAGGTGCCGCATACCTATGTCATCATCTTTGCGGTGGTGGTGATCTGCGCCCTTATGACCTACCTGATCCCGGTGGGGAGCTTCCAGACACAGGAAGTCAGTTACATGGTGGGCGACACCGAAAAGACCCGCACCGTCATTGTGGCGGACAGCTTTTCCTATGAGCTGGACGAGAACGGCAACCAGGTGCGCAATGGCGTGTCCCTCTTCGGCACAGAGGATTTCGGCGGCCAGGGGATGCTCAACTATGTGTTTGAGGGCCTGACCTCCGGCGACAAGACCGGCAGCGCCGTGGGCATTGTGGCCTTTATCCTGGTCATTGGCGGTGCCTTCGGTATTGTCATGCGCACCGGTGCGGTGGACGCGGGCATCCACGCCATGATCCGCAAGACCAAAGGCCGGGAGATCATCCTGATCCCGGTGCTGTTTGCGCTGTTCTCCCTGGGCGGCGCGGTGTTCGGCATGGGCGAGGAAGCGATTCCCTTCGCGATGGTCATTGTGCCCCTGACCATCGCCATGGGTTACGACGCGGTGGTGGCGGTGTGCATCACCTATGTGGCTACCCAAATCGGCTTTGCCACCAGCTGGATGAACCCCTTCGGCCTGGCCATTGCCCAGGGCATTGCGGGGGTGCCGGTGCTTTCCGGTGCTGTGTTCCGCATGGTGATGTGGACGGTGTTCACTGCCGCAGGCATTGGGTATACCATGGTGTACGCCCGTAAGATCAAGCGCAACCCGCTGGCCTCGGTGGCGTATGAGAGCGACGCCTATTATCGTGGCCAGATGACTGCCAACGACGCCGCCCAGACACCCTTTACCCTGGGCCAGGGCCTGGTGCTCATCACCATCCTGCTGACCATCATCTGGACGGTGTGGGGTGTCGTGGTCGAAGGCTACTACATTCCGGAAATTGCTTCCCAGTTCTTTGTGATGGGCCTGGTGGCCGGTATCATCGGCTGTGTGTTCAAGCTCAACGATATGCGCACTTCGGATATTGCCTCTTCCTTCCAGAGCGGCGCCGCCGACCTGGTGGGCGCGGCCCTGGTGGTGGGCATGGCCCAGGGCATCGTCATTGTGCTGGGGGGTACCGATCCCACCACCCCCAGCGTCATGAATACCATCCTCTACACCCTGGGCAACCTGCTCAGTGGTGTGCCCGGTGTGATGGCAGCCTGGCTGATGTATGTGTTCCAGAGCCTGTTCAACTTTGTGGTGGTTTCCGGCTCCGGTCAGGCAGCTCTTACCATGCCTATTATGGCACCTCTGGCGGACCTGGCGGGCATCAGCCGTCAGGTGGCGGTGCTGGCCTATCAGCTGGGCGACGGCCTGACCAACCTGATCGTGCCCACTTCCGGCTGCCTGCTGGGCGTGCTGGGCGTGGCCCGTCTGGAATGGGGCAAGTGGGCCAAGTTCCAGATCAAGATGCAGGGTATGCTCTTCGTGCTGTCCACCATCTTCGTTGTGGTGGCGGTTATGATCGGCTTTGCCTGATCCAGACAAAAATATTCGGCTTTGGCACTGTGAAAAGTGACCCGAAACCGGCAAGCGGTGTGCTCCTCCGGAGGTTATCCGGGGGGATTTTTCTTTTCTGCCGGGTGGTAGTGATGTTGACAAAGCGGCGTTTTGTGTATATGGTTAACAATGTTAATTATATGCAAGGGGAAGGCTTTATGGATTGGACGGATATGGTACATTACCAGCAGCAGATGCAGAAAATCATGCGCGCACTGCTGCCGGAACACAAACCGGTGCTGACTGTCAGCGAATGTGAACTTCTGGCGCACCTGTATCTGCAGCCGGAACAGAACGCCCCTGTGCTTCTCAGCCAGGGCACCGGGATGAAAAAGGAAGCCGTGAGCCGCTGTCTGAAAACGCTCTATGAAAAAGGCTGCATCCGCAAAGAAAAGCAGGCTGCCGATGAGCGAAGCTACCGGCTGTATATGACGGATGCCGGTCTTGCGGGACTGAAACAGGGGTACGAGAGTATCCTGCAGCCTTTTTATGATTTGTGGCGCAGTTCCGGCGAAGATTTTGAAAAGTTCCTGTATTATGCGGACAAGGTTGCCGCACATATAGAGAAAGGACAGGGGAGTGCCCGTGAAGATGAAGTTTTATGATGCCCTGCAGATGGACCCTGCCATTCTCAAGCGGAAGATTGCCGCCTGCGAAACAAAAGGGGAGAAAGCCTATTACTGGGCAGCCATGGCGGTGCGTTCGGTGCTGATCGTGGCTTTTGCCATTGTGTTCATCAGTTTGCTGTCCGGTGTGTTTGGAGCCGACAATACCCCCATGGCGGTGGCTCTTTTCTGCATGATGCTGGGCATCCGGTTTGTCAATTTTGAATACTGTATCGGGGATTCGCTGGTCACGCTGGCGGCTGTGCTGGGGATTCTGGTGCTGGTGCCGGCCGCAGCGTCGGTCCTTCCGCCGGTGTTTTTGGTCCCGCTGCACTTTGCGGCATTTTTGCCATGCTGTATATGACCACCCAGCGCCCCGAAATGGGCAACGGCGGGCTGTACAGCTTTGCCTATGTATACCTGACGGGAAACCCGGTGCTGGGGGATGCCCTTCTTCGCCGCGGGATGCTGGCTCTGGTGGGGTACGTTATCTGCGGCGCCATTCTGGTGGCCAAACACCGGGGACAGCACAGCGGTACACGGTTCCACCATGTAATAAAACGGTTTGACCCCACCACGCCGGTGCATCTCTGGCAGCTGCGCATGGCTTTGGGTGTGAGCCTGGTTCTGACGGCCGGGCAGGTATTTGGGGTGGAACGCTTCATGTGGATGGGCTTTGCCTGTGCCTCTCTGTTGTCGGCATATCCTTATTCCGGCAACACCTGTACCCGGTTCTGGCAGCGGATCGTGGGGGCAATTGCGGGTTCCTGCGCCTTTTTGGTACTGTATCAGCTGACGCCGGAATCTTTCCATTCGCTGATGGGACCGCTGGGCGGTCTTTGCCTGGGATTCTGCACCGACTACCGGTATAAAACAGCCATGAACTGCTTTGGTGCCCTGATGCTGGGGGCCGGTATCTACGGCCTGCATGGGGCGGTGCTCCTGCGCATCGTGGATACGATTCTGGGCGTGACCTTCGGCCTGGTTTTCGCGGCACTTTTCCATCGCCTGGCCGCGGTGCGGCTGTTGACTAAACCAAAAGAAGAGTGAGTGATTTCACTATTGCTCAAAAAGCCGGGCGTAGTGGAGAACTGTCCGGTTCCTGTGGAATAACCGTGGTAAAGAACGGACGGGGAAGAGCAAATGCAGCTTGGTTGAATATCAGAATAACGAAAAAATCCCCCTTGACCAGGAAAAGATCAAGGGGGATTGATTATGTGCGGAGTAACACATCAACGCAGGGGGGGCGGCGGGAGTTCCGGGCTAAGGCATCGTACACGTCTAGTGTATATAGACGGTGCACACTGAAACAGAAAACGCCATCAGACGGATGGTTGCTCTTTGGAAGTCTGCTCTGCATCGGCAATGCGGCTTTGCTTTCGGTAATCCGTCGGGCTTTGGCCGGTAAAGCGGCGGAAACTCTGGGAAAAGTAGCTGGAAGAGGAAAAACCTAGAAAATGAGCAATCTGCGAAAGAGCGTAATCGGTATGTTCCAGCATGTATTTGCTTTCCCGGATTCGCCGTTCGATCAGGTAGTTGATAGGGGAGATGCCGTATTCCCGCTTGAAGGAATGTGCCAGGTAGTATTTGTTGACATGGGTGATGCAGGACAGCATTTCAAGATCGATGGGCTCGGCAAAATGTTCGTCGATGAAACGGCGGCGGCACATTCCTTGTTGGTGTGCAGCCCCTGTTCGATGTTTAGTGTGAAGTGTGTGTGGCGCAGCAGTAGGGAAAGCAGAACGACCAACAGATGCTGACAAACGTTCTCCCAGCCCTGGGGCTGCGTAGAGGCCTCCGAAATCAGCATGCGCAGAAGCGCGACGATCTCGGTGCGGGAACCGCGGTAGTTCAGAACGGAACACTGCTGATCCTGGGCGTTGAAGATAAGGTCCACGCCGCTGATACCAAGTGCAATATATTCCAATGGGTTGCTGGGCACACTGGTTTCCGTATGTTCCACATTGGGGTTCACGATGATCATGTCGTCGCTGCCCACCGGCAACACTTTGTCTTTCATACGGAACTCGCCGATTCCCCGAACGCAGTAAAACAGTTCCAGGTTTGGGTGGCTGTGCATGGTGCTGTGCCAGTCTTCGCTGAATTGTGCGTCTGTTACATATAGCAAGTTCACATTTTCAAGAAGGACAGAGGAAAGACTTTGCGAAGCCTTTGATGTGTCGGTAAGGATGTCATAGCGATTTGAACTCATGGGGCGAACCTCCCAAAAAATAGGATAAAGGGGCAAAAGATCCGACCGCTGAACCGGGAACGCAGATGCACAGCGGAAAACGGTAACATTATATTACAAGGAATTATAAAATTTAGAGCAATATATAACAAATATCTGACTGCTTTATTATAAACTATATCCGGGAAAATGTAAATTCCTGATTTTGCAAAACGGAATCATATTATAAAATTTGGAGAGAAAAGCAAGAAAACGCCGATATTAGAGAGGGATGCAAACAAAATATTTAAAGTACTAAAGTGATTTTTGGAAAATAAAAAAGTGACTAAAAAAGAAATGCTCTTTTTGTTGATGATTGCCACAAAAAGTTTTCGAAAAACGGAAGATAAATGGATGTTTTGAACATAAAGACAAGTTATATAAAAGTTAGAGCAAGAAAGAACTTGTATTGTCACCTGGAAATTGTATACTGAAAACAAGCAATGCAGGGAAGAGCGAAAGCAAATAGCGAAACAGCGACCTTTCCGTCTCTGTATTATGGATTCATCAAACAGGAGGTTAACTATGAAAAAGGTACTTAGCATGCTGCTGGCAGTGTCGATGGCGGCATCTGTGCTCACCGCTTGCGGTGGCACGTCCACCGGGAGCTCCACCAGCACTGAGGCATCCGGTTCCACCGGGGCCACTGCTTCCACTGCTGCCGGCGAAGGCGATTATGCAGGCCAGACCCTGAAAGTGGCCGCTATCGAAACCGCTTACGGCTCTGAAATGTGGCAGAAAGTTGCGGATGCGTTTGAAGCAAAGACCGGCGCTACCGTGGAACTGACCACCGACAAGAATCTGGAGGACGTCATCGATCCTCAGATGAAGGCCGGCAACTACTATGACGTTGTTCACCTGGCCACTGGCCGTGAGAAGGCCCTGCCCGAGACCATGCTGAAAGAAAATGCACTGGCGGACCTGTCCGACGTTCTGGGCATGAAGGTCCTGGGCGAGGAGGTCACCGTTGGCGAGAAGATCATCCCTGGCTTCACCGGCAACCTGACCACCAACCCCTACAGCGACGAACGTGTCTTTATGATGCCCATGTTCTACAGCCCCTGCGGTCTGTTCTACAATAAGGCAAACTTCACCGAGGGCGGCGGCACCCTGACCCTTCCCACCACTTGGGATGAGTTCTTCGCTCTGGCTGACCAGACCGATATTCCTCTGTTTACTTATCCCACCGCCGGTTATCTGGACGCTTTCATCTACGCTATGATCCCCGAAGTGGGCGGTCAGGATTTCTTCAACAATGCTCTGAAGTATGATGAAGCCACCTGGGCCAGCGAAGACATGGGCAAGATGTTTGACGTGCTGGGCAAGCTGGCTGCCAATACGGAAAAGTCCACTCCTTCCAACGGCAACAACGATAACTTCACTAAGAACCAGCAGTTGATCCTGGATAACAAGGCGCTGTTTATGCCCAACGGCAACTGGGTTATCGGCGAAATGGCCGACGCTCCCCGTGCCGACGGTTTCGAGTGGGGCTTCATGGCTCTGCCGGCGATGGAGCAGGGCGGCGACCGTTACAGCTACACCTTCTTTGAGCAGTGCTGGGTTCCCGCCGGTTCTCAGAATCAGGACCTGGCAAAGCTGTTCATCAGCTACCTGTACAGCGACGAAGCCGCTTCCATCTTTGCCGAAGCCGGTGCAGTTCAGCCCATCGTTGGCATGACCGACAAGCTGAGCGATGACAACAAAGTTTATTACAGTGTGTATGACAATGGTGCCAAGGCTGCTATCGGTACCTTCGCAACCACCAAGCCCGTGGAAGGCATGAACTTCAAGCAGATCTTCTGCTTCACCATGGACAGCGTTGTGAACGGCACCAAGACTGCGGAACAGTGGCACACCGATATGCAGGATGCCTGCAAGACCATGGCTGCGGCTATGGAGTAAGCATTGCCCGCGCTCATTGCGCAGGACAAGCTGATTCAAACCATGGAAGCACCGTTCCGGTGCCTGCCGCGTAGGTGATCTGGTAAACCGGGCGGTGAACAGAAGGTGTATCCCTTTTGTTCACCGCCTTTTAGGTGAAAGGAGAGGGCACAATGCAAAAAAACAAAGCGCGCAGCCGGTTTATCGTGGCCTGCGTGGCACCGGCCACAATATTGGCATTCATTTTTCTTGTGATTCCCACATTCAATGTTTTCCGTATGTCGTTGTTCCGCTGGGGCGGCTATTCCCCCAATCAGGAATTTGTGGGCCTGGATAACTTTGTCACGCTGTTCCAGGACGAAAATTTCCTGCGTTCCTGCCGCAACAGTATCCTGCTGATCGTGCTTGTCACAGTGGTTACCATTGTTCTGGCACTTCTGTTTGCAGCCATTCTCACCAGAGAAGAACTGAAAGGGCAGAACTTCTTCCGCATTGTATTCTACATTCCCAACATTCTGTCGGTCGTTGTCATCAGCGCCATCTTCAGTGCCATCTATGACGCCAACAACGGTCTGCTGAACAGCATCCTGAGCATCTTCCGCAGCGACGCGGAACCCATTTACTGGATGGGCGACCAGAAACTCGTGATCTACAGCCTGGCCATTGCCATGGTGTGGCAGGCCATCGGTTACTACATGGTCATGTATATGGCCAGTATGTCTGCCATTCCCGAAAGTTTGTACGAGAATGCAAACCTGGAAGGCGCCTCCCGAATCAAGCAGTTTTTCAGCATCACGCTGCCTTTGATCTGGACCAACATTCGCACCACTTTGACCTTCTTCATTATTTCGAATATCAACATGAGCTTCCTGTTCGTGAAGGCAATGACCAACGGCGGCCCGGACGGCGCCACCGAGGTTTTCCTGAGCTACATGTACAAGCAGGCGTATACCAACTCCACCTATGGTTATGGCATGGCCATTGGTGTTGTGGTGTTCACCTTCTCCTTTGCGCTGGCTGCTATTGTGAACAAGGTGACCGAACGCGAAGCGTTGGAATTCTAAACAGAAAGGAAGTGTGCGCGAATGAACGCAAAAGAGAAAGCGAGCAGCCGAAAAAGCGACCGGCTGATGAAAGCCGTGATCTATATTGTGCTGATTGTACTGGCAGTCGCCATTATTATCCCTGTGGCGTGGGTCTTCATGGCGTCGGTGAAGCAGAACAGCGAATTCTATGGCAACCCCTTCACGCTGCCGAAAGGCATTTACCTGCAAAACTTCGTGGATGCATGGACCAAGGCGCGCATGGGCGATTATTTCATGACTTCGGTCCTGATCACCGCTTTGTCGCTGACGATTCTGCTGGTGGTGGCTTTGCCTGCCGCCTACGTGCTGAGCCGCTATAACTTCATGGGCCGCAAGGTCATCCGCGGCGGCTTTATGGCCGGTCTGTTCATCAACGTGAACTACATCGTGGTTCCTATCTTCCTGATGTTTGTTGCCGGCGACCGGCTGCTGAACCAGTTGTTCGGCAAAGCCTTCTTCCTGAACAATCCCTTTGTGGTGTCGGTGGTGCTGGCTTCCACTACGCTGCCGTTCACCATCTACCTGCTCAGCAGTTATCTGGCTACATTGCCCAAGGACTATGAGGAAGCCGCCTATGTGGACGGCGCCGGTTATTTCACCACCATGGTGCGGATCATCCTGCCCATGGCAAAACCCAGCATCATCACGGTCATTCTGTTCGAGTTCCTGGCCTACTGGAACGAGTACATCATCTCCATGACCATGCTCACCGATCCCAACGGCGCACGTACGCTGCCTGTGGGCTTGCTGAACCTGATGAAGGCCCAGAATGCGAAGGCGGAATACGGTCAGATGTATGCCGGCCTGGTTCTGGTCATGATTCCCACGCTGATCCTGTATATGTGTGTGCAGAAAAAGCTGACCCAGGGCATGACTCTGGGCGGACTGAAGGGCTAAGGAGGGAAACGTGATGAACGAATACCAAAAAAGAACGGTGAAGGTCATTCTGGCGCTGATCGCGGCGCTGGTGTGTATTGCACTGGTCGTTGTCGGTCACTCCATGGGCTTCATGGCAGATTATGTGCAGGGCGTGATCGGTCTGTGCGTAGAACTTGTCGGTCTGGCAGGGATTCTTGTGCTGCTCTATCTGTACAACAGAGGGTATAAGAAATGAAAACACTGGAAGGCGGTGCTCCGCCTGCATCGGAAGGGCAGGGCGCCGGTTTGAGGCCAACCAGGAAAAGAGGGAAAAATGAGCGATAAAAAATTGACTGGCCGGGTAACCATTCCCACCAATCTGGATATTGTGCCGGAAACCGTGGATATCCTGAAACGGTGGGGAGCGGATGCCATCCGTGACTGTGACGGCACTGAGTTCCCTGAGGAACTGACCAAGGTTGGAGCAAAGATCTATTCCACCTATTACACCACCCGCAAGGACAATGCCTGGGCCAAGGCGAACCCGGACGAGGTGCAGCAATGCTACATTATGACAGGCTTCTACACCGCTACCGGTGATACACTGTCGATTCCTCTGATGAAGGGCATCTCCGATGAACTGATGAAGGTGAACACCCGCGATGACATCAAGCGCTGGTGGGAAGTGATCGACCGCACTACCGGCGAAGTGGTCCCCACCGACCGGTGGAGCTACAACGAGGCCACCGGCTGCGCGGAGATCACCGGCTGCACGCCGTTCCATGAGTATACCGTGAGCTTTCTGGCTTATCTGATCTGGGACCCTGTACATATGTACAATGCGGTGACCAATAACTGGAAGAATTTCGAACATCAGATCACCTTCGACGTTCGCCAGCCCAAGACCCACAAGTACACCATGGAGCGCCTGCGCAAGTTTATTGCCGAGCATCCCTATGTGGATGTGCTTCGCTACACCACCTTCTTCCATCAGTTTACCCTGGTGTTCGATGAGCTGAAGCGGGAAAAATATGTGGACTGGTACGGCTATTCCGCCAGTGTTTCCCCCTATATCCTGAAGCAGTTCGAAGCGGAAGTGGGCTACAAGTTCCGCCCGGAATTCATCATCGATCAGGGCTACTACAACAACCAGTATCGTGTGCCCAGCAAGGAGTACAAGGACTTCCAGGCCTTCCAGCGCCGCGAAGTCGCCAAGCTGGCCAAGGAGATGGTCGACATCACCCACGAGATGGGCAAGGAAGCCATGATGTTCCTGGGGGACCATTTCATCGGTACCGAGCCGTTTATGGACGAGTTCAAGACCATCGGCCTGGATGCTGTGGTGGGCAGTGTGGGCAACGGTTCCACCCTGCGCCTGATCAGCGACATTTCCGGTGTAAAATACACCGAGGGCCGTTTCCTGCCTTACTTCTTCCCGGATACCTTCCATGAGGGCGGAGATCCGGTAAAGGAGGCAAAGGTAAACTGGGTGACTGCCAGAAGGGCAATCCTTCGAAAACCCATTGACCGTATCGGATACGGCGGATATCTGAAGCTGGCGATGGAATTTCCGGAGTTTATCGACTATGTGGAGAGCGTATGCAAAGAGTTCCGAACACTGTATGAGAATATTAAGGGAACGACGCCGTACTGCATTAAGAAGGTGGCAGTCTTAAACTGCTGGGGAAAAATGCGTGCCTGGGGAAACCATATGGTTCATCACGCAATCTATTACAAACAGAATTACTCCTATGCAGGTGTGATCGAGGCGCTGAGTGGGGCACCTTTCGACG
>ENA-OOWK01001359-OOWK01001359.1-human-gut-metagenome-genome-assembly--contig:-NODE-1359-length-12044-cov-9.148386_pt1 | contig 12044 bp, 7 predicted proteins | sample MGYA00241405_ERZ501317 | MGnify/ENA primary metagenome ERZ501317 (study PRJEB25962, sample SAMEA1972440) | human gut metagenome | biome: human gut; feature: human-associated habitat; material: faeces... | reverse complement strand
AGACCGTCCTAAGAATTATCTCCCTAAAGCGGCGTAAAGCCCCCTCTGACGAGGGGGCTTTCTGCTTAGTCAATCACCACTGGCGAGGAGTGTAATCCCAGTTGTCGAAGGTGACCTCGATCGGCTCGGTCCAGAAGTGGCCCTTGACGCCGGTCTCCGGGTCAACGTGCAGCATCCAACCCTTGGAGGCCGGGGATTCGATGGAGAGCTTCAGCTGGTAGGTGCCAGCCTTGTCGAGCTTGACGTTGGCGCCGTAGTGCGGGCCATCGGAAGCGTTCATCTGCATGAAGGTACCGGAGGTGGCGGTGCCGCCCTCGACTTCCTTGCCGGTGGACTTATCGATGATGGTGTAGTTCACGGTCAGATCCGGCACGAAGTCGCCCTTGCCGTAGCCGAGCTCGGTGCCCTTCTGGTTGGCATGGATGTCGGCCTCGAGGTGGAAGGAAGCGTCAGCAGCCTTCAGGCCCATGGAAGACGGCTCCATATCGATCGGCTGGAAGTACACAGCGCCCACGGTCAGCGGGCCGGCGTCCTGATCCTGCTCTTCAGCAGTACCGGACGGGCCAACCGGAACCTCTTCGAAACCGGCGCCGGAATCGGAGGAAGAATCGGAGGAAGAGGAGTCGGAAGACTGGGAGGAGGAGTCAGCCTTAGTGTCGGATGCGGAGTTGGTGGAACCGCAGGCAGCCATGGACACGGTCATGGAACCGGCGAGCAGCAGGCCGAGCAGAGCGGCCAGTTTCTTGTTCTTCATCATTGTTATTCCTTTTCTCTATCTCTGGTGAATTAGGATTCACGCTTAGATAATTGCAATTATTCAGTTATGAGATAAGTGCGGCGTGGGCTGGAGGAATTGGCATCGATTCGAGGCCGTGCCGCAAGTCTGTCAGTTGTCTGCAGTTATGGGAGGAAACGGGCGAGCTAGACGGGCTACGCCTTCACGGCCGGGGCCTCGGCAGCAGCCTGCGCTTTCAGCTTGCGCTGCTTGATGAAGCCGACCACGAACAGCGCGATAACCGCAACGGCTGCGATGGCCTGCGCCACTAGGCATTCGACGTACGGGTAGAGGCCAAGCCAATCGTTCGTCGGCACACCGTTCAGGTAGAAGGCGGGCAGCAAGTCGCCCTCGATCAGCGAGTGGACGCCGCCGCCGGCGAACACCACCACCAGCACAGACATCAGAATCGAAGTGACCAGGAAGAACGGACCAATCGGAATCTTCACGGAGGTGAAGCGGAAGAGCAGGAAGATGCCGACAAGCACCACCGCGGCGGTCAGACCACCGATCCACATACCGCGAGTATCGCGGCTCATCGTGTAGATGGACTCGTAGAAGATCACGGTTTCAGCGCCTTCACGGAACACGGCGAGGAAGCTCAGCATAGCCAGCGAGACCACGGTTTTCAACGTCACGTTGTCGGCACTTGCGGCGGCTTCGGCATCAGCCACAGCAGCCTCGGTCTTCTTGCGAATGTAACGGTTCCACGCTTCCACGCTGGACTTGTTCAGCATCCAGTTACTCGTCCACAGCAGCATGCCCATGGCGATCAGTGCGCAGGTGCCTTCCATGATCTCCTGAATCGGGCCGGAGCCGCCGAAGGCGAACACGAAGATCACAGCCACCAAGCCGGCGCCGAGCAGACCGACGAGCACACCCAAGTAAATCCACTTGACGAAGCGCTTGTTATCGGACTTGACCAAGTAGGCGACGATGGCTGCAACCACCAGCAGAGCTTCAAGACCCTCACGGATAAGCACGAGGAACGCCTGGCCGGAGGAGCTGGTGACCAGCCTGGTGAAACCGTCTTCCTTATCGGCGGCACCACCGTCAAGAATGCCGGCGTCCTTGATCAGCATGGCCTTGAGGTCGTCGATCAGCTTCTTGGTGTCTTTCAGGGATGCGCCGGCGTTCATGGACTTGCGGCACATCTTGAACTGGTATTCCACCTGCGAGACGCGGTTGCCGCTGATGGCGTTCATCACGTTCTTTTCGAAGCCGAGCTTCTCGTAATACTGGTAGTACGCGTTGTTCACGAGCGTGGCGCCCTTGGCACCATCACCCTTTTCGTAAGCTTTGTATGCATTGTCGAGAATCGGGGTCATTTCGTTGGCCACGTCGGTCCATGAACGATTGCCCTTGCCCGGGTTCTTCTTTTTCTTGGCGTCGAGCTCCTTGCGCTCTTTGGCCAGCTGCGCCTGCAGCGCTTCGGCGTACGCCTTCGGCTTGGCGAGATCGGCGTTGGTGTCGAGCTGCTGGGCCGTGGCGTCAAGATCGGCGGTCAACGCATCAATCTGCTGAGCCAGTTGATCGTCGTTGCTAGGCGTGTAGGAAAGATTCTGAACGCTTTGGAATGCCTGCTGTTGGGCGAGCTGCTTGTCCGCGCCAATGGTGTCGTGCACGACCGCGGTGAAGTTGGAGGCCACGTAAATCTTGTTGTACGCGCCCATGAAATCGGAGGTGGCGCCAGCGGTGTTGCCATCCTTGTACGTCTTAAGACCGCTGTTCAGCTGCTTGTCCATCGCCTTGGAGACTTCGGCCCAGGTGGCGTAGTCAACGCTGGACGAGCTGGTGCTGCTGTCGGCGAAGGCCATCGGAGCCGTGACTGCAGGAGCCACAGTGGCGATGACCATGGCGAACAGAAATACAATCGCAGCCAGAACTCGCAGCTGCCTCACGCTGGTGTGTTCAACGGACCGAAGAGCAGCCTGGGCGCGACGAACCATGCCTATCCCTCTCTCTGCGCGGCTAAGTAATCAAAAACCAACTACTCAATATAAAGAAAAACTTTTTTGAGGAACAGTCTTGATTTTTTAGGATTTAAGAGGTATTAGGCACTGTTTTTCGATCAATTATTACCGCAGATTGTCTCAATATTCGATATTGTCCCGCTCACAGATGGGAGACTTCCCGAATTATGAACTCCCCGCGACTGGCCACTCCCCATCCCTCATATTGCATGACCAACTGTTTCACCAAGGTTCATAGCCTAAAATCACTATGTTGCATCACGGCAAGAGGCTGGCAATAATTCACGCGATGGCATGCGCATGTTCATTCTGGTTTGCCTCGGGTTTGCTGACTTGCCTTGAGTCGCTTTTATTTGCACTGGTTCATCCCCCGGTGAGATCACCTGTTGCACACGCCGTACGAACGACCTGCACATCAGCGCAGGCACTCATTGGTGGTCCTTGTCCACAAAGCGACACGCCGCAGCCGGCACTGAATGTGCATTTATCCGAAAGCTGTGGTAGCTTATTCGAGTTGCCTACGGAGCTTACTTCTAGCAAGCACTGCAGTGCATGGAGGATTCGCCTAGTGGTCTATGGCGCACGCTTGGAAAGCGTGTTGGTGTAACAGCCTCACGAGTTCGAATCTCGTATCCTCCGCCATCAGGGTTTTGGCTTTTGTCAAAACCCTTTTGTTATCCGCACCCACATGCATATACGCAGCGGTCCAAATATGTGCACAATCGTGCACATTCACTGTTTTTGCAGTGGCGTGGCATGGCACATATTCCGAGACGACCGAATTCCCACAATTTTCGTGCCACAACAGCGCATAAAAACACGAAAATGCGATTACGTGGCACATCCGAATGCCACATGAGCGCAAAATAGCCAATATTGCGCTCATGTGTACAACTTAGAGCACCCGAATACTTCCTCGCACACCCGTCGATTTGCGTAATACGCGATTGCGTGTATTGTTGTGCAAGCCGTTCAACGGCCCTAAGCCGTGCGCACATTATCGCCCCGATAGCTCAGTGGTAGAGCACTTCCTTGGTAAGGAAGAGGTCGTGAGTCCAATTCTCACTCGGGGCTCTCAATCACCACTCGATGCCGTACTCGGCATACATATACATATCGTACTGGTACTCACTGCTGTAGTTCAGGTCGTTCTGATGTGCTTCATGATGGCTGTTATCTGACTGCATAATCATTCCTTTTCCTAGCCTCATCGGTATTACGACCAGATATAGCGAAATCGCGTTACCGAACTATGCGCGTTCAGCGAATCGCAGGTGAACTCATAGCGAACTGTTGCACGCACTCCGCATGCGAGCGCAGACTCATTGACATATACCGTCCGGCACACACTTCATAATGTGCAAGGCCGCGCGCCAGCTATTGAATACCGCCAAACAGCAAAGGAAAGCCTCTCCCACCATGACCTCACACCTTGCCGAAGCAGGACGCACACTGATTCCCCGCAAGGATGATCGGTACGGTCTGCTTTCCCCAGCTCTGGTTATTCTCACGTTTGTCGCCGGACTGGTGGATGCGTTAAGTTACTTGGCACTCGGTCATGTATTTGTGGCCAATGTGACCGGCAACATTGTGTTCCTTGGTTTTGCATTCGCCCACGCGCAGGGCTTCGTCTGGTGGACTTCGGCGCTCACGCTGGCCACGTTCATGATTGGTGCGTTCATCGGCGGACGCATTATTCATTACTTTGGCGCCAACCGCGCGCGCCATCTGCTGGTGTCCACGTCAATCCAGCTGGCTTTTGTGGCAGCTGCGCTCGTCGGCATTTATCTGCTCAATCAGTTTGCGCCTGAACCGTCGATGGGTGGCACTGATGCTTCAGCCATCGCCCGCACGGCACAGCCCAGTCTGAACTTCCCAACTGCTCGGCATATTGATTTGCATATTATTCTGCTGATTGTGCTGCTCGCACCGGCTATGGGCATTCAGAATTCCACTGCTCGTAAGCTTTCGGTGCCAGATTTGCCCACGACTGTGTTGACGATGACGTTAACTGGGATTATCGCTGACACTTCGGCGCATGGTCATGAGCAGTCCAAACTTGGCCGGCGCGCGATTGTAATGCTGGCTTTGGCGCTCGGTGCTTTGACTGGAGCCACGCTGCAGACGCGCGGTCATGAGGACGTTATTTTGATGGTGATGATCGTCTGTCTGATTGCGGTCATTGTGATGATGATCCCCCATGTGCATTCCGATGCCCGCTGGGTGACCGGAAAACACTGATTCATACAAAAACGGCCGGCGCTGGGCATTGCTGACCGGCACCGGCCGAGATAATAAGGAGTGCTCCTTATGTGGTCGCGAACCTTACGGTTTCATGATCACATCTGCTCGCGATTGCGGCGGTAGGCGATTGCGGCGCCGGCACCGGCCAGCAGCAATCCGGCCACAGCAATCGTGACGACATTGGCACCCGTGTTGGAGACGACATTGCCATCACCCTTGGCAGCGGTACGCTTCACCAAGCCGGCAATTGCCTTCTCGAGAGCCTCGCGAGCTGCGTCGACCTGCTTCTGCGTGGCGTTGCTGTTGTCGGAGACCTCACGGGCCTTCTTCAGCGCGGCGCGCAGAGCGTTGGCGGAGTCGTCGGTGTAGAGACCCAGGTTGATGGCGGCGGCCTTGTTGATGGTCGCGTTCAGAGCAGCCTTGTCCACCACGCCCGGTTCCGGATTCGGCTTCGGCTCGGCGGTAGCTTCCAGCTTGGAGATGGCGTCCTGAAGAGCGCTCAGTGCGGTATCCACATCCTGCTGGGTGGCGTTCTTGTTGTCGAGCACCTGCTGTGCAGCCTTCAGTGCCTCGGCGAAAGCTTCCCACGAGTTGGTCGTGTAATCGGCCTTCTCGAGCTTGCTTGCCTTGTTCACTGCAGTCTGCAGGTCGGTCTTGTTCACCTCAACCGGGCCTGGGCCAGGCTCCTCACCGGTCTTCTCGAGACCAGCGATAGCGGATTCGAGGTTCGTCAGCGCCAGAGCCACATCGTAAGCGGTGGCCTTATCGTTATCCGCCACGGCCTGTGCAGCTTCGCGGGCCTTGACCAGAGCAGTCCAGCTTTCAGCCGTGTAGTCGGATTCCTTAAGACCGTTAGCCTTGGCGATGGTGTCGTTGAGGTCGGTCTTGTCCGGAGCGACAGTCTCTTCCTCAACCTCGCGGTCCGTGGTCAAACGCAGTTCGGCAGCGGATGCGAACTTGTTGGCCTGGGAGTCGCTCTGGCCTGCGGAAGACAGGACGGTCAAGCGTACGGCGGTCACATTCTCGACGGCGTCGAAGCTGGCCTTCTGCCACATGGTGGTGGTGGAGAACTCAGCATCGGTGACGACATCCTTGGTGGTGCCATCCGCCAGAGTGAGCGTGATCTTGTAGCCCTTGATCTTGCCGTTGGCGTTCATACCTCCGGAACGCGGCAGGTAGCGCAGGCCGTTGATGGTGGTCGGTTTGTTGAGGTTGAACTGATACCATGCGGTGCCGTTGCCGACTGCGTTCTTGCTCCAGCTGGTGTGCCAGTGGGTGCTGTCCTTGTCATCCTGTGCCAGACCGGCCGGGCCTTCGCTCGGCAGGCCTGCGGTAGGCTCTTCGCTGCCCGTGGCCACGGTGTAGCCACCCAGCTCATCGGAGCCGTCAGCTGCCACGTCGTACTTGTCGCTGCTCTCGTTGCCGGGAGCGGTCTTCATGTACTCGTCGAGGGCCACGAGAATGTCGTATGCCTTGGTGAAGTCCTCAGCGGTTGCGCCATTCTTGTTGATGAGCACGCGAGCCTTGACCAAGGTGTCCTGATACTGCTGCCATGCGGCATCGGAGAGCTCAGCACGCTTGGAATCGTACTTGCCGCGGATTTCCTTGACCTTGTCCTGCGCTTCGGCCTTGGTGCGGGTCTGGGACTCGATGCGCTCGATCTTCAGGTTGTCGAGCACGAAGTCCTTGTATCCGCCGAAGTCCTGTGCATTGCCGGTGGAACCCTGCAGATCAGGTGCGGTTGCGGTCGAGTAAATACCGAACCAGGAATCGCCGTTGACGCCACCGGTCAGCTCGAACTCGGCCTTGCCGGTCTCACCCAGAGCCTTCTTCAGGTTGGTCAGCTTCACGCTGCCGGCAGAGTATTCACCCTGGCCCACAGCGATGGCGTAGATGTCATCGGAACCGGACTGGTAGTCGAAGCTCACCTTGTACTTGGCACCCGCCTCGAACTTCACGTTCTGCGGGATCGTCTGGTAGACCAGCGTGCCCTTCTGGGTCAGGCCGTTAACCTTCACAGACCAAGTGCCATCGAGCACATCGTCCATCTTCTTGACATCCCAACCGGCCTGCGTGAACGGAGCATGCAGCTCGGAGAGGTGGATGCGGTTGTCCTCAACGCCTTCGGAACCGGAGACCACGAACGGCCAGATGCCCTGGGCGTTGTTTTCGAATCCGTTGGTGAGGGACTTCAGCGTGCCGTCCTTCTCATAGGTGATGCCGGAGTACTGGTTCTCCACGATGCGCACATCGTCGAAGTAGGTGTGTGCTCCGTCGGTGCTCTTGTGAGACAGGGTTACCGTGGCATCGCCGTTCTCAGGCGCGGTGAAGAACACGTACATGTTCTGGAAGTAGCTGGAGCCATTTTCCGTATTGCTGTTCGTGTTGTGGCCGTATGCCTTGATGTAGTTCTTGGCGATGGACTTGCCGGTGGAGTTGGTGGCCAGCACCTTGCCGCCGCTGGTTACGGTGACGGATGCATCGCCGGTGGAGCGGTTGTCGACGCCAACATACAGCGCGTACTTCTGGCCAGCCTTGAGATCGGTCAGACGCTGGGAGACATCGACCTTGCCGGTCAGGCGCAGCATGGCGTTGTTGTCGCCTTCAACTTCGGCCTTGCCGGTTCCGGCGACGGTCCAGTTGTCGGTGAGGGTGTTGGAGCCGCCGTTGAAGCCGGCGTCTACCACATGCATGCCTTCGCTCCAGTTGACCTGGATCTGCTTGGCTTCGCCCTTGTACACCACGTACGGGGTTTCGGCATCAGCGGTAAGCGTCACCTTGCCGCCGGAGACGGCAACGGTCTGCTCGTTGGTCTTGCCCTGATCGGTGAGCTGGTACACCTTTACGCTGGAGAGGTTCTTCCAGCTGTCCGGCAGCGTCCAGGCGGTGGTGCCGCCCTTGGTGTTCCAGTGGTAGAGCTTCTGCTCGGAATCCTTGACCAGCTTGCCGGTGGAGGAATCCCACAGCCACGGCAGCAGGTAGGACTCGTCACCAGTGGAGGAACCATCGCCTGCGGAGACAGCACCGGAAGCCACCATCACGCCGTTGAAGGTGATGGTGCGCTGGCGGTAGGCTGCGCTAGAGGTGTCGTTGGAACCACGGGAGACTACTACAACGTTGCCGTTGGAATCCTTCAGGGTAATCTGCTCGTTGCCGTTGTTCGTGTTCGGGTCGGACACGGCAGCGGCATTGCCATTGTCGGCGGTCAGCAGCGGGTTGTTGACCCAGCGGGTCACCTTGAAGTGCTGGATGAACTTAGTGGACACATCATGGGTGTACAGGTTCTTGATGTAGGCGGCATAGTCGTTGCGGCCCTGCCAGCCTTCGAAGTCCTTCATGTTGTAGCCGCCGAGCAGCGGGGCGTTGGCAGCGCCGCCGTATTGCGGGTAGTCGCCAACCCAGCTGTCCTTCTGGTGGTTGCGCAGGAAGCGCATCACTTCGGAGTTCTCGCCCTTGGAGGTGTAGCCGCCGTAGGTCAGATCAGCTGCCCAGTGCTGGAAGGTGGAGTCGTACTCGTTGCCGGAACCCCATTCGGTGGTCATACGCCAGCCGTTGTCGTTGATCATCTTGCTCATCTTGCGGGTTTCCCAAGAATCTTCCGAACCGGAAGAAGTCAGGTTGCCCCACACATCGAGGTAGATGAAGTCCATGTTGTCGCCGACTTCCTTGCTGAGGTCAGCGAAACGGCTTACACGAGAACCGGATGCCAGATCGTAGATACCGTCGATGCCGACACCCTGATCAAGCCAGTTCCAGCCATACCTCAGGCCGCCTGCAGAGTTGCGGCGCACCATGTCCTCGCTGAAGGCCTTGGCTTCCGGATACATTTCGGAGGCGTTGACGTGCACACCGAAGCGAGCGCCATACTTGGAGCCCTCTTCCATCATGGTGTTCATGTCGTCGGCGCCGCCGAGACGCTGGCCGATATCGCCGTAGTCCGGGTGGCCGGAGTCGTGGCCTTCATTGCCGTAGCCCTTGAGCAGCACGGACTGGCCGAGGCCGTCGGTGTTCAAGGCCACCTTCTTGACGTTGTCAAGCGTGGTGAGGAACGGGTTCTGCGCCTGGGAGCCGAAGTTCATGGCGATACGCCATGCCACCAGTTCGGGAACTTCCTCGGACTTGTACGGGTTGTTCATGATGTCGCGGTAGGCGATTGCGCCATCCTGCCAGTTGACGGCACCGTCTTCGTTCTCGTCGCCGGCGATGGCCACGGCCATCTGCGGCAGAGCGGTTTCGGCCACGGTGTACTTCTTGCCCTTGGAATCGGTGACCGTGCGGTGGTAGTACCACGGAGCGCTGGCCAGGCCCAGGGAGGTGGCGTCACCAGTCTGCTGGGTGGTGGCGTAGACACGCGTGTTCTGGCTGCCGCCGCGCACAGGAGCCGCCACATAGGTGCCATCGTGCTCGGAGTTGCTCCACAGGCCGGCACTCAGGCCAGCACCGGAGATGAAGCCGTAGGTGTAGTCGCTATCGGTGACGTTAGTATCTTCGGTCACTGCGAAGTTGGTATCGCCAGGCTTCTGCGTGTTGGAAGACATACGAGCACCAGTGAATTGGGCATTTTCCTGGCTGGAACGCACGGAAACGAGACTCTGGTTCGGGAAGGACAGCGTCTGGATGGCGTTCTCCTCCACACCGTTGCCCTCAGGAATGCCTTCGGACAGGTTGTTCTTGATCTTGGTGACGTTGAGGTGCAGCTGGTTGGCCTTGACCGTGATCTGAACGGTGATCACCGCGTCAATCTTCTTGGCCTCATCCTTGACCTTCAGCGTGTAGGTGGCTTCGGTATCGGAAACCTTCTTGAAGGTCACGTCATCGTCGGTCAGTTCGATGTTGGTGCCGTTGATCTCAACGGTGCGCACATCCTTGGTTTGGCCGTACATCACCTTGCCGTCGGTCATCGTGTACTGCAGCACAGAGGGGAAGTTCTTCTTAATCTGAACTTCCATCTTCTTGGTCTTCAGCGTTTCGGAGGCGACCTGAACGGTTTTGTTCAGGGTGATGGGATCGATGGCAAGGTCCGCGCCGGAGACCGCCACCTGCTGGGAGACGTCCTCATAGCCTTCCTTGGCAATCGAAAGCGTGTGTTCGCCTTCTTCAATGTCGGCGAAGGAGAAGGTGCCATCTGCACCGGTCTTCACCTTGGTCTTATCCAAACGCACTGTTGCGCCTTCAATGGCAGCGCCTTCAGCGTCCACAACCTTGCCGGAAACCGCGTGCTTGGCGGCTTCGACAACCTCCGGGAAGTCCTTGATGTACACGTCGGTGACCTCGTTCAGCTCCTTCCAGGAGCCGGCCTTGATGGCAAGCTTGTTGGAGAGGTTCGTCATTGCGGAGTAATCGACATCGAATGCCTTCTGGCCATCCACGGTCAGTGTGGCGACCTTGGCGTCGGTCCAGGAGACCTGAATGTCGTGCTCTTCGTTGGCGCTTGGAGCGGCGATACGAGCACCGCTGTACCAGCTGCCGCTACCGCCACCGGTGTAGGTCTGCCAGAACCAGCCGCCCGAATCGTAGCCGATGAACAGGCCGCTGCCCGGGTCGTTGTAGCCCAGGTAGAAGCCGAAGCGGTTGGCGGAGCCTTCCTGCGGGGATTTGATGGTGGCGTGGAAGGAGCCGGCCTTGGAGAAGTCGTAATCTGTGCCCCATACGGCTACTGCCGGCCAGTTGTTGCTGGAGCTGGGGTTCGCTGCCGCATTACCGTTAGAGGCAGTGGACTTGAGGTGCAGCCAACCGTTTGCCATCTCCAGGATTTCGCCGCCCTGAGCGATGTTGGAATCAATAGTCCAGCCTTCAACCGCATCGGCTTGTGCGGAAGGAGTCTCGGAAGCAGTTGCAGAATCAGAAGTATCGTTGATTTGCTGAATCTGACTTGCCAAAGTCTGCAAGTCAGCATCAGACAGGGGCACTGCGAACGCAGTACCTCCCCCGCTGCCCATGCAGGTTAAGGCTAACGCTGTTGCCAGCGCAGCCGATATAGTCTTCTTCTTTTTCATTAACTATATTTTCCTTAATCTCTTCTTCGAGGTGAAGCAGATGCCTTCTTCATTGAAGAATACGCATTCGCAATTACGATAAGACACTTTACAAGAAGTTATTCTTAAGAGCAATCTCAGCAAATACGGAGAATCGCCACATATTTGACATTGAATTACAACGTGAGTGAAATCACAAAACCCAATAAACGACTACGTTGTTAACCTTCACATCTATATTCGCATCATCGCGACACGCGCAGGGAAAAACTGCGCAAAAAAGTAAGACGAATTTACCTGCATTCGACGCAATCAATGCAGCAGCATTACAGCAGCAAGCCGATTGAGCAAAATAGCAAAAGCCGCCTTGCGCAACCGCAAGACGGCTTTGACGACAATGGTGAGGCTGTGCTCGCTTACTTCTTGGAAGCGTTCACGGCATCCACAGCCTTCTGCAGCGATTGAGTATAAGCCTTGTACCAATCAGCCTGCTCGTTGAGCTTCGCAGTAGCGGACTTGAAGCCGGCAGTGTCGTCAGCTACGCAGCCTTCGTATACCGGCAGTTCCACGCTCAGTTCCTTGTTGAGGGCGTCCAGCGTGGAGGCATCCTTTACATCCTTCTGGTGAGCGCAGCAGCTTCGGAAGCATCGCCATTGACCAAGTTGTTGTAGTCATTAGTGGCGTTGCGCACATTTTCGGAAGCGGCGGCGCAAGCGGCGACTGCATTGTTGTACTGAGCATCGGAGTAGGCGCGGAAGCCGAACACACCGGCCACGACGATAATGGCCACGACCACCACGGCGATAATGGCGACGGCCGCCTTAGACATGTGCTTCTTCTGAGCGCCTTCATTGCTTGCATTGTTGGCGTTGTTTGCCGGTACAGCCTGCTGCCCAGCGGACATACTTCGATCTCCTTCGTTCTCGTACTTTCATGCACACGTATGCGCTCTTAGCGCTCTTATGCGCACTCATATGCAGGGAAGTCGCTTTTCAAGCGGCTACTTCCCTGAAAACAAAAAACCCTCGCATTCCGCGAGGGTCATTGGCTGGGATGCCTGGACTCGAACCAAGAATG
>ENA-OOWK01001357-OOWK01001357.1-human-gut-metagenome-genome-assembly--contig:-NODE-1357-length-12053-cov-1.921570_pt1 | contig 12053 bp, 12 predicted proteins | sample MGYA00241405_ERZ501317 | MGnify/ENA primary metagenome ERZ501317 (study PRJEB25962, sample SAMEA1972440) | human gut metagenome | biome: human gut; feature: human-associated habitat; material: faeces... | reverse complement strand
CCAAACTTCTGCACGATGAGAGCCACAACTTATCCAATCTTCTTCAACGTATCACCTGCCTGATTCGGCAAGTGAAATTCATTATAGGAAAAACCTGATTTGTCAAGTCCGGACGCGCCCAACATACGGAACATTCGGGACCCGTTCAGACGGCACGACGGCCGGCGAGCGCACGGCCCAGGGTGATTTCGTCGGCGTATTCGAGGTCGCTGCCGACGGGCAGACCGCTGGCGAGCCGGGTGACCTTGATGCCGAGCGGGCTGAGCAGACGACTCAGGTATGTCGTCGTCGCCTCGCCTTCGATGTTGGGGTCGAGTGCGAGGATGACTTCCTTGACCTCGTCAGTCTTGAGGCGGTCGAGAAGCTTGGGGATGTTGAGGTCGGCCGGTCCGACGTTGGCCATCGGATTGATGGCGCCGCCGAGCACATGGTATTGGCCGCGGTATTCACGGGTGCGCTCGATGCTCATCACGTCCTTCGGCTCTTCGACCACGCAGATCACCCCGTGGTCGCGTCTCGGGTCGGCGCATACCGGGCACGGACTGACCTCGCACACGTTTCCGCAGATGTCGCAGAACCGCACTTTTTCCTTGACTTCCGTGATGGCGTCGACCAGCTTGCCCGTCTCCTCGTCGGAGGCCGACAGCAGATAGAAGGCGATGCGCTGCGCCCCTTTTGGGCCGATACCGGGCAGTCCGGCAAATGCGTCGATGAGTCGCTGTATCGCGCCGTCATATGCCAAAGCCATTGGTGTGCTCACTCCGAATCATGTTTGTTGACGTGCTGGATGTTCCTGGGGTTCTTGGGGTCGTCGGGGCCGTATTCCTCCACCGGCTTGACGACTTCGAAGAACTGCTTGACGTCGTCGAGACTCATCGTCTCGGGCGAGCCAAGTGAAACGTCATTCATCGAATATTCGTCGTCTTCCGGCGCCACGGTCGGCATGGGAATGTCCTCCTGCGCATACGGGTCGGCTCCGGCGAACGGATCGGCGTCGTCATACGCAGGGCGGGATGCTCTCTGACCGGCCGCGGTACCGGGAGTCTGCTGCAGATGCGTCGTTCCCGGTTCGACTCCGGGGTTTTCCGGGCGCCCGGGCGCAGCCAAGTCGTCGGAAGGCCCTTGGAGAGCTGCCGGGGAGCCTGCGCTTGGCGCGGCGATGCTCGACGAAGCGGAAGCGACTGATGACGGCATGCCAGCCCAGGGGTCTTCCGCGGACATGGACTCCGGCACGGCGGTGGGGCCAGGGTTGGTGCGCTCGGAGTCCTCTCGCGACTGTGACTGCGCATGGGCAACGTTCTGAGGTGTGCCGGGCGCGTCGCCACCGCGTACACCGTCAACGGGCATACTGTTACCGCCGTCGTTGGCCCACGGGTCGGTGTCGTCGCTCAAATCCGGCACGGCGATGTGTTTCGCGTGATGACCCTCATCTTGCGGAGCATTCCGTGAAACATCCCGTGAAACATCCCGTGAAACATTGTGAGACGCATCATCAGTCGGTGACCAAGCGTCGCCAGCCCCCGCTTCCGGGAGCGCCCACGGATCCACTGCCGACTGCGCGTCCGCACGCGAGGTATCCTGTGCGACCGCCCGGTTATTGTCGCGGTCATGAGCCACTGTCGCGTCCGGCGCGTCGGGTACGGCTCGATGGACTTCGTCCGTATCGGCCGATGCGGTGTCGCCGCTTTCGGGAGGAGTCTGCGGCTCCTTGGCATTGTTGCCGACGCTCATCGCCCCCAATGATGCACTGAGACTTGCTTTGACGATCTGGGCACTGATGCGCTGCTGCTCGTCTGCCGGCAGCTGGCCGAACGGCGGCGCGACCTGCCCGTCGGCCATCTTCTTGGTGGGCGCGAGCTGCACTTGGTCGCCGAACGCCTTGCGGGTCTCAGCGCGCATGATCTGCACCACGTTGCGGGTTCCGCCGACTTCCTCACCAGCGACGGCCTTCGCGAAGGCATACTTGCTCAGCGCCTTGTCGAACTTGATCCACAACGTGCCTTTTCCGCCTGGCTCGTGCTGTTCCAAGTGGATGCGCGGCACCTTGCTGCGGTTCACGTACGCGGCGACGTCCGCCGGCAATCCGGCGACCAGTGCATCCCAGCGTTCGTCCGGCGTGCGGTCGTCGCCCTGCGGAGAGGATTGCGCGGCTGTCGGCTCACCGGCCGGCGGTACTCGAGAGGCGGACGGTGCTTGAGCGCGGGGAGACGGGGCACCGGCTTGCGCTTCCGCCATAGTGGGCGCTTCCGTCTGGAGTGCGCGATCAGGTTGGGTGCCGGTGGTTCGGCTCGGTGACGTATTCGTCTGGCTTGTCGCCGATTGGCGAGCGTCCGTCTGCTGGTTGCGAGCGGATCCGATGAATCCTCCCCTGCGCGGAGTCGTCCCGCCTGACCGGCTCTCGGCGATGCCGCCTGTTCGCGCATTCACTCCTGCAGCTCCGCGGCCAGTACCTGCAGAGTCCGCCCCGGGCGCAGTGCCGCCCGCGGCCGACGCGACATCCAGTCCCTCGCCCGGCAAGTAAGCGCGCGGCGAGCAATTCGAGCCGCATGCGCGGAGAAATCGCCCCGGTCATAGACCCCAGGGTGGTATTGATGGTTTCTGCCATCGACGTCAACGCACCCAAGCCAAGCGACGACGCCTGCCTACGCAGGTCGTCCATGTCCTCGGCCTCGGCAGCATCGGAAAGCACGCTTTCTGCCTGAGCGCCGCCCAATGTCAGCACCAGCAGATCACGCACCCGCGCCAGCAGATCCTCGACGAACCGACGCGGGTCGAATCCTCCCACCACGACTTTCTGCACCACGCCATACAGCGCTTCGCCGTTACGCGCGATGACGGCGTCCACGGCCTCGCCGATCAGCGCCTCCGGCGTGAAGCCGAGCAGCGCCACGGCGGCGTCGTGGGCGATCACGCCGTCAACCGCGCCGACCATCAACTGATCGAGCACCGACAGGGTGTCACGCACCGAACCGCCGCCGGCGCGCATCGCCAGCTTGAGCACGCCGGGTTCCGGCTTGATGCTTTCCTTGGCGCAAATCTCCTCCAGATACGGTCCCATGACCTCCTGGGGAACCAGCCGGAACGGGTAATGATGGGTACGCGAACGGATGGTGCCGATCACCTTGTCGGGTTCGGTGGTCGCAAAGATGAACATCACATGGTCCGGCGGTTCCTCGACAATCTTCAGCAACGCGTTGAAACCCTGCTGGGTGACCATGTGCGCCTCGTCAAGAATGAAAATCTTATAGCGATCCCGAGCGGGGGCGAATCCGGCGCGCTCTCGCAGTTCACGGGCGTCGTCGACGCCATTGTGACTGGCCGCGTCGATTTCCACCACGTCGATGGAACCTGGACCGCCAGTGGCGAGGTCCTTGCAACTGGCGCATTCCCCGCATGGATGCGAGGTCGGCCCCTTGGCGCAGTTGATGCACCGCGCGAGGATACGCGCGGAACTGGTCTTACCGCAGCCACGCGGCCCGGAAAACAGGTACGCATGCGTGAGCTTGCCGCTGTCGAGGGCCCGCATCAGCGGAACAGTGACCTGATCCTGACCGATGACCCCCTCAAACGTGTCCGGTCGATAACGTCGATACAGTGCAAGTGCCATAAGCTCCAACCTATCGCAACCCGGCTATTTCCGGGTGTCTTTCCCTATTGTCCCCATTACTTGCGCACGCATCGGGGGCTTGCCCAGATGGTGCCGCCGCGGCGACGTTTGCGGACTCGTCAACGTCAATCGTTGGCCTGTCGGCCGAAAGCCGCCGGACAGGCAGGCTCCGCTCAGGCGGACTCGCCGGTCAGATGAATTCGCCGGTCACCGGGTCACGCCCGTCGCGCTCGATCGCCGCCATGATATGCTCCTCGCTCCGGCTGTCATGCCAGTGGGCGACCGCAGGCGGGACCAATACGCGCAACGCCTTGGCCTGCGCGGTGACGGTCACTGGAAGATGCCCGACGTACTCCCCATCGGCCATCAGCACCGGAGGCTCGTCTCCCTCGTGGGCGCGGGTTATCTCCACCTGGCGCACACGCTTCCAGCTGAATATCTGGCTGGCGAGCAACCTCCCGTTATAGGCGTTGGACAGCGCTTTGGCACATTGGCCGACATTCGGCTTGCAGTTCAGCCACACCAGATCCAGCATTCCGTCATCAAGCAAGGAGTATGGAGACACCTCCAGTCCGCCTCCGATGTACCGTGCATTGGCGACTGTGAGCAGAGGGGCGATGATGTCGTGTTCCTCCACCGTGCCGTCCGACAGCGTGGCCTTGACGTGATAGCCGTACTGTTTCATGCGGGCGATCTCCACCAGCACCGCCGCAGCGTATCGTGCTGACCCTCCGGGAAGGCGCGAATGGTTGGCCCGATCGTTGATGCTTGCGTCAAGCCCACAATTAAGCATCCCCGCATAGTATCGGTCGATCAGCCCGTTCACCGGGCGGCCTTCCTCATCCACCACGGGCTCACCGGACTCGCCATGCACCATGCAGGCGATCTCCGTCGAGCGCACGCGTCCCATATCGACATCCAGATAGGTGCCGCATGCGATGGCGCCGACGATGCCTTCCACCGCGGTTTTGACCCGGTTGACGGGCAGTTTCAGACCTCGCGCGAAATCATTGCCCGAACCGACCGCCACAATGCCGAGCGGGATGCCGCTGCCGCAGACGGCGTTGGCCCCCAAGGCGATCATGCCGTCGCCGCCTACGACCACCAAGTAGTCGTATAGGGCGCGGTTCTCGCGAGCGGCCGTCAGCGAATCATCAAAGCTGGTGCCGGTCAGATCCATTACGTCGAATCCATGCCGCTGTCCGGCTTCGGCCAGCATCGTGAATACCTGTTCGCCCACGACGGCACCCCACCCCTTGTTTGAAACGGGATTGCCGATCAACGCCACCATTGTCTTCGCTTCGCCCATACGTCAAACATAATGCATCAACGGCATTCCCCGCCAGTACAGGCTCCGCAATCGGTCTCGGCATCGGCATCAATGCTGTCTGCCCACACCCGCCGCGAGTGGCCCCATCGACTATTCACAGCTGATGGGCCCGGCGCGGGAACGCTGGCTGACACGTGACATGAATGGCAGGCGCAGCGGCACGGACACCGTCACGACGATGTCATCTCCCTCGACGGCGCACGACTCCAGTTGCGCGTCATTCTCTGCCGCGGCACGCCGCCCTACGGCACACAGATCGGATGCGCCACCAGACCAGTACGCCGACGCCGCCGACAATGCCGTGGCATCGGCAGCGCTCCGCGCACGCGACCGGCAGAGCAGCGCACCTCCGACCGACGCGACGGTCGCTATCAGTGCGGCCGCGAGCGCGATCAGCATCACGCAGGCCATCGTTCCCGACCCTTCATCGGATTGCATCAGCCGCGAGCAATAGGCTCGCACGGGCGATGGTCTCCTGGGTTGAATTCGTTGCGCCATCGTGTTTTCCTTTCGTCGCTATTCCACCGCATCAGAGGCAAGCTGCGCAGAGGAGCTTGACCACCCCAGTAGCTGCGCGACAGCCTCCGCCAGCGGGAGGGCAAGACGGCACAGTCGCTCCGTGACAGCCCTCCGGGCCCTGCAATTACAGACATGCTACGCATGCCGCCCATTGGGTTCACTGACGTTCACCCCTCGCCTACAAACAGCTCTGCTGTTTGCTCACGGCTCGGCCCGCCAGCGAGGGCAAGACGGACTTAGGCATCACCGCCATCCTGTGGCCGAGCCGGTTACTTTGACGGGTAGAACGCCGAATGGATCCGGCAGCACGGGGCATTGCGCCGTCACGCGTATCGAATGGCCATCATCAGCGACCGACACCACCGCGCCTTCGCCCGCGATGCCACTCGCCACGGCGTTGACGGACATCCCCGCTCCCGATAGGCCGCCTTCCCTCGTCACCAGTTCGCGAACTACGGCCGACGCGGCATCCTGGCATCGCATGGACACCGTGACCGTTCTCGTCAGGCAGAGCAACACCATCGCCACCATGGCCACAGCGGGAAGCACCACCGCGAACTCCGCAGTGGCGGCTCCACTGTCAGCATGTGACATCGTCGCCATCGTGAATGCCCGTCATCCCACACTCAACGACTTCTTGACGATGTTGGTCAGCAACGTCTTGATGGTGTCCGATTTGAGCAACGCGACCAGAACGGCCGCGAAGCCCGTGGCTGCGACCAGCACCACCGCGTACTCCGCGGTGGTGGCCCCTTCCTCTGGCTCCGCGCTCAACGTGCGCAGCCGTGCATCCAACAGGCAAATGCCCCGCCGCGCCGACGCCCCCATGTTGCCCACCGTACGTGTCATCGCCGCAATAGGCCCGGTACGTCCGTCAACGGCAATCATCGTCTCCTCGATATTCATGACAATCCTTTCTCGACTGGCCTTGCCCAACTACAAGGCACTTTCCACTGTGCCTCATCAGGCCCGCCCACCATCGGGTTTTCGGGCAATGTGGTCGAAGGCTGCCGAGTTATCCACAATGCGGCGTGTCATCCACACATTATGTGGATGACAGACGGCCGTGCAGCATTCTTCACCGGCCATCGGGCGGCGTCGCCACCAAGTTCATCCCACGAACGCCATCACCGAGGGGAGTATGCCTAGAAACACGAACGCCGGCAGCATGCACAATCCCGTGGGCAGCAGCAGTTTCACCGACAGAGACGCCGACTCCTGCTCGATCGCGGTTCGCTCGCCTTCCGTCCACTGCTCCGAAGCCGTCGTCAGAGGGCCGATCGGCGAAACACCACGAGTCCACGATGGCTCCAACACGCCACGAAGGATTGCCGAAGTCTCCGCATAATCACCGAAATCGGCGGCATTCCAAGCATCCTTCCATGACGATCCGCGGTGCAGAGCGTCCGCAACCGCACACAGCCCGCCGCCAAGAGCCCCTCCGACAGCCTCACCCACGCCCTCCAGAGAACGCGTGACGGACATGCCTGACCGCAGCGACACCGACAACAGTCCAATCAGCAACGGCAACGACACAGCAGCACCCCCTTCTCCCGCAACATCGGACGACACGCCAGTCAAGCGGCCCGACCGTGCCGAGTCCGGCCATATCATCAATGCCATCAACACCATGACGGCGCACGCCATCGCGTTCCACATCACCCCACCCCTTAATGTTCATGACGGCAATCAGACGGTATCAACGTTCGTACCGGTGTTCCGCATCATCGATGACATCCACAGCAGTCCCAGCGCGTAGCCTGCGCCGCCCACCGCCAGGCACGCATTGCCCTGCGCGGAGCCGAACAGTACCTGCACCGGGCGAGCGCCCAGCAGCTCTCCCAAACCTATGGTGACCAACGGCAACGCGCCCAACAGCGCCGCCGTCGCGCGCGGAACCGCGAAAGCACTGCGTCGGGAATCATGCAACAGCCTGGAAATCCGATGGTTCTCGCCGACCACATCCAGACAATCGGCAAGGGAGCATCCTGACCGCTCGCACATCGCACAGGCCACGGCGAGTTCGAAGGCGACATGTTCGGCCTGGGCGGCGCTCTCCCCCGGCATTCGCTGTCGCATCAGCAGCCGTTTCAACCGGCTTGCGGTCAACGGCACCCCTGCGAATCCGCTCCCGTCGACATCGGCAAGAACACCTGAGATCATGCCGCCGGCCCGAACAGACGAACTCATATGCGCGATCACGCCGGACAGCCCCATCACACGGCCATTACGGACGGCATCACCGGCACCGGTCTTTCGCCCTGCTCGCGGCACCCTCGAAGAGACCGGCAACAGGGCACGGCCGCGAGGGGCATACGGCCACAGCATCCATGCCAGCACGACCATCAGCGCGACGCATCGCGGCAACCCACCCACGCTCATATGTCTCACCTCACATGCCTCATTCACATGATCCATCTCACATGCCCCATCGCCCGGTGAAATCATGCCAGCGCGGGCATGGCATCATGGCGCCCTCACCGTCCCACAACGCCACCACGTCGCCGGACAACACTCCGTCGCGCATGCCGAGGCACCCGATCTGGGCGATTCTCCGGCGACCATGATGCCGCTCAAGATGCAGCATCACGTCGAACGCCCCCTCCGCCAGCATCGTCAACGTATGCGCGTCAAGGCCGGCCAGCATGCCCAGCGCGATCAATCGCGCCGGCACCCGGTCAATGCCATCTGCGTGCAATGTGGTCATACCGCCAAGGTGGCCCGAATTGAACGCGCGCAGCAGATCGGCGATTTCCTCGCCACGGCATTCGCCCAGTACCACCCGATCCGGTCTCATGCGCAGGGTCGCCTTGACCAGCTCCGGCAGTCCTACGGCTCCGGCGCCTTCCACATTCGCCCCTCTCACCACCATCGACACATGGTTGCCGCGTCCGAGATCCCCCAATTCCCGAACCTCCTCAACGGTGACGATACGGTCCAATGAATCGCATTCCGCAAGCAGCGCTTTCAGCAGCGTGGTTTTGCCGCTGCCCGTGCCGCCGCTAATCAGCACTCGAGCCCGGTTCTTCACCAGATTCCGCAGCAACGTCAGCCAGTCCGGCGGGAACATCCCAGCATCACGCAATCCGGTCAATCCGAGCAACCGCCGATCCGGAAAACGAATCGTCACCGCCGCGCCCTGCGCGACCAGTGGCGCGATCACCGCGTGCACGCGAATCCCGTCCTCGCTCGACGCGTCCGCAATCGGGCAGGCGTCGTCAAGACGCCGTCCCAATTGCGCACACAGCCGCACCGCATATTCACGCACTATTCGCGGCGTGCGCAACGGCATAGGCAACCGGCACTCCGTCATTCCTCCGCCTCGGTCCGCCCACACCCTTCCCTCGCAGGTGATCGCGACATCGGTGACCGTTGGATCGCGTGCCAGCGCATCCAACGGCCCAAATTCAATCATGGGACATCACCTCCCAACCCCGTCTCGATGGCACCGACGACTGCATCCACCGCCTTGCGGCTGCTCTTGCCGATAGCCCGGATGCCCAGCCCCTCCAGCACATCGCCATGCAGCCCGCGGTCCGGAGCCACCACCCCGGCCAGCTCCTCATGCAGATACTCCGATGCCTCGTGCGCGTCGACCATGCCGCCGCGGCGCGACAGTCCGCGGGGCACGACACCGACCATAATCGGGCGCGACTCCCCTTGCCGTATCATCATCGCCCTCGCCGCCCGAGCACGCGCCAGACCGAGCACCGTCAGCTCGGCCAATACCACCTGACGGCACTGTCGCAGCATCGGCAGCGAATGCAACGCGCTCGGAGCCCCGATATCGACGACCACCACATCATTGGCCTGCGCCAGCGCCTCAAGTACGGCAGAGACCGTCCATGGCTCAGGATCCGAACCGTTCCAAGGTTGACTGGCGAGCACCCCCACGCGCTCCCATTGCGGCAACTCGCCATTCAGCGCCGCACCTTCCGTTTTCCCGAGTGGTATATCGACTGTTTGAAATCGCAGGCCCGGCTCGTTTTCGATGCCCAGCAGCACGTCGATGCCTCCGGCCGCGAAATCGCAGTCGACCAGTGCGCACTGCAACTTGCGCTGGGCCAAGCGCCATGCGACCATCGCCGCGAACACGCTGGTTCCCGCTCCCCCGGACGCGGAAGAGAACACCACTGTATTACGGCATCCTGCATGCGTCAGCGTGCCGATCGACTGATTGCCGTCCACGGATGAGACTGGGCTCGGGCATACGACTCGCGGCATGGTCATGGGCTTGCGCGCACGCATCCGATGGCTTGCAGCATCCGAGTCAAGCCGGGAAACCTGCGCAGCCGGCCTTCGCCAAGCGTCCGGGGAGGCCCGGCGAGGCGGCATGGGAACCTGCCGCTGCACCCGGCGGAGCGGCGGCGCCAATCTTCTGAACTGTAACGTTGTGTGTCATATTCCGATTGAAACGAATAGCGCCACAGCGGCGCAACGTGAGGCGACAATGTGGTCGAAGGCCCGCGACTTATCCACATCACGGCGTGTTATCCACAGTTTTTGTGGACAGACGACGCCTAGATGGGCATATTCGCGTGATATGGAACTGTCTCCACTTAGCATCCAGTCGAAAGCACCCGGCAGCGGAGTCGGGAAGAATCCGAGCCAACCTCTCTGCAACCTTCGCCCGTGCGCATCTCGCCGAACGTCGCATACCCCGCGCTCACGAACGCCCATCGCGCCTCCGATCATCTCTGCCGGTCAGTCGGTCACGGCAAACATTGACCAGACCCCCCCCCGCCCGTCATAACCACCGGCGTGCCACACCAGAGGAAAAACACACAAAAATGCATTGTGTGGCTTTTCCGCAGGCCTCACAATGAAATGTGAACCCTCACATCGCATGGTGTGGTACAGCACAAATCATGAGAACCGCCATTTTCCAACAATCCCAGAAGCACCCCAATATCCTCCCCGGCCACACCAGCCCCAAAACCGCATAAAATCACGTGGTGTGGTACAGCCCGCCGCCAACTGCCGTCCGCCACCACCATCGCCACCACAACACGGGCCGAAATCGCCGCAATCCGCGATTCGGCGAAGAATATCGTTTCGAAGGCCAAAGCCCGGTGATTGCGAGTTCGGCGCCAGAAAAGGCCGGGCCGAACGATCACGCTGCCCCATCAACACACCGGCAATGCACCCGGGTAAGGCACACTTTTGACCACTTAACCCAATGATTGCACACAGGAAGTCACGCGGAACAGCAGGAGCCAACGGTCCGAACCCCAACCCGAGCCAAGCCCACCCTCGCCATTAGACCGCCGCACATGGAAAAACCCGCCGGAGCGGGTTTTTCCCGCAAGTCCATCTTGAGCAGATCGCTGCACAACCTCATCGTCGTAACGGTAAGTCTTTCCATTGCCCGTTCAACGTAACAGTCCTTCGTGACCATACACTATTGTGGGCCTGCTCTTAAGTTGTCCTTGCACTTCATAATCTAGGCGCAACACCGCGATACCGCAACTCACCCAACTACGTTGTGCGATTTTTTGCGCAAGTGTTCGATACCGCTCAATTATGACGGAAAACTGTCACCTCATGTTCCTATCGGACGGGTTCGTTGTTCACTTGTGTGCGGAACCGACGACCCATCGGCGTGTCGCCGTACCATCACCCGACACCCCATCCGTACGAAAATGGTAAACAACCGCTGAATTTCTTACACGCCGCATAGGAAACTGCCATATTCTCGCATAAAGTTATATACATGGCACAAACATTTGACGCACCTTCAAAGGCTATCCTGCGCAGCCAAATCGCCGAGCACATAGCCGAGACAGACAAACCCGACAAGCGCGAGCCGCAAGCCGGCGAAGAGCCGCTGCCCGCGGATCGCTATTTCGACCGAGAACTCAGCTGGCTGAAGTTCAACCAGCGAGTCCTCGAACTCGCCGAGGACGAAGACCAGCCGCTGCTGGAACGCTGCAATTTCGCCGCGATCTTCGCCTCCAACCTCGATGAATTCTTCATGGTCCGCGTCGCCGGCCTCAAGCGCCGTATCGACACCGGCATCGCCGTCACCGCGGCCAGCGGCCTGAGCCCCCGCCAGCAGCTGCGTGCCATCAGCGAGCAGGCGCACCGCCTGCAGAACGAGCACGCGCACTACGTCACCGAGAAGCTGCTCCCCGCCCTCGCTGACGAGCACATCGTGCTGCTCAGCTGGGACCGGCTCACTACCACCGAGCAGGAACGTCTCTCGCGCTACTACCGCCAGCAGGTCTTCCCCGTGCTCACGCCGCTCGCCGTCGACCCCGCGCACCCGTTCCCCTACATTTCCGGCAACTCGCTGAACCTCGCGGTGCTGGTGGAGAACCCAAACTCCGGCAAATCCCACTTCGCCCGCGTGAAGATCCCCGGCAACATGCCCCGCCTCGTCCCCGTCGACGACCTGACCGACGAGGAGAGCCGCGAGGAGCGCTTCGGGTTCATCACGATGGAGAACCTCATCATCGCGCACCTCGAATCCCTGTTCCCCGGCATGATCATCAAGGAGGCGCGCTCGTTCCGCGTCACCCGCAACGAGGACATCGACGTCGAAGAGGATGATGCCGAGAACCTGCTCAACGCCATGGAGAAGGAGCTGCTGCGCCG
>ENA-OOWK01001355-OOWK01001355.1-human-gut-metagenome-genome-assembly--contig:-NODE-1355-length-12081-cov-3.596208_pt1 | contig 12081 bp, 7 predicted proteins | sample MGYA00241405_ERZ501317 | MGnify/ENA primary metagenome ERZ501317 (study PRJEB25962, sample SAMEA1972440) | human gut metagenome | biome: human gut; feature: human-associated habitat; material: faeces... | reverse complement strand
AACAGCCACTGGTACGAATGCTCCGGCTCTCCGCAACCGCTTTTCCACAAGGACAAAGAAGGCAAGCTCTCCGAGGAAGCCTCCTTTGAGCTTACGCTGAGGGGGAACACGGAGGCCAACAGCCTGACGCCCTACCGCCGTGACAGCAACGGCTTCTACCGCCTGACACTGGACGCTCCCGATATGGGCTTCGGCATGAACGCCTACTACCGCCTGTTCTCCGAAGTGATGATGCACAACGGACGGGAGAAAAAGAAGAATTGGAAACCCGTACCCGAACAGCCGCAAGTACCGATGCTTAGCGACGTGACTTTCGGCTACAAGTCCGAGGAAACGATTTGGCCGGGCGACGGCTGCCTGTACCGTTTCACGGGAATAAACGGTTATGAGCAATGCTTGTCCTCTTATGAACCGGCTCCGACATTCCAGCCCGAAATGGAATATCCCTCCCTGCTGGTGGGACTGGATGACATGGGCGACACGAACCGTGTACGGCTCTATCTCGACCTGCGCTATGCCGTGCAGGACTGGAAACCGGTCAGGGAACAGTCCGGTTGCGCCTTGACCATCGGCAGGTACATGGGAAACGGCATCTGGAAAAGAGTGCCGGAGGAGGAGGTGCTGTGCGAGGAAACGGACGGTTTGACCCGCAGCGGCTTCATTGAGGTAAGTGCTTCGGGAAAGGAGAAAGGGAACGGGCTGTGGCTGCGGTTCGCTTTCAAGGACGGAAAAGTTCCGGAAAGCACGATTGTGAACGGCATCTATCTGAACTGCTTCCGGGTAACGGCTGAAGACGGCGACGGCAACGCCCTGCCTGCCGGGACGATACAGGCTCCGGCAATGGCCAGCCGCATCCTCACCGTGACCCAGCCCATGCCGGGCAGCGGAGGCAAGCCTGCCGAGACGGAAGCGGACACGGGTGTCAGGCAGCGCATCCGCATCTCCTCACGCAACCGCGCCGTATGTGGCGGCAACTACGAGGAAATGATACTGGAACGCTTCCCCGAAATAGAAAAGGCATGCTGCATCCCGGATGCGGGAGAGGACGGCGGCGTACATGTCGTGGTATTCCCCAAACCTGAGAAGCGGAAATACCCGTCCCTGCCTGGATGGAAACTGTCGGAAATAGAGCGGTTCATTCGGAAATACGCCCCGCCGTTCGCGGCGATACATGCGTTCAACCCCGTGTACGAGCCGCTGAAAATAAGTTTCAAGGCGGTACTAAAACCGGACACATGCGACCCCGGCAGCGTGAAACGGCGCACGGAAAGGCGTATCCGCGTATTCTTCATGGCGTGGTATATGGACGGCAGGCTGCCGGATCTGGGTGTGCGGTATTCATGCGACGCGCTTCTGTCCCGCATCGTCAACGACGAGTGCATCGGCGATTTCATCTCGCTGGATATCACCACAGGAGACAGGACGTATCGCATAACCGGAGAAGGCGGCAGGGACGACCTGATGCTTTCCGCCGCGGGCGACTGCGGGGTGCTCTATGTGGAGGAACTCGACGTGAAACTGGTCAATGGCCGTTCCGGCGTGGGCGAAGCGGGAATCGGGACTGGGTTCGTGATAAGATAGGACTATTAAAAACAAGATACGATGGACAGCAGATACAGGGACAGGAAAACATTGAAATCGTACTTCCAGCGGGGAGACAGCCCCACGGAAGACCAGTTCGCCGAACTGATAGACTCCGTAACCAACATACACGAGGACGGGAAGGTGACAGCCACAGCCTCCGACGGCGTGCGCCTGTTTCCCGCGGGCAAGAGCGGCGTGGCAGCCACCGTCTTTACCGACGACCCCGACCAGGGCGGATCGGAACCGTTGTGGCGGATTGCTCTCGACGGCGAAAACGGCCTGAGAATACAGGATGACAAAGGCAAAACGGTGCTGACGATAGACCGCGACCGTAACGTCACCGTGGAGGGCACGCTGAAAGCGGCCGGATACCTCTCGGGGAAAGACGGGGAGGAAGAGAGTCCCGGCTCCGGCATCCTGAAGATAAAAGCCGACGCAACCTCTTCAACGAAGAATACGAGAACAACGGTTGGGCAGATGCGGCAGGACACCCGGCTGACAGATGCAGGATGTACCGCCTGTCCGTCTGTTACCTGAACAGGCATAGCCGCACGTACTCCGCATGTGAAGCCGTCGCCTCGCATTCACAAGGCCGGAAACGGCGTGTCCGTTCTTCCCGGAAACACTGGTGGGGCTGGTCTGGCCGTGTCAGGATACGCTGGCAACGCACGGGCGGGAAAATCCGTCTCCAGATAAGAAGCCGGTGGACAGAGAGCGGTGCGGAGGCCATCTACTGCCGTATCGAAACCCTCTGGGAATTATAGGAGACCGCGCCTATGGATAAAAGACAACTATACATCACCCGTCCGCCCGAAGGGGAGGAACTCTACACGGAACTGCAACGGCAGACACTTACCGAACTGCAACGCCTCTCAGGAGAAGTGTGGACGGACTATAACTCGGGCGATCCAGGCGTGACCATCGCCGATGCGGCGAACTACGCCCTAACGGAAATCGACTACAAGCTGAACTTCGCGCCAGAGGATTACCTTGCCGGTAGAGACGGCACATGGATGGGAGAAAGGTACGGCCTCTTTCCCGCAGGAGTGGTGTATCCTTCTGCGCCGGTCACGGCAGAGGACTACCGCCGGGCGATACTGACCCGTTTCCCGATGGTGGAGAATGTAAAGGTCATACCTGACAGGCATGGATGGTATGATGTCAGCCTGCGCCTCTCCCCGTTCTTCCGGAACGACCGTACCGTGGAGGACAAGGTACGCGGTTTCCTGAACCGTCACCGCAACCTTTGCGAGCAGTTCGGGGAGATAAGGAGGGAACAGCCCGTGGAACTTTTCCTGCATGCCGACCTTGAAATAGAGACCGGTCAGGATGCCACGGAGATACTCGTGCAGGTGTACCGGACGGTGATGCAGTACCTTTCCGGCTCCGTGGAAATCATGCGCTCCACATCCGACAGCCTGCAGCCCGTGAGGGAGGACGAATGGTACGACGGGCCCGTGAAGGACATCCGGGCGGAGATTCCCGGACAGAAGGACACCGAAAACGAACTGTACTGGAAGCTCAAGGGCATACCGGGCATCGTATCGTTCAAGACCCTCTACCTGAAGGACAGGATCGGGCATCCCGTAACAGACTTCAGGGAAGGCTATTCGCTCCACATACCCGAAGACTTCGGGGACGTAACCGTAAGGATGGGGCGGGAAAAGGCGGGCACGGACATCAAAGGCTTTCTGGAACGGATGCAGGCTGTATATTTCATGCGCGGCACGTTCCGTATGCGCCAGATTATGCAGAAAATGGAGGGGCCCGGCACCGAAATGACCGGAGACGGCAAACGCCGTGAAGCAGGGGAAAAGCAAGGAACCCCATACAAATCCACCTATCGTGACGTGTACGGCCACAGCCCGCTGGCAGGCGACCTGCCGTCGTGCTACGGCACGTCCGAAGGGGATTTCATGCGCGACACCCCAGCCGGACAGAAGGCGGAGGCGCGTAATTTCGGCAGCTACCTGAAACTTTTCGACCTGCTGATGCAGCGCGGACTGAACGAACTGAACGGACTGAAAAGGCTGCTTTCAATAGACGATGCGGACAGTACTCCCTCCCGTATGGAAACCCTGCCGGAGAAAGTACTTGGCCTGTCCAAGCCCAACGATAGGTACCGCCGCATCGAGGAATTACGGAACCTTTACATGGATTTCCTCGACAATCTGTACGGAGTGGACAGCGCCCCGGAGTGGCTGACGGAATTCTACTGCTACGGGCAGACGGCGGACGACCGCCTGCGCCGCAGGATGCGTTTTCTGAAAGCCCTTCCCGTCCTGATACGCGACCGTGCCCGCTCATTCGACCTGACGGGAACATTCGGCGGCGAAAACGTCCCGGTCGTGAAGAAGTACCTCTCCCTGCTGCTGGATTTCGACATCGACGAAGAAACGACCGTGGGCAATATCCTTCCGGGACATAATCTGATACTGATGGGCGACGGGGAGAAAGGGGAACGGCTGCGCGGACTGATGAGCTCGCAGATGATAAACGATGACGTGTTCATTTCCGAATCGGTGGAAGCCATAAAGGAGGACAATCCACCTCAGACGAAAGGGGAGAAACTGAAACGGGACGAGAACCTGAGGCGCAACCTGCCGATATTCAACTCGAACTGGATAAACGGCTCGCTGTTCCGTGAGGGAATCGCATTGGGCAACTACAATCTCGTGGGACTGGGCAACAGCGAATGGCTGCTGGTCTTCCGTGGCAGGGAGGAGGAGAAACGCATGAACCTCGGCCGGTCGGACAGCAGGGAGCAACTCACCGAATGGGCGAACACGCTGTGCCGCTACCTGCGTGAGCTGAACAGGCAGTGCGAGGCGGTGTATGTGGTGGAAAAGAGCCTGTTCACTCCGGCAGAGCCGTTCACGGTGCTGCTGGCGTTTACGGGCTGGACGGCAAGGACACATTCCCCACGGTTCCGCGAAGAGTGCACGCGGTTGGCACGTTCGGTAATTCCGGCACACCTGAAAATGGAGACCTGCTGGCTCGGCGCCTTGCAGATGCAGTATTTCGAGGACGGATATAAGAGGTGGCGAGAGAGCATAAGGGAGAATGCCCCGGCGGACATCCGTGCCAGATACCTGAAGAAGATGACGGATGCCCTCTCGATGGATTTCATCCCGGGACACAAAGGAGAGGGAAAAGACCAGGAAGACGGAACAGCACATAAGGAGGACAGCGTATGACCCTGATTGACAACATATCGTTCCGGTTCAGGATGACGGACGAGCTGTTCGCCAGGGAACTTTATGCGGACTGGGACGGCTTTTGTCAGCGTTGTGTCACCGATGTATTGGAAGAGTTCTTCTATCGGTACGACAAGAAAGATATTTATATGGAGATAGGCCGTCTGGACTTGGATTTGGGCGGCATACCGCAGGAGGAGTTCTACGGCAGCTTCCCCGTGCGGTTGCGCGAGGCACTGGAACGGGAGTTCCTGCGGCAGATTAAAGAGACGAAAGTCTTGCAGCCTTCATTCCCGGACGGTGCGGACAACAGGACATCTCTCGAAACGGACAAATCCCGTCTATATTCCCGTGAAAAACGGTTCGAAAATCTACTGCATTATCTGGAATACGGCTTCTGCATGCCCGAATGGGATGTGCGGGATTTCGACCTGCATGAGGAACTGCGGTATTTCAGGGATAAGGATCATGCGCAGAGGCTGTTGTTCGTGATTGCCTCCAAGCCCTATATCATGGAACGGCTGTACCTGCAAACGGATAGGGAACGTCTGGCGGAGATCCTGCCGCTTGGCGTATGGCTCCTGTCCCCGACACTCGGTCAATACGAGAAGCAGCGGTATCTGTCGATGGCGGTGGAAAGAGCCCCGCAATCCGTCATCCGCCTCATCCATGAGACAAAGGAGACATGCAGCACGGAAGCAATGGCGGAACTTCTTGAAAATCCCGCTGTCAGGCGTATCATGGCGGCCGAGACGGAAAACCATGCGGAGATCGACGTACCGGAATACTGGTACAGGCTCTACGGCTGGTTGTTGGAATACTACCCGTTCAACGGTGTGCCGATGTTCGGCGACAAACGGCATTTCCGGCTTCACCTGAACCGGCGGCTGCTGTCATTCATCCGGAAAAGGGACTACCACACCTATCTTTCCAAAGCGGAACTGACGGTGCAGTTCCTGCTGGAAGTATTCGGAACAGACTACTACCTGACGGTGCTGGACATCATCTACCACAACCAGCGGCTGAACGCCGACGGCTCGCCCGTTACCGGGGACAGTTACGCATGGGAACTCTACCATATGCTGCTGCAACTGTCGCTGATTAAGACAAGACAGGGAAAGGACGAAAATGCAGACCGCCAATCCGCAGGTGAGAAAGAAGATGAAATATCCCCGTATTCAGCCGCATCGGCCGTCCTAAGGAAGCATATCGCCTCTTTCGGGGAGTGGCTGGAGAATACGGAACTGCCCGAAAGTGCCAAGAGGACATTTCTCAGACGGCTTGTCAAAGAGGAACCGGAACTGTTGGTACGGTGGCTGGAAGCACAACCTAAACGACGATATATATCGCTGTTGGCGGATTTAATGGACGAACCGTCCGTGCTGCTACTCAACGGGCATGTCTCGCTGCAACTGTCGGAGGCGGTTTCTGCCGTGTCCCAAGTACTCTACGGGGCTTCCACGTCCGTCTCCTGGCTGAAAGGTACGGACAGTGCCCGGTTGACAGAGGCATTGCATATTGCGGTATTGGAGGGCATAGGTGCCGGAATGTTCCATACATCGGAATCCATTCCAATGCAGGTTGTACGGATTGCAGGACTGTTACACCAGGAAATCACGGGAAGGACGGTTGCATTTGCGGCAGCTTCATCCGGTGCGGTAGCAGCAGACGGCATTGATATTCCGGCATCGCTGCGGGAGTTTGTCTGTGCGGTTGCAAAGGGAACACCCCTGTTGATGAAGAATGAAAAAAACACCGATACGCGACGGCTCTCTGTTTTGCACACCGTTTTGTCGAAAGGAGATATTCCCGAAGAAGTCCAAAGGATGCTTGTCCTGCAATGGTTCGATATGTATCATGGCAAGGAAAGCGAACTGGTTCTCGCTTTGCAGTCGGAAAAGTTGCTGGAAAAGGTTATCGGCTTGCTTGATGACATCGTGCTTCGGCATATCGCAATGCGGTTAGCCGGATACGCATTCGGGACAGGCGGCCAGAATGCGGCAACTTCCGCAATGCAGTTCGCAGGTTTGCTTGTGGAGAATATCGGGAAGGTTGCGGGACTTGTCTCCCGTCCGGCAAAGGAACTGTGGCAGGCATTGTTTGTGTCACTTTCCTACGGGAATAATGATTCCGTTACCGTAGCGGCGGCTAACAATGTAGAGTTTGCCATACGGTTACTTTCCGCTATAGCAGGCAACGACAAGGTTAAAGTTGTCGTCGAGCTGTTTATCAGACAGTCGTCACAGACTTCATTATTTGCCGGAACGGCTTTGCTGATTCGGATACGGGAATATATACGTTCGAAAAAACTGAATACTTGCATATCGGAACCGACATACGGGGAACGGAATATTTCCGGAACAGCGTCAGAAAAGGTAATTTCTGAAATTACTACCGACAATCCGGAAGATGTAACAACGGCTTGCAGTGCAACAGCAGAGAAAGATTTGCCAATACAAACAAACGATATGGACTTGAACGAAGTCCGAACGGCATTTGAACAGCATTTGGATGACATTTCCGGAATTACCGAATGGCTGCGGAACAGAGCATTTTCTTCCGCACAGAAACGGGATGTGTTCCGCCGTTATATGAATGAGAATCCGGAAAATGCGATGCGTTTAGTGAAAGCGACTGTCACATCGGAAGAAAATACAGTTACCCTATGGGCGGAGATCACCGACAGAGAACTGTTTTCGGACTTTATCCGGTACACGGATAATACCCTTTCGGGAACCTTGATGCTGGTCATTAGGATTGTGGCACACACACCCATAGGGACGAATCTGTTTACGGGCAGCAGCGCGGAACGGGACAATTCCATAACAAAAGCCCTGCTGCTTCTGGTGGCTACGGGGCAGCGTATTGGTGATATGGATACGGAGGAAATTATCCGGCAGTTTCTTTCTCATTGGCACTATGTCCTTACCGGAAGCAAGGAATATACGGCTGCCGGCCAGGGGCAATGGAGAACGGCTGAAAGGCAAGTTATCAATACGGTCGCATCGGGTTCCCCGATAACAACCGGTGATGCCGAAACCGGTGCTTTCACAGAAACCGGCATGTCTTCAGTAACGAACCGGGAAGATAATCCCGATGAAGAAACATTCGATGATTGGGCGGCCTGGCTCATCTCCCCGTCTGTCAGCGACACGGCAAAGTCGCAGGTGTTGCGGCACTATGCCCGTTGGCAGCCGAAGCAGCTGTGGTCGCTTGTCCGTTATTCAACTGACGGTGCAACCGGGAAAAACATTCCGTTCCGGCAATGGAGCGGTTGGCTCGACAAGGAGGAATGGCTGGAGATGATCGGGGGTGTATCGTTCTCTTTGGGCGGGACATTGCTCCGAATCACAGAAGCCGTTTCGGATAAATATGAAGTTCCGGAATCCGTACTGTCGGAAGGATTGATCCGGTTTATTGCCGGTTATCCGGACGAACAGGTATCTTATGCAGATAACCGGATCATTGTCAGAAAGTATATTTCCACACTGGCTCCACTTGCATGGAAAGGTGGAATACCGGCACTTGTGCAGGAACAGGCAGGAATAACAGATAGTAACCACTCTGAACATAGGGAATCCGACAGAATTTTACCAACAAATAATCAATACACACAAGGCGATATGAAGAATAAAATTACCGGGACAGGCGATCCCGAATCCGGAAAACGGCCATCCGGGGCAGACCATAATACTGCTGAACGGCAACTTGCATTGGATAATATCATTAAAGAAGTGGAAACACGGCTGCACATTGCCGACAGCGAGCAATCATTGGAGGACGCGGTACAGCCGCAGTACATCGAAGTTCCGAATGCCGGGCTTTGCCTTCTGATAATATGGCTCCCCCGTCTGTTCAATATGCTCAGCCTGCTGACGGAAGACGGGAGCGATTTGAAAGATACCGAGGCACGTGTCAAGGCGATATTCATCCTGCAACGGTTGGTGACGGACGAGCCACAGGAATACAAGGAGCAGGAGCTTGCGTTCAACCGCATCCTGACAGGTTGTCCTTTTCAGGTACCGTTACCCAAGACATTGAAGCTGGCCGACTATGAGATAATGACCATCGAGTCAATGATTATCGGAATCAAGAATAACTGTGAGAAGTTTAAAAATATTTCGGCAAAAGGATTTCAGCTCAACTTCATAGAGCGTCCGGGCAGACTGGAACAACGGGAGGACAAATGGGTGCTGTATGTGGAAGGGCGCTCTTACGATATGCTGCTCGACTTCCTGCCGTGGTCGTACCGGCTTGTCCAGTTGCCGTGGCTGGAAAAGAGGATAAACGTCGTATGGCGCGACAAGGGAGAATTCGATTTTTGATCATATATAAATAAACTAAAAATTTATAATCATGGAAGCGGAAAAAACGTATCGGAACAAAGTGGCACGCATCATCCAGCAAAAGCGCGGTGGCAAGAGCGCATTGGAGTTTGCGGACAACCGTCAGAACAGGATGCTTCAGGCCTTAGCCGAACCGGTGCAGCGCCTCGAAGACGAGGATGAAATGTTACAAGGGAAGTTCGAAAATCCTGTACAAAGGGAGGAGGACGAAGCCGAACTTCTGCAAGGCAAGTTCGAGCAACCGGCACAACGCTTGGGCGATGAAGAAGATGATGAACTTATGCAGGGAAAATTTGAAACTCCCGAACAGAAAAGGAACGAGACCGGTATGTCCGACAACCTGAAAGCCGGTATCGAAGACCTTTCCGGATTTGCAATGGACGATGTTCGGGTGCATTACAACTCTCCGGAACCGGCTACGGTACAGGCATTAGCCTACACACAAGGAACGGATATTTATGTCGCTCCCGGACAGGAACAGCACCTGCCGCACGAGGCATGGCATGTTGCGCAGCAGATGGCAGGGCGTGTAGAGCCTACCACCGAAGTGAGCGGATTGCCGGTGAACGACTGTATCGAACTCGAACACGAGGCCGATGTGATGGGTGCGAGAGCGAACAACTACTAAAATTCAGAGGTTATGAAAGAGTCTGTTTTGATGCATAAATCAAGCAGAACCATAGATGCTGGGAAAAGGAAAAATCATTTTTCACACGCTAATATTAGTTTAATTCAGCGGCATGTCAATATGCGAGGACATATATACGATTACTTTACGGATTTCACGGAGGCATTTGCCAAGCATTTCAGAATAAGAAACTGGGAGATTCCTCAATTGATATGGAATTATCTTGTTCTTGCATTTTACAATGACTTTTACTTTGCATCCTATAATGACATTATTGCTAATGTAATTCCGCAACAGAACAGACATTTGCCTATTAATCTATTTTATATGATTAATAACAGCAGATGTACTATAAATATGACTGGGAGCAGAAATGCAGATTATCAGCAAGCTAATTTGTTTTACCAAAATCCAGGCAACCTTATCTGGCATCATATTGAAGGAGTCCGTTATAACAGAGGCAACTATAACTGCGATATGATTCTCACTATTCCTATGTATCATGCACAGCAACATATTGGAGCAGTAAAAGAATATGAAATATTAACAGGTAATCATTATAATCCATGACTGAGCATATCGAGTGGTTTGAAGCGGTGCTTAATGTGACGGTCGGGGTATATTTTCGGCAGCAGGGCTTTGAGAATGCCTCCGTAAGTCAGTTGGGACTGCCTTCCGGAAAATGGTTGGAAGAGTTGACCGACCGTAAAGATATTTCATTTGATGAGAGGGTCGTTGTGATGCTTGCCTTGATGCCGCACATCAAGCCCCAGGCTCTCGATACTTTCTTTCTTCAAAATGGGACTCTCGACAGGCAGTTTACTCAGTTCGGCGGCTGGAAAGGTCTGTCGCACGGAGGCTTTCTGCCAACAGGAGAAACTGCGGCATTCATCATTGCAGGCGATGACACGATAAAGCGTTGCGATGTTGTGCGTATGTTCCAGCGCAACCATTGGTTCTATACCTCAAATATTTTGCGATTGGAGGGAGCAAACGAAGGAGAACCATTTCTTAGTGGACAACTGCGAGTGTCGGAAGAGTTCCTGAGTCATGTGCTGCTTGACAGAGAGTACAAGCCCGATTACAGCATCGGTTTCCCTGCCAAGCGTATTACCACGCCTTTGGAGTGGGAAGACATAATACTGGATTACAATACGCATGAGGCGCTGGAAGAAATCAATACATGGATGGAACACCAGCATACCATCATGGAGGATTGGGGCTTGAAAAGAATCCTCAAACCCGGCTACCGAGCCTTGTTCTACGGCCCTCCGGGAACAGGTAAGACCCTTGCCGCCACCTTGCTCGGCAAGAAGAACAACATGGATGTGTATCGCGTGGACTTGTCTATGATTGTATCAAAGTATATCGGCGAAACGGAAAAGAACCTCGCCAAGGTATTCGATATGGCGGAGAACCGCAACTGGATTCTCTTCTTCGACGAGGCGGATGCCCTTTTCGGCAAACGCACCTCGACCAACACGTCCAACGACCGCCATGCCAACCAGGAAGTAGCCTACCTGTTACAGCGCATTGAAGATTTTCCCGGCACGGTTATCCTTGCCACCAACTTGAAATCCAATATCGACGAAGCCTTTTCCCGCCGGTTCCAGTCCATCATCTACTTTCCGATGCCTGATGAGGAACTTCGTGCCGTCCTCTGGCGCAATATGCTCCCGAAACAATGGCTCGGCGATGATGCCGAAGAACTCATCGCCACCGCCGCCCAGGCCGAACTATCCGGAGGCTCGATTGCAAACGTGGTACGAAGGTGTGCTATCAGGATAATTTATTATAAAAAATTAAATAATCTGATGCTGCAAGATTGTATCAATATGGAAAAAGAGTGATAATTATAGAGTTGTCTGTTAATTTCCATAAAGAATTTACGGATTACATTGCCGGCTCAATTAAACATGTCTATTACAACGATAAAATTATTGTGGCGCAGCAAGACTCCTTGGGACAGCCTACATGGTATATTATCCAACCCCGGGAATACGATTATTTGAACGGCGCATGGGATGACAGGATCATAGGCCCAGTCAGCACCGAACAACGCGACAGCGTGCCGAGAAAGGCCAACATCCGCATGCAAGACCTGCGGCATAACGATTACACGACCTGGCGCTTCCCAAAGGATTAAAATGGGTTCCGAATAACGGAAATGCATCCGGCCTTAAATATTTTGAGCATTCCCCTATTACGATACTACGACACACCCGGACTCGCAAGACGAACCCGGGGGTGTCTATGATATGGATATCCCCTACCGGGTGCTGAACTTGTAGACACAGACATGGCGGTAGCGCTGGCCGGGGCCGAG
>ENA-OOWK01001350-OOWK01001350.1-human-gut-metagenome-genome-assembly--contig:-NODE-1350-length-12106-cov-2.547921_pt1 | contig 12106 bp, 7 predicted proteins | sample MGYA00241405_ERZ501317 | MGnify/ENA primary metagenome ERZ501317 (study PRJEB25962, sample SAMEA1972440) | human gut metagenome | biome: human gut; feature: human-associated habitat; material: faeces... | reverse complement strand
ATTCAATCCTCGTTCTAAGGCCACAAATATAGGATAGCGTTTCTCTTCCGGGGCGTCTGTCTCTTAACGAATTAAACTAGCCAAAAATTCTGGGAGAATACTTTCTGGTACTTCCATTTCTCCCTGTCCTTTAAATAAGGAAATATGTGGTTTGTTCTGACCGTGGAAGTCTGTTCCGCCTGTTTTAAGAAGACCCCACTGTTTAGCAAGACCAGCAACATATTCCTGTTCAACAGGAGTGTAAGTGTTATAGTAAGCTTCAATTCCAACAAGGCCGGCTTCTTTTAATTCGCGGACCAGAGTTTCTTTTTGGGCGGAATCTAACTTTTTATAGAACATAAGGTGTGCAAGAACAGGGACACCGCCACTGTTTTTGATTAGTTCGATTGCTTCCTGCGGAGTAGGCATGATACGTTCCACATAGCAGCATCTTCCCTCTGCAAGATATTTATCAAATGCTTCTTGAACAGAAGAAACATATTTCTTTTTCATAAGAAGCTTTGCGATATGTGGGCGGGCGATTGTTTCGCCTGGCTTATCTGGTTTGATTTCGTCCATGGAAATCTTAAAGCCCTGTTCCTGAAGTTTCTCAATAATTTTTGCATTACGTCCGTCACGGCTTTCACGACAAACGGCAAGGCGTTCTAAGAGAGCCTTATTTTTTGTGTCGATGTTATAGCCAAGAACATGAATTTCTACTCCGTGATAGTCTGTAGAAATCTCTACACCAGAGATGGCAGTAAGTCGTTCTTTATGTTTGGCAGCAGCTTTCTGAAATTCTTCTGTGCCAGCAACTGTATCGTGATCGGTAAGAGCAATTACAACAGGATTTTTATCACCAGCAAGTTTTAGGGCATCATTTATAATTTCTGTTGGGGAAAATGTACCATCAGAAGCAGTAGAATGAATATGTAAATCAATATAAGTTTTCAAAATGTACTCCTTTCATGCAATAATCAATCAAGTATCTATAATATTCTATATCTAGTATCGCAGAATTAGTTAAAAAAATCAATGTCTATGACAATTATTTATATGAATTGAAAGAAAGTGATGGAAAATGTGTAATAATGCAATACTTGTTTGTAATAATTGCATAAAGGTGTTAGAATATCTTTATTGAAAATGAGAAGCTAAACAGGCAGACAGAACATGTAACGGAGGTTAATCTATAATGGAAGATATGATGAAAGCGTTGTTGGATGTGGTGAGAGCACAGCACACTGCAACAGAAGGAAGCGAAGAAAGACCATTTGATATTAATGATATTATTGATATGGCGCTGAATATTACCGGGAGACCAGAAGAACCAGAGGAACAGCAGGAACTTTCTGATACGATTCAGAAGCTGGCAGAATCTCTGGCACCAGATATTTTCCCACCGAAGACATTTGAGGAGATGGATGATTCCGAGCAGGCAGCTTCTGCAGTGAATATGATAGAGGAACGGTTAAGAAATGGTGGCAGAAGAAGAGAGACAGCAGCCCCACAGTCACAACAGGAAATGACTCCACAGCAGAATAGTTCACAGATGCAGAGTGAGTCACATGAGGAGAATCCTTTTGCACAGGTAATGGAGAATGAAAATGCGAATATTCAGCAACAGTCAGAAACTGCAGATGGATATGGAAATATGGCATCCACAGACAGTGGTGCGTCCGAAGATTATGGTAATGGCAGTTCTTACGATATGTTTGGACAAGACGATGTAAATCATCAGGAAGCGGCGAATCTTAATGATTTGATCTATAATAATTTTATGCAGATGATGGGATTAAATGATCCTAAGGTAGAATATCCATTTGACCGTTCTCAGATTCGATATGGAAGGGAAAAGACAGCGACGGAAATGCTTGCAGAAGATGAGGCCAACAAGGCAGAAGAGAGAGCATTAGAAGAGCAGAGAAGAAGGCCAGTTTCAGCCTGGGAACTTGCACAGTCAGCTGTGGATAAGGATGAGGAAGCACATCAGAAAGAGGAATATGAACCTAAAGAGATGAAGATGCCAGAAACCAAATCAGCTTCTCAGTTAGCCGCAGAAGCAATCGCGAAGGCCAAAGAAGAGAATCAGATGAAGCTTGAGGCAGAAAAGAGAGCAGAACGTCTTATGGAAGAGGCAAGAAAGCGCGGAAAAGATCCGATGGAATTTGCACTTCATCAGCAGGAAATTTTAAATTATATGGAAAAGAACAGTGATGAACTCGTTTCTTTTGAAGATTATGAAGATTTATCACCAGAGGAAAAATTAGAGATAGAGAAAGAACTTTATCGGGAAAAACAGATTGAAGCGGGAGTGGCTCCAGAAGATATCAGTGATGAGTTACCAGATGAGATTCTGGAACAGTCTGGAATCGCACCAGATCAGACAGCAGGAGAGCAGAATAGTCAGGAGTCTGCCGGACAGGGAGATGGAACAACAGCACAGCAAACCAGCCAATCACAGGGAATGCCGACATTTTCAGATGATATGCTTCGTATGATTAGTCAGGAAGTAGTACAGGAAAATGCAGAGATGATTCTGGCTGAAGATGCCAATGCAGACTTAGGATTAATTAACGAGACGATTTTCGAAAACTTGAAAAATCTAATGAGTCAGACTGGCGGAGCTGTGACGCAGGAAGATATGGAATCTTTGATCGGAGAAGTTATTTCCAGAAATACGTCTTCTGACTCAGAAGAAAAACAAGAAACTTTGGCGCAGACGGAAACAGGTACTACAGCTGAAACGGCACCGATGGCATTTGAAGGCGAAAGTGCAGGCAGTGCTGTTGGAAGTGGAATGGCAGGAACGAGGGAACCAGCAGTGGAAAGTTCACAGTCAGAATCACAGAGCCAGCCAATGTCAGCGGTAGAACTTGCCAGGGCAGCACAGCAGGCAGCTAAGCCAGAGCCACAGGAAGCCAGAGAAACAAAGTCAGCAGTAGAACTTGCAAAAGAGGCACAAGAAAACGCAGTACAGAAGAAGGCTGAACCAATATCGGAGACAGAGGAAGAACTGAGCGAGGATGATTTAAACTTTGATGAATTAGATTTAGAAGAGGAGTCCGAAGAAAGTCAAAGTCCTTCCATTGAAGAATTAAAGGCACAGCTTAAGGCAGCAGAAGAAGCATTGGCAGCAGAGCAGTTAAAAGCGGCACAGAAAGCCGGGAAAGCAGAGGAAGAGAAGAAATCAGAAGAAATTCCGAAAGTGGAAGAAGCAACAGAACAGCCGATGGAAGAGAGTGCATCAACAGCCGGGGAACAGACAGCAACAGAAGAAAGTTCTGAGATAACCCCTGCGCCGACAGCAGAAGAAGTACAAGAACAGCCTGAGTATTCTGAAGTTTCAGAAAAAGAAGCGGAAGAATTTGAATATGTTGATCCGGGCGAATTAGTTCTTGGAGACCACACACAGGCAGAGATAGATGAAGCTTTGGATAATCTGGCATCTCTTGGCTTGGAGGGTGAAGTCTATGAGCGTGCAAAAAGAATGCTCTTACTGGAACTTGCTGGTTCAGAAGTAGCACTTGATGCATGGCTTGAAGAACAGGAAAATGGCAAGAAGAAAAAGGCAGCGGTATCCGCGTTAGATACAGAAGAAGATGCTCTTGAAGATTTAGAAGATTTAGATGAAGATGACCTCGAGCGAGAATTAGAACTTGCTATGGATGAAGACTTTATTGAGGAAGATTTAGAAGAACCTGCAAATGAAGAAACTTTAGAAGAAAGCAGTCAGGACAAATCTGAAGAAACAGAAAAAGAGGCAGTTTCTGAGGAGAATTTAGAAGAAAACTCTGTAGAAAAAACGGAGGACGAATCTGATAAGACGGAAGGTGCCGAAGATGTATCAGAACAGCCAGAAAGTATTTTAAAAGAAGCTTCTGAGGAAGAAATAAGCAGTGAAGAGGAAAACTCTGAGGAAGAAGAGGGAGAGACCTCAGAGGCAGCTCAGGAAGAAGCAGCAAATAAGGAGTTCTCTGAGACAGAAGAAGAGGCAGCAAATAGAGAGTACTCTGAGACAGAAGAGAAAGAGACAGCAAATAGGGAGTGCTCTGAGACAGAGGAAAAAGAGATAGCAAATAAGGGCGTTTCTAAGAAAACAGAGAAAGAAGCAGAATACAAGGAAGCAGAATACATTTCTGAATCAGAAGACACAATTCAGGTAGAAAAAACAAGACCGGAAAAGGAAGAGAGGACATCTTCACAGACGAAGAAGCCTGCACACAGTGAGAGAACATCACATTCCAGAAAACACAAGAATATTGTAAAACGTAAGGAAAAAACAGCTCCAGAAAAAGAAGAAAGAGAATTTAGCGCAGTAGTTCTAACAGGAAAGAATGTCGAAGAAAAAGAATTCCAGGTAAGTGTCCGCAATCCATTTGTTCTCAAAAACTCTGCAAGCTTTATGGATAAATTTGAAGAGTATATTGTAGATACACAGGAAAACAGAAAGTTAAGCACAGGATTCAAACGTTTAGATGCAATGCTCCGCTATGGCCTTCATAAAGGAAGTTACTTTGTAGATGCTACACCTCAGTATTTAAAGAACGGATTTATGCAGCAGATAGCCGACCGGGCAGCAGAAAGCGGTGTAGATGTACTTTATATTTCAACAGAGCTTACCCGCTATGACCTTATGGTAGATACTATCTCTCGTCTCAGCTATGAAATGAATAAAAAAGATGAAGAAAAAGCAGTATCCTCTATGGCAATCATGACAGGAGAAAAAGGCGCAGATATTCGTTCTTTAAAAGATGAATTGAATTGGTACAGAGGACGGATCAGTGAACATCTTTTTGTACTTGATCAGGAAGCAGTGTCTGAATATGTAGAAAATATGGAGGATGCCTCCGCAGGAGATATATTAGCAGAACTTATTCGTTCCATCGTAACAGAGGGAGCACATAAGCCAGTGGTATTTATTGATAATATTGAAAATATACTCTCAGTAGAAGATTCTGAAGATATGAAACCGCTCATGGATGGGATCCGTAAACTTGCAAAAGAACTGGGAATTCCGATTATTATGTCCTACGGATATGCACCAGCAGAAAGTGAAAATGAGCTTGACCCAGATGAAATCGAATATCACAAATCATTAGGAAATATGTGTGATGTATATCTTGAACTCAAATATGCAGATATGATAACAGAGGATTACGAAGAATTAACAGAAGATGATATTCAGGAAATGGTAGAAAACGGTGAAATGCTTCTTATTAACGTACAACTTCATAAAAATAGAAGAACAATGAAAGCATCCTGTCAGATACAGGCAACACCGAAGTTTAATTATTACGAAGAATAGTGATTTGCCGTAGGCAAATAGACGAAACACCAAAGAGAAGATACCCTATATCTGTGACTTTAGTCGCGGCGGTTTGAATGCTCGCTTATGCGCTTGCATCCAAACCTTGCTCCGAGGCCACAGATATAGGGTATTATATGGCGCTATTCCGTAATCCCAATATAATCCGTTACAACCTTAATCTTTGCACTGATCTTCTGAAGCTCTTCTGTTGGTTTATAATCTTTCGTACCAAAGAGATATTCGTGTGCTTTTTTTACATTTGTCTGGGCTGTAATTGGAAAACCGTAATAGATGCCGTTATATCGTTCATCTTCAGATTTAAAAGGATAAGCCTGCGAATCTTCTATCTTACAACGTGCCATGGAAAGAGTCAGCTTTGTGAGAGCGTCATTAGAGAGGCTCGTTTTACACTGTGGAAGAACAGTACTGATTAACTTTCCAAGTTTTAGCGGCTGTTTTTTAGCTGTATTCATAATACCTTCAAGAACAAGTCGCTGATGGTTAGCTCTTGCGTGATCTCCGCCTTCCATGTAGCGGATACGAGAGTAGGCAACAGCCTGATTACCATCGAAGGTATAAGTTCCGGTTTTTTCAAACTTCGGAGAATTTCCACCATTAATATGATTCATATTACCAATATAATCATTTAAATTCTGTAATTCTTTTTCAGAATTAATGGTCAATGGAATACCTCCAAGCACATCAACAGCATCGGCTAATGCTTTAAAGTTAACCGTGGCGAAATCTGTGATATTTAAATCCAGATTACGGTTAATTGTGCGAAGAGCAAGTTCTGGTCCGCCATAAGAATATGCTGCATTAATCTTATCGTATTCGCCATCAATACTTACATAGGTATCACGGTAAATAGACATCAATTTTACCTTTTTGGTTGATTTATTGATGCTGGCAATGATGATACAGTCAGTACGGGAACCTTTATCTTTAATTTTATTATCCTGACTATCAACGCCAAAAAGAGCAATATTTTGATAATCTTTTATATTAGCATCCGTATCATTTACAGTTACACTTGTTTTATCTAAAGGATATTTTTCTATTTTGGAAAATGCACCTTTTAATGAGAAACGGAATGCAAAAACCGCCCCGGCAATTAAAAGAATGATTAAAAGAAGGAAAGGAAAACATCCCCGTTTTTTCTTTTTTTTACGTTCATGATAAGTTAAAGCTCGTCCGCCAGAAGTCTGCCGCTTTTGAGACTTTGTATCAGGCTTATTCTGGGAAGAGGACTTCTTTGTTGATGGTTTGCCAGAATTTTTTATAGAAGAACCAGAGGAATGATATCCTGTACCGGAAGAACTTCGAAGCAGGCCATCAGTATTCAATGTGGAATGTGTATGATGGTCGTGAGAAGTTTTGAAATTATTCTGAGAACTTCGTCTGCCGCCTGTGCTGGAATAGTTATATTTGTTTTCAATGTTATCTTTACTATATATTGAACCATATTTCATAAAATATGCCTCCATTCTGTCATAGGTACTTCTGGAAATTTAATAGGTTTATGGAATGTTTCGGAGAGTACATTCATTAGTTAAAAAATCTGTGTTAGTAAGCATTTTTATTGACAAATCCTTTAAATACAGTAAGAAATAGAATCTTAATATCAAAAGATAATGTCCAGTTTTCAATATAAAAAATATCATGTTCAATTCGTCCCTCAATGGATGTGTCTCCACGGAAGCCGCAAACTTGTGCCCATCCTGTCATACCGGGACGTACCTGATGCTTTATCATATAACGAGGAATCTCCTCTTTAAATTTCTCAACGAAAAGAGGTCGTTCTGGCCGTGGACCAATGAGACTCATATCACCCTTTAATACATTAAATAACTGTGGCAGTTCGTCAAGACTGGTCTTACGGATAATTCTTCCCACGGGAGTGACCCGGGGATCGTTGTGTACTGTCCAGGCCTTTTGTTCCTTAGAGGCAGACTGTACTCCCATCGATCGGAACTTGTACATTTTAAAAGGTTTATTATGAAGACCAACTCGTTCCTGACAGAAAATAATTGGTCCTGGGGAACTCTTTTTAACGAGAACAGCAACAACAGCCATAATCGGTGAAAAGAGAATGATACAAACGATAGAACCAATAATGTCCACAAGACGTTTGATACATTTGTTTACAGTATTTGTAAGCGGAACATTACGGATGTTGATAACCGGAAGTCCGTTCAAATCCTCAGTAACTGGGTTAGTAGAAATAAATTTATAATAATCTGGAACAAACTTTGTATGCACACCAGACTTTTCGCAGATAGCAACCATATCTCCCAGTTTATAATACTCTTTCAAGCTGAGTGCGATTGCCACCTCATCCATAGAAGTGTTCTGAAGAAACTTTTCTACATCCTTTAACTTACCAATGCAAAAAGTATTGCGGTAAGAAAAGTCAGCCTTGAGATTATCATCGAAAATACCGTGAATGGTGTAGCCCCACTGTGGGTTTGACTTAATACGGTCGATGTAGGCTTCGGCTGCTGCACTGAAACCAATAACAACAACATGTTTAAGATTAAATCCCTTTCTGCGAGTTCTTTCTAATGCATAACGGATTGCCGCCCTTTCAGCAATGGTAAGAAGCATGGAAAGAACATAGAACATTAACTGAAGACTTCGTGAAACATGGGGAATCTTCATAAAGATTATATATATAAAGAAGAAAACCATTCCAATGGAATTCGCCTTAATGAGATTCGCATACTCTGAAGTCCTATTTTGAAATCTTTTTGGTTTATATAAATTAAACTTTGCATATAAAATAAGGTATACAGGAATCAGAACAAGAAGTATACCCTGATATTGCCACAACTGCCGCCAGTAACCAAAACGAGGGAAAATGTCTTTAAAAAGAGGGCATATATATCGAATATAGTAACTAAGACAAAAGGAACAATAAATAACCAGTGCATCAAGAACGACGTGGAACCGGTTAAGATATTTTTGATTCTCTTTAATCATAAAAGTGTACCTCCATCACCCAAAAGGGATATATATATGGAAAAAAGGGCGTAATATACCTCTTACTGGGATAATTTTCTAACTTATTATACAATAGAACAGGGCATTCCACAAGGTTATTTCTTTTCCTGCTTTTACGAAAAAAGTGTGAAAAAGCTGCAAAATCAGTAGAAATCCATAAATTTGCCATAAATACAACACAAATTTATCACACATCGTTGCTAAGATAAGGTTACAAACTTAGGAAAGGGGATAACATTATGAACGAATTTGAAAATGGATTCCATAATGAGAATTTAGAGAACAACAGGATAAATAACCAGGAAAACAACAGTCAGCAAGTAGCTATAGATGTAACACCGATTGAGGAATCGGTAACACAGGAGAATACAGAGAGTCATAGATATTCTTACAGAGAACAAGGTACAGGTGGCAGTTCCTATCAGTATGACAATGGAAATAATTCCAACGATACTTATAATAATTCTTATAGCAGCCACGGATGGAGAGATGAGAGTACTTATAATAATGAAAATTATTATGGGAATATCCCGCCGGAACCTGATAAGAGACGCAGACAGAGAAAGAATGGCAGTAAAAATAATAAGAACGGAATGGGTAAGAAAGCTGCCAAGTTAGTTGCATCTGCAGCAGTATTTGGTCTTGTAGCGGGAGCCTGCTTTGTAGGAGTGTCCGTAGCAAAAGATAAATTATATCCTTCTACAGCAGATCGAATTGAAACAACATCGGGAACAACAAGTGCAAAGAGCGAGACATCATCAAGCGGCTCAAGCAGCTCCAGCAGTAATGTAGCAAGTGTAGTTAATGAAGTGATGCCATCTGTTGTATCTATTACAAGCACAATTCAGTCTTCCAATTATTATGGCTTTGGTACACAGGAATCAGAAGGAGCAGGTTCAGGATTTATCGTTGCAAAGACAAAAGATAATCTTATGATCGCAACCAATAATCATGTTGTATCTGATGCCACTTCCCTCACCGTAGGATTTGCAGACGATACAACAGCCAAAGCAACAGTAGTCGGAACAGACTCCAGTGCAGACCTTGCAGTTATTTCTGTAAAGATAAAGGATATCAAAGACTCTACAGCATCAAAGATTAAAGTTGCAACACTTGGAAGTTCTGATGATTTAAAAGTAGGAGAAGAAGTTGTAGCAATCGGTAATGCATTGGGATATGGCCAGTCTGTTACAACAGGTGTAGTCAGTGCAAAGAACAGAGAAGTATCTTTAACAGATGGAACAATGAACCTTCTTCAGACAGATGCCGCAATCAACCCTGGTAACAGTGGTGGTGTACTTATTAATATGGATGGTCAGGTTGTAGGTATCAACAATGCGAAGTTAGAAGATACATCCGTAGAAGGTATGGGATATGCAATTCCTATCACTACAGCTAAAACTATCTTAACAGATTTAATGAATGCCAGCAGCGTAAGCACAAAAGATGCTGCATTCCTTGGAGTCGTAGGCCGTGACATTAATGAATCTTATTCCAGCGCACTTGGAATCCCTAGCGGAATCTATGTATCACAGGTAGTCAGCGGATCACCAGCAGAAAAAGCAGGAATCTCTGCAGGCGATGTCATTACCAAGTTTGAGGGTAACAACGTATCTACAATGTCCGGCTTAAAAGAAAAACTGGCACTGAAAAAAGCTAATACAAAAGTAAAAATCACATTTAAGAGAGCAAACCAGAGCGGAACATACGAGGAAAAGACCGTTACAGTAACTCTTGGTAAAAAGAGTGATTTCAGTGATGTAACAACAGATAACTCCAGCGATTCCAGCAATGATTCCAATAATAACTCCAATAATGGAAATAATAATGGAAACAGCAATGGCAACTCTGGTAATAGCAATGGAAATTCCGGAGACTATGGTTATGGCAATGGAAATTTTGGAAATGACAATGGCAATGGATATATAAATCCATATGAATATTTCTTCGGAAATAACTATTAATTTACCATTTAATTCGGAAGCTGTCTTTGGATGATTTTTAGATGAATTGAATTTAATCATAGTCCAAAACAGCAATCTCCAAATCCCTCCCTTGATAGCAGGTGATAGCATAACCATGGTCAGTGCATTTTTACAACGGCCAAAGACAGAAAAACTTTATATAATATTGTATAAAGTTTTTCGTCTGTTTTTCAAAAAAACACTTGACATCTCTTCATACCCATGATATCATACCAAAGTATGAACGCCGAAGACAGCAGGTGCCGTAAGGCATAAAGTGAGAACACCTGCCGAGGAAGTTATATTCAGATAATTTTATTCTTAGAATATTTCTGCTCTTTGTCTTTGGACAGAGAGTTTTTTTATTTCATCGAAAGATGAACTGACGGCGGTACACACAAATATTTAAGGAGGTGCACCAGGAAGATGGCTAAAGTAGAATTAAAACAGCCTATTGTTGACGAGATTAAGGCTCAGCTTGACGGAGCTAAATCTATGGTAGTTGTAGATTACCGTGGAATTTCCGTAGCTGATGTAACAGAACTTCGTAAACAGTGTCGTGAAGCAGGTGTTGTTTATAAAGTTTATAAGAACACTATGGTAAAACGTGCTGTAGAAGGTACAGAATTCGAAGGCGTTGTAAAAGATTTGGAAGGAACAAACGCATTTGCAATTTCCAAAGATGATGCAACAGCTCCAGCAAGAATCGTTGCTAACTTTATTAAGAAAGCAAAATGCTGTGAGTTAAAGAGCGGTGTTGTAGAAGGTACTTACTACGATGCAGCAGGTATTGCAACAATCGCAACTATCCCATCAAGAGACGAACTTATCGCAAAATTCATGGGAAGCATTCAGTCCCCAATTACAAACTTTGCCCGCGTAATCAAACAGATCGCAGAGCAGAAAGATGGTGGAGCTGCAGAATCCGAAGCAGCAGCTGAATAATTAATATTATAATATAAGATTTATGGAGGGAAATAAGATGACAACTCAGGAAATTATTGAAGTTATTAAAGGTTTATCCGTATTAGAATTAAATGATTTAGTAAAAGCAATCGAAGAAAAATTTGATGTAACTGCTGCTGCACCTGTAGCTGTAGTTGCTGGTGATGCTGCTGCTGCAGATGCTGCACCTGCTAACGTAACAGTAACATTAACTGATGTTGGTGCTACTAAAGTTGCTGTTATCAAAGCAGTAAGAGAAATCACTGGTTTAGGATTAGTTGAAGCTAAAGGTTTAGTAGACAAAACTCCTGCAGAAATCAAGAAAGATATTCCTGCTGAAGAAGGAGCTAAGATTAAAGAACAATTAGAAGCTGCTGGTGCAACTGTAGAAGTTAAATAATTTCTTGGAATAAAAAAGCCCTTGTCAAAGGGCTTTTTATCTTAGGAGAATAGAAGATGACACATTATTATACAAATAATATTGATTTAAAATCTCAAAAAACACAAATTTCTTTTCAATATAGAGGACATCATCTGGTTTTTATAAGTGATAGTGGCGTTTTTTCAAAAGAACGTATTGATTATGGTTCGCGTGTTTTATTGGAAAGCATGAATATACAATCTCATCAAAAAACATTATTGGATGTTGGTTGTGGTTATGGGACTTTAGGTATTTCTTTAAAGAAAGTCTATCCATGGTTACATGTTGAAATGGTTGATGTGAATGAACGTGCTATTGCATTGGCTAATGAGTCTATTGAATATAATCAGGAAAATGATATTATTGCTTATAAAAGCTCGGTTTATGAAAATGTGAAAGATACATTTGATATTATTGTTTCTAATCCGCCTATTCGTGCAGGGAAAAAGATTGTTTTTGAAATATTAGAAAAAGCCTATGATC
>ENA-OOWK01001340-OOWK01001340.1-human-gut-metagenome-genome-assembly--contig:-NODE-1340-length-12173-cov-2.042911_pt1 | contig 12173 bp, 5 predicted proteins | sample MGYA00241405_ERZ501317 | MGnify/ENA primary metagenome ERZ501317 (study PRJEB25962, sample SAMEA1972440) | human gut metagenome | biome: human gut; feature: human-associated habitat; material: faeces... | reverse complement strand
GGTTTTATTTACTGCCAGGGCCGCTTAGGGCCTGGAAAATTTAACGAACTATTGAATTATGAAAAAATTCTTTACGCTGTTAGTTCTCGCTGCCTGCTGCGCAGCAATGACCTGGGGCTGTTCGGACGACAAGTACGACGACACCGAAATCCGCCAGGAGATCGAAAACCTAAAACAGGAGATCGCTTCGATGAAGGAACAGGTCAATTCGCTCAAGACGATCATCGACGCCCTGAACGAGAACAAATTCATCACCAACTACACCGAAGCGGCAGACGGAAGCTGCACGATCACTTTCAACGACGGCAAGACCATCACGTTGCACAACGGCAAAGACGGCGCAGCGGCGCCGGCCATCGGCATCGCGCAATTCGAAGGCATCTACTACTGGACGCTGGGCGGCGATGACCAGTGGTTGCTCGACGATAACCAGAACAAGATTCCGGTTGCGGGCCAAAACGGTAAAACCCCGACCATCAACAAGGACGGCTATTGGGAGATCGACGGCGAAACCATCAAAGGCGAAGACGGACAGCCGATCAAAGCGGTCGGTAAGGACGGTGCGAACGGCGATAAGGGAGAAGACGGCGACTCTTTCTTCAAAAGCGTCGTACAGGACGATGAAAGCGTAACCTTCACGCTCACCAACGGCGATCAGATCGTTCTGCCCAAAGCCAAGGAGGTGAATTTCGTCATCGAGCGCACATCGCTGACGCTGAAATTCGGCGCTTCGCAGAACCTCGCCGTTACCCAAAAAGGCGTTGAAAACCTCGCCATCGCCAAACCCGACGGCTGGCGCGCCTGGCTCGAAGGCGATGTGCTGACCATCACAGCCCCTGCCAAGGAGAACGTATATGCCGAAACCTCGGGTGAAGTATCCGTCGTAGCCGTAGGCGCTACCGCAACGGTCATAGCCAAGGTTCAGGTACTCGCCACCGATGAAATCCTCGGCGGCGCAGGCGCCGGATCGAGCGAATGGGAAGAGTGGAACTAACGGATAAAAAGGAGATTACCGATGAAAAACTACTTATACATATTGTGCGCATTCCTGCTCGCATTCGCAGGATGTACGAAAGATGCGGACGTAGAACCTATCGCCCCCGCCCCTGATGAAAATGCACAGGTCGTACTGACCGGATTCTCCGGCCGGGGCACCCGCACCGGTTTCGGCGGAGCCGAAGACGGAGCCGTTCCGTTCCTCTGGAGCGCCGACGACTACATCTGGGCACGCAATACCCGGAGCGAAGCCATCGCCGAAGGCGGCAGCCAGGCGACATTCGTTTTCGAATCCCTCGAAACGGCCGACACGTACGACGTATTTTACAACCTGACCGGCCCGGCAGCCGCAACAGCCCTGATTCCGGCCGAGCAGACACAGCAGGCAGCCGGAGAGTTGAACCTGGGCCAAAACGGTGACTTCGGTTATGCAACGGCACAAAACGGAACCTTTACGCTCGAGCATGCGACCTCCTACGTTTGGTTCGACACCTATTCGAGCGACGTCACCTCGAACCTGCTCTCGATCACCTTGAGCGTATCGGGCGGTCAGACCATCGCCGGCGAAGCCGCTTTCGCCGACGGAAAGCTGGGCGACTGCAAAGGCTCTTCGTCCGTCACCCTGTCGTTCGGCGAAGAGGGTGTCGCCCTGCCTTCGCAGAGCAACGATACCGACGTGTTCGCCGCCATGGTGCTCTACCCCGCCGATCTTTCGACGGCAACGGTTTCGATCGTCTATAAATTCGCCGATGGTTCGGTTTATCTGCAAACCAAATCAGGCAAAACACTCACCCCGGGCCACACGCTGCGCCTCTCGACGCAGATCGCCAAAGCCGACTGCAAAAGCTCCGGCGCATTCTTCATGACCGAAGCCGGTGTTGCGGAAGAGCTGCCGACCGAGCCGATCGGCTACCTGAAAGTCGTTACCCTGGGCGAATCGACCCTCTCGGCCGAAGAACTCACCTCGATTGCAGGCAACCTCGCAAACGGTGCGGTCATCGATCTGGGTGAAGCTACCTTCGCCACGACCGAATTTCCGATGGACTTCACCCGCAAGACCAATCTTCAGGAGATCGCACTGCCCCGTAATATCCAGACTTTCACTCCCAGCACCTACAATTCCGGGGCTTTCTACGGCTGTGAGAACCTGACGCGGGTAACCTTTCCGGAAGGCCTGACTGCCATCGGGCAGAACTGCTTCCGCAACTGTGCCAAACTGGAATCCATCGAGCTTCCTTCCTCGGTGCGCACATTGGACATCTATGCGTTCTACGGCTGCAAATTGCTGACATCGGTCGTAATTCCCGAAGGTGTGGAAGCAATTCCACGATTCTTATTCGACAGTTGCACAGCTCTGACCGATGTAACCCTGCCCTCGACACTGAAGAGCATCGGAGCCGAAGCATTCGAAGCGACCGGACTCGAAGAGATCACGATCCCGGAAAGCGTGACTACAATAGAATCATCCGTATTCAAGAACTGCAAATCACTGGAACGCATACAGTTTCCCGATGCACTGACTGCAATTCCGGCCAACCTGTGCAACGCATGTTCGGCCCTCACGACAATCAATATGCCCTCCAAGCTGGAGACTGTCGGCAACGACGCCTTCTACAACTGCGGCAAGTTGCAGGACGTAACCTTCCCCGAAACGCTGAAATCGCTCGACGAGCGCTCGTTCGGCGGTTGCAGCGCCTTCACCCGCATTATTATCGATATCCCCGCGATCGCCAATTACGCCTTCTGGAACTGTGCCAACGTCACCTCGATCGATCTGGGCGAAAAGGTGACCTCGATCGGACGCAACGCCTTCATTTCGGCAAGCAATCTGCAAACCATTACCTGCCGGGCCGAGAATGCGCCCTCGCTGGGAAACTCCGCTTTCGGCAGCGCCGGCAGCAAAGTGGAAGGGGCAAAAATCCTCTATGTTCCGGCTGCGTCCTACGATGCCTATGAAACGGCCTGGACGGACGTAACCTCGCAGGGATATGCGCTGCAGGACATCAACGACCAGCAACTGACGGACGGCATCTACTATCGTGCTTCGCGCGAGGCCGACTGGGTTCCGACCCTGCCCGCGACATTCACCGCACTGTATGTGCGCACCGTAGGCGACAATGCAGCCCTTACCGCCAGCCAGTTCAATACCGTCATCACCAAAATCTCGGCACAGTCCGCTCCCGTGACACTTGATCTGAACATGGCGAAATTCGAAGCCACGGAATTCCCGACAGGATTAGCCGGCAACGCCAAACTGGGCACGATCAAATTCTTCGAGAATACGGCATCGATCGCAGCCGGAGCCTTCAAAGGCTGTACGGCCCTGACCAAGGCGACCGTTCCGACCGGTGTCGAAATCATCGGCGAAAGCACGTTCGAAGGATGTACAGCGCTGGCATCCCTCACCCTGCCGTCGAGCGTTAAAACCGTCGGCGACAAAGCGTTCAAAGGGTGTAGCGCACTCGTCGAAACAAGCCTATCTGCGATCGAAAACATCGGAACCGAGGCATTCGCCGGTACCGGTCTTACCTCGGCAAAAATTTCTGCCACGACACTCGGCGAAAAGAGCTTCCGCGACTGTACCGAACTCACGGCCATTACCCTCGGTTCGGCAACGACCATCCCGGCCGAAATGTTCGCAGGCTGTACTTCGATCACGACCGTCACCATCCCCAAGTCGATCGAAACGATCGGTACGAGCGCTTTCGACGGCTGCTCCAAACTGGCGACCCTGACATTGGGCACCGGTGTGACGACCCTCGGCGATCGTGCTTTCGCCGACTGCGGCCTGACGGCACTCGCCCTGCCCGACAACGTTACCACGCTGGGTGACGGAGCCTTCAGCAACAACCCCAATATCGCTACGCTCCAATTCGGTGCAGGCCTCACCGCCATCAGCGACAATGCTTTCGCAACGAACGACGCGATCGAAAACCTGACCATTCCGAAAACGATCGTGACGATCGGTGCGGGTTCTTTCTCCGACTGGTCGAAGCTAACCAAATTGACCATCTCGGGCAACACGCTGACTTCGATCGGCAGCAAGGCCTTCGAAAACGCCGCACTGCTCGCAGACGTCTATGCGGAACCGACAACGGCCCCTGCGGTACAGGCCGACAGTTTCTCCGGCGCGGGTACTTCGGTCCAAGGCAGCAAAACGTTCCACGTAGCATCGGTCGAAGCCTACTCCTCCTGGACCACAGCCGCCAGCGGCTATACGATGGAGGCGCTCGGTCCCGACTACCTGAGCGAAGGCGTTTACTACCGTGCGACAGCCTCGGATACCTGGAGTTCGGAGATCCCGTCCACGTTCGCCACGCTGTACGTTAAGACCGTCGGCGACAATACGGTGATGACGACCGCTCAAATGAAATCCGTAGCCGATGCAGTTCTGGCTCTCGCAGCCCCTGCCACGGTGGATTTCTCCGAAGTCGTCTATGAATCGACAACTTTCCCGAATTCGTTCAAGTCGAATGCGAACCTCGCAGGCATCGTATTCCCGCAGAACGTCACGGCGACCGCTTCGGCTGCCTTCCAAAAAACGGGCATGACTTCGGTAACGGTACTGAAAGACATCAGCTACGGATCGAACGCTTTCGACTCCTGCGCATCGCTCGTCAGCATGACTGTCGAGGAGGGTGTGACCGAAATCGGCAACTACATGTTCCAAAACACCAAACTGACCCAGGTAACGCTGCCCAATTCCGTCACGAAGATCAACGGCAACGCGTTTGCGAGCTGCACGGCCCTCACGACGATCGACCTCGGCACCGGAGTGGTGACCATTTCGGACTACGCGTTCCAGAAATGCGCCGAACTGACCGAAATCACCTTCCCCGATGCAACGGAAACGATCGGACAAAACGCGTTTGCCGGATGCGTCAAACTGGCCAAAGTATCGTTCGGCAAGAATATGAAGACGATCAATGCTTACAGCTTCACCGGTACGAGCTACATGGGCGGCGCATGTCCCCTGCTGGGTGACATCCCCTGCCGTTCGACTACGCCGCCGACCCTGAAAGACGACTACGGCACCGGTCCGTTCGGCGGTTCGTGGTACGACCACGCAGGCAAGGATGTCCCGGCCGAAAACAGAGTCATCCACCTGCCCAAATCGACCGATCCGGTCGGCGGTACGGGCGCCTACGCCGACTCTTCGTGGGTTAAATTGACCTCCTCAACTTATGGATTCGCCTTCAAATACGATGTGGAAGGCTAACACTAAAATAGAATGATCGCGCGGTGAAAATGTCGGCAATCCTCCCCGGATTGCAGGCATTTTCATCCGCATTTAATCGAATCGCCATGAAAAAATTACTATACATCCTCGCAGGACTCGGCCTGGCGGCCTGCACCTCGGACATCGAGGAACTTCCCGAAGTCGGTCCCCAACCCGGACGGGAGGTAGCCCTCACGGGTATTTCCGGCACCGCGAGCCGCACTCAATTCGTGCCTGGCGACGGGACCGAAATTCAATTTCAATGGAGCACCGGCGACCGAATCTGGGCAGGCGGCGTACAGAGCGCCGAAGCGGGAACGGACGGCAATGTCGCCGACTTCGGATTCACGAACCTCCCGGGGGCTGCACCCTACCGGATTTATTACAACATGACCGGCACCGACGCCGAAGCCGTCGTTCCGACCGAACAACGCCAGGCGGAGCCGGGCAAACTGCAACTCGGACCGAACGGCGATTTCGGCTATGCCACGACCGACTCCGAAGGACGATTCACCCTCTCGCACGCCACCGCTTACGTCTGGTTCAACCCCTGGTCGCAGGACGTGAAGGAGAAGCTCGTTTCCGTCACGCTGGCAGCGACCGACGCCTCGACCGTACTGACCGGTACGCGCACCTTCGACGGCACCGGATTCAGCGATGCGACCGATGCGAACAACGCCGTAACGCTTTCGTTCGGCAAGGAGGGTGTCGAACTGCCCGCGACGAGCAGCACCGCGAGCGTATTCGCCGCAGCGGTCGTCTATCCGGCGGATTGCAGCGCAGAGGAAATACACGTAACCTACACCTTCGCCGACGGCAGCGTCTATACCGAGACCAAAACCGGACGCAATTTCGAAGCGGGCCGTATCTACCGCCTGACGACCGAGATTACCAAGCGCGACGGAGGCAGCCTCGAAATTCAGGGGCTGGAGGATTCGGACGAACCCGTTTGTATGAAATACGGCGCTTCGGAAGCGTATGCACTGACGGCCGGAGGATGGATTCCCACGGTCGAAATGACATCGGCACCGGCAGGCTGGACGGCCGATTTCGATATCGCACGGCGTTCGCTCCTGATCGCTCCTCCTGCGGAATACACCGACGGAATGGATTTGGAAAACACCGTAACGATCCAGTCCGACGACAAACCGATCCTCTCGCAGGAGTACTACGTGCTCGACTTCACCCATCCCGAAGGCACGTTCGTCCTCATAGAGGGCAACATGACCTCGGAGAACGGCACGATCGTCTATTTCGACCAACACATGCGCTATCATGAAAAGGTTTACGAGGAGATCAACGACAACGAAATCGGCAACGTCCTTCAGGATATGTACCTGGCCAACGGCAAGATCTACTTCATTACCCAAAACGGCAAGACAAGCAGCATGGGAACTACATTCAACGGCGACGGACGCTTCGTCGTCTGCGATGCCCACACGATGAAACGCCTCGTGGCACGCGACATGCCGTTCTACGCAAACATCGATACCTCTACGGGTGCCACCCAAAGTTCAAAATCGACCCTCTGCTGGCCGCAGCACATCGTGGTCGTAAGTCCCGAAAAAGCCTACATCCAATATTCCACGGCCGACAACGAATCCCATTCGGGCATCCGTATCGTGGACCTTCAGACCAATATCATCCGTACGAGCGACATCCCGGGTACATTCGGCGTCTTCACGAAAACGGGGGCGACCAAGGCCCGCATGATCTTCTCGCGCGGCAAGGTCTTCGCCGGACGCGGCAATTCGGTGATCGTCCTCGATCCCGCGACGGATGCCGTAATCAAAACCGTCACCTACGAAAACCGCCAGGTGAAAGACCTCGCAAAGGGTTACGATGGGAAAATTTATGCTATCTTTACGGGCGAATTTACCGGAAACTCGGGCATGACCGGTGCGGCGAGCTTCACCAAACCGGCTATGATCGTAGCGTTGGACGCGAACGGCGAGGTCGTTTCGGAAACGAACCTGCCCGAACAGATCGAACTGCGCACGGGCACGGCTTCGCCGACAGTGCAGATGTGTGCGAGCTTCACGCAGCCGCACCTCTATTTCATCGGCAAACAGGACTTCAGCGCCTATGAAGCGATGCGTTACAACTACGAAACCGGCAAGGTCAATTGGGACTACATCACGGCAGACCTCGATGCGGATCATTCGGGCGGCGACATCATCTACGGCTACATGGGCGTACACCCGACGACCGAACAGTTATGGGTCGGCAAATCGACCTATACGCAGAGCGCCGTCCATGTCTATGACGTATCGCGGAGCGATGCCCTGGAGTTTTCGAGCTTCTACCAGAAGAAAGCGAGTCCGGCAGGCGTGGATTTCGCCTACCGTTTCTCGGACGAATGGATAAACAGATAGACTTATGTTCAATGGGTTGAAAAGAGGAATCGTAATCTGTGCATGCGCGGCGCTGGCCGTGTCGTGCATGGATTACGGACCGATAGAGAAAGAGGATTTCGAAATCGACAACATAGGTTCGGGCGACGAAGTGACCGGCAAGGGGCTCTTCATCACCAACGAAGGGAATTTCATGTACGGCAATGCCTCGCTCTCCTATTACGATCCGGAGAAAAAACATGTCGAGAATGAAGTTTTCGCCAGAGCCAACGCCATCAAGCTGGGCGACGTCGCGCAGTCGATGGTCATCCGCAACGGTATCGGTTGGATCGTAGTGAACAACTCGGGCGTGATCTATGCGATCGACATCAACACCTTCAAGGAGGTGGGACGCATCACGGGCTTCACTTCGCCCCGCTACATCCATTTCCTGAGCGACGAAAAAGCCTACGTCACCCAAATCTGGGATCCGCGCATCTACATCGTCAATCCCAAGACCTACCAGATCACCGGCTATGTCGAAACGGATATGGATTTCGAAACCGGTTCGACTGAACAGATGGTGCAATACGACAAATACGTCTTCACCAACTGCTGGTCGTACCAGAACCGAATCCTGGTGATCGACACCGAAACCGACAAGGTCTGCGACCAGATCACCGTGGGCATCCAGCCCACCTCGCTGGTCATGGACAAGTACAACAAGATCTGGACGGTGACCGACGGCGGCTACGAAGGTTCGCCCTACGGACACGAGGCGCCATCGCTCTACTGCATCGACGCCGCAACCCGCAAGATCGAGAAACAGTTCAAGTTCAAATTCGGCGACTGGCCCTCCGAAGTGCAGCTCAACGGCACACGCGACACGCTCTACTTCATCTGGCGCCTGCCGGTAACGGCCGACAAGTTTCCGGTAAAACCATTCCTTCCCTACAACAATACGCTCTACTACGGACTGACGATCAACCCTGTCAATTCGGAAGTCTATATCGCCGACGCGATCGATTACGTGCAGAACGGTGTCGTACTGCGCTATTCGCCCGACGGCGAACTGCTCGACGAATTCTATGTCGGGATCATCCCCGGCGCCTTCTGCTGGCGCTAATCATATAATAAGAATCATCATCCATGAACAAAATACGGATCTATTTCATATTGCTCGCTCTGACGGCGGTCGCCTGCAACAAGGACGAGCTCATCACCACCGATGTCGAACAGGTGCCGATCATCACGTTCGACACCGACCCGGCCGTCTATCCCGTCAAGGTCGGCCGGGAGTTCACCATTACGCCCTCCTACCAGTTCGTCGATCGGGCCGTTTACTCATGGAAACTGGAAGAAACGGGCAAAATCATCTCGACCGAACCGCAGCTCACCTACCGGTTCGATTCCGGCAATGAAATTTCGGAAGGCGTCAACGGCTACTACATCGACCTGGAGGTAACCACCCCGAACGGCACGACCGTCGAAACGGTTCTCGTCGAGGTACAGGAGCTGCTGCCGCCCCTGATCTCTTTCCCCATGCAGACCGACGGGCTGGAGGTCGTGAAAGGACGCAAATACGAATTCGCGCCCACCGTACAGTCGGCCGAGAACAGCACTTTTCTCTGGACGCTGCGCCGTCCGGGTGCCGCCGAAGCCGAACCGGTCGGCGATGAGGCCGTCTATGAATTCTGCGAGGAGATCGCCGGAACATACGAAGTCTCCCTGCGCACGGAAAACGAGGACGGCTCGGACGAAATGACAATCGAGGTGGAGGTGGTCGATGCACTGGCGGTATCGGTTACGGCGGTACCTATCGGACGCAAATACGACGGTCTGACCCGCACCGTATCGCTCGACCGCACGATCACTCTGCGGCCATTCATCTGGAACGGCACCAACCCCAAGTTCAGTTGGACGATCGACGGACAAGAGGTCGGGACCGAGCTTTCGTACACCTATACCCCGACCGAAACGGGAATCAAAAAGATCGTTTTCACCGTAACGGATACCACCGACGAACCCGAAATGACCCTCTCGAAGTGCATCACGCGCACCAATGAAACCCGGGCTACGCTGGAGTTCACCGTCGAATGCCACAGCGAAGAAGAGTCGCACCGCCGCCCGGCTTCGGGAGCCAGCAGCGCGACGTGGGACCGGGTGTACGAATATACGCCGGCCCCGGGACAGTTCATCAACGAACTGGTTTCGGGCGGATTCACCGGTACGGAAACCAGTCCCGAAGCGGCAGTCGCCTACGCCGAAGAACGGATGAAGAAAAATACCTGGGTATCGCTCGGCGGCTGGGGCGGCTACATCGTCGTGGGCTTCGACCACAGCATCGACAACTCCTCGTCCGGATACAAGGGAGGCTACAACTTCTCGATCACGGGCAACGCCTTCAAGGGTTCGTCCGAACCGGGTATCGTCTATGTGATGCAGGACACCAACGGCAACACCCTGCCCGACGACGAATGGTATGAACTCAAAGGATCGGAATACGGCAAAGAGGAGACCGTTCAGGATTACGCGGTCACCTATTACCGGCCGACCTACTCGGGAGCCGACGTACAATGGAAGGACAACCAGGGCGTCAAGGGCAAGATCGACTACCTGAAACAGTACCACGACCAGCCCAGCTACTACCCGGCGTGGATCGGCACGGACAGCTATACGCTTTACGGTCCCTGCCTGAAGAGCCGCACCTACGACCAGTCGGGCAACGGCTCCTACTGGGTCAATGGCGAATACGACTGGGGCTACGCCGACAATTTCGGCAACGACCGTCTTTCGGAGGACGACAATGCCGCAGCAGGCGCCATGAAGGTCTATTTCAAAATCTCGAACGCGGTCGATAAGAACGGACAGCCCGCCAACCTCAAATACATCGACTTCATCCGGGTACAGACCGGCGTCAATGCCAAAGCCGGCTGGCTGGGCGAGAACTCCACGGAGGTATTCGGATTTACGGACGAAAACATCAACCAGGGCAAATAGGCGGGAATATGAAAATAACAGGTATAATCTGCTGCCTCGCACTACTGTGCACGGCATGCAGCGAAGAGAAGACCGAACTGCCCTGGGGCAGCGACAACTACATAGTATCGTTTTCGCTGACTACCGGCGCCGACACCTACCCGGCCGTCATCCGCGACGGCCGGATTACGGTAAGCATCCCCTACAACGTATCGTTGGAAGACGCGCAGGTATCCTACGAATTATGCGAGCACGCCTCGATCTACCCCGACCCGGCGACTGTCGCCGACTGGGACCAGGAGTGGCAGTTTCTGGTCAGCTCCTACGACAATCAAAACGACCGCACCTACCTCTATACGGTAGAGCGCACCGACATTGCGACCGATGGCAGTCTGACACTTCGGACGCAGGCCGAAGTGGACGCTTTCGCCCGGAGCGGAATCAACACCGTCGAAGGCAACCTCACCATCGGAGGCGAGGACGAAGAAAACCCCGTCACGAATCTGGACGGGTTGAAAAACCTCGTTTCGGTCCGCTGCGACCTGACGATCACCGCCGCCTATACGGGTGAAACATTGGCCGGACTGGAAACCCTGACCGCCTGCGAATCGCTGCGGATCGGCAGCGCGGCCCATCCCAACGAAACGCTCAGGCAGCTTTCACTCCCGGCCCTGAAAGAGATCAAAGGCGACCTGTGCGTCTACGGCACGGCTCTGCAAACGGCGGATTTCAAATCCCTGCAAAGCGTCGCCGGGCACTTCGTCCTCCAGTCGGACGCCCTGCTCCAACTGACGGCCGACGAGCTGACCACCGTTGCCGGGAATATGACGCTGATCGGAACGACCGCAGACGAAGCCAAAGCCCCGTGCGAACAGATGTATTTTCCGAAACTGCAACGCATCGACGGGACGCTTACCCTCTCCCGCTTCGACCGGTTATCGGGACTGGGCACCACGTTCGGTGTTCTGACCCAGGCCGGAGCGCTTCGCTACGAACATCTCGCTCTGGCCAATACGTTCGAATTTCCGCTGATCGAAACCACCGGGAACATCACCGTCACCGACTGCCCTATTTTGCGATCGGTCCTGCTGCCGGCACTCACCGACGCCGGATCGCTCGAAATTACGGGGTGTCCGGCCATCGAAACATTATCCTTCCCGAAAGCGGAGCGTTTCGACGGCGACGTTAGCCTGGCAACGCTCCCCGCGATCAAGGATTTCGGGGAATTCCTTCCGGCGCTCAAAGCCATTTCAGGCGACCTGTCGATCGACGACCTGTCGTCGCTCGAAGGCGTACTGGATCTCTCGGGATGCACTTTTTCTCCGAACAGTACGCTCGACCTGCGTCTGGTCGCCGCGACGCGACTGACGGAGCTCCGGGGCGGCGATTTCGGCGGCTCGCTGCGGATCGACGCCTCGTCGCTGACGCCGCAACCGGAAGCGATGCCTTTCGGAATCACCGGGTTCAAAAACCTCGATACCCTGCGGATCGCCGGATTCACGCATGTTTCCGAACTCTCTTTGCCGACGGAAAGCTGCGATGACCTCACGATCGAAAATTGCGGATCGCAAGCCCCGTTCACGCTCTCGCTGCCGAATCTCGTCGAAGTGCGGGGAACGCTTCTCTGCCGCAACTGCGGCAAGGCA
>ENA-OOWK01001330-OOWK01001330.1-human-gut-metagenome-genome-assembly--contig:-NODE-1330-length-12264-cov-4.029159_pt1 | contig 12264 bp, 11 predicted proteins | sample MGYA00241405_ERZ501317 | MGnify/ENA primary metagenome ERZ501317 (study PRJEB25962, sample SAMEA1972440) | human gut metagenome | biome: human gut; feature: human-associated habitat; material: faeces... | reverse complement strand
TGGATATCCAGACAATCTGTCCTCTTCATGGTCCAATCCTCACAGAGAACTTGGGACATTACCTTGAGAAATATGATATCTGGTCCTCCTACAAAGTAGAGAGCGAAGGTGTTGTGATCGCCTATACATCTGTTTACGGAAACACAAAGAAAGCAGTAGAACTTCTGGCACAGAAACTGGAAGAAAAAGGTTGCCCGAAAGTAACTGTATTTGACCTTGCAAGAGATGACATGGCAAAAGCAGTGGAAGATGCTTTCCGTTACGGCAAACTGGTACTTGCCACAATTACATACAACGGAGATATTTTCCCATTCATGCGTACTTACATCGAAAACCTGACAGAACGCAGCTACCAGAACCGTACCATCGGTTTGATTGAAAATGGTTCTTGGTCACCAACAGCAGCCAAAGTTATGAAGAACATGTTTGCAAAGAGCAAAAACATTACATGGCTTGATAACAAGGTAACAATCATGTCTTCTCTTAGCGATGAAAATGTAGAGCAGATGGATAAAATGGCTGAAGAATTGTGTAAAGAATATATTGCTCAGTCTCCAGAAAGAGCAAATAAGAATGATTTAACTGCATTATTTAAGATTGGTTATGGTTTGTATGTGGTTACTTCTAATGATGGAACCAAAGATAATGGATTAATTGTAAATACAGTGACACAGCTTACAGATAATCCGAATCGTATTGCTGTCAATATTAATAAAGCAAATTATTCTCACCATGTAATTAAGAAGACAGGTGTTATGAATGTCAACTGTCTCTCTGTAGAGGCACCATACGAGGTATTCCAGAACTTTGGTTTCCAGAGCGGACGTACTGTGGACAAGTTTGCAAACTGGCCGGCTTACCGTTCTGACAATGGTTTGATGTTCCTTCCAAAATATATCAATGCATTTATGTCTCTGAAGGTAGAGCAGTATGTAGACCTGGATACACATGGTATGTTTATCTGTACAGTAACAGAAGCTCGTGTTATGAGTGATAAGGAAACAATGACTTATACTTACTATCATAACAATGTAAAACCAAAACCACAGACAGAAGGTAAAAAAGGCTTTGTATGTAAGATTTGCGGTTACATCTATGAAGGTGATGTACTTCCGGATGATTACATCTGCCCGCTTTGCAAACATGGAGTTGCGGATTTTGAACCAATTGGCTAAAGAATAAATGGGGAGCTACTACATAAAGGGGATTCTGATAAAGGAGAGGACTTTGTGTGGTAGTTCTTTCTTTTGAATTTAAGGAGAGAAAAATGAAACTGGAAGGATTAAAAGCTAATTTTCTGGGCGATAGTATTACCGAAGGACATGGTGTAGAAAACCTGGAAGATACTTATTGGAATGTATTAAAAAGAGAATGTGGTCTGGCAGAGGCCAGGGGATATGGCATTGGAGGTACCAGAATTGCAAGGCAGACACTTCCGTCTGAAAATCCAAGACATGATTTGGATTTTCTTTCCAGAGTGGAAGAAATGGATGCAGATGCAGACTTGGTTGTATTTTTTGGAGGAACCAATGATTTTGGACATGGGGAAGCGCCGATAGGACAGATGAGTGACCGCTCTCCTTATAGTTTTTATGGAGCATGCCATTGTCTTATGAGAAGTCTGATTCAGAAATATCCAGATGCTGTGTTGGTAGGCATGACGCCTCTTCACAGAGAAGTTGAGGAGCGCGGGGGACGCAGATTATTGGATTTTGTAAGGGCAGAACGAGAGGTGGCAGAATACTACAGCATTCCGTTAGTAGATTTATATGCAAAAAGCGGGATTCAGCCCCAGGTGGAAATATTAAAAGAAAAATACTGTCCGGATGGACTGCATCCCAATGCAGCAGGTCATCAATTGATTTACCAGAGACTTAGAGGAGTTCTGGAACAGCTTTAAAATAAAGAGGAGAATCTTCATGCGCAAGAAATGTGCAGAGATTCTCTTCTTTCTGTTTATAGTATTGGAATCTGCATTTCAGACAGAGCTCGTATTGCCTTATCTTTTAATATCGTAATTCATATTCATGAGATTCCTGATAGTGGAAACATCATCCGTGATATTTCCGTCTCCACGGATGGTATGTTTGATCGCGCTGCTTGCTACAGCGAAATTCACCATATCCATTGGTTTGTAATCATGCATCATGGCATAAATTAATCCACTTGCAAAGGCGTCACCGCCACCTACACGGTCTAAGATGTTAAAGGTAAATAACTTGCTTTCAAAGGTGTGATCTTCATACCACATAAATGCTTTCAGGCTGTTTTCACTTCCGCTGTGGGCATAACGCACATGGCGGGCAATGCATTTTAAGTTCGGATAACGCTCAATAAAAGCCTGGAAAATTTCATCCTGCTGTTCATAGCTTGGCTGTAGCGGAACTCCGTCTTTTACATCTCCTTTACTGTGGTTATCTTCATCTTTCCACAGATGATAAGGCTCGATGCCAAGAAGAACATCCACATAGGGAAGACATTCTGTACAGAAATCACGGGCTTCTTCCCAGGTCCACAGTTTGCTGCGGAAGTTTCCGTCAAAGCTTACGGTAAGTCCTTTTTCCTTTGCGGTTTTCAGGCACTTCATAATGAAATCACGGCAGTTCTGATTCAGAGCAGGAGTGATACCGCTTAAATGAAGCCAGGTAAATCCATCTAAAAGAGCTGCAATATCAACAGTGCTGAAATCAAATTCTGTAAAAGCACTATGTTTCCGGTCATAAGTTACTTCGCTGGCACGGATTCCGTATCCGGCTTCCAGATAATAAGTTCCGAGACGGTGGCTTGGTGTCTGCTCTGGTGTAGTCAGAATCACAGGGGTACAGTGAACGTCATTGCTCCGAAGCATGCGGACCGCACTTTTGCCAAGACTGTTATTAGGAACAACGGTGAAAAATGTACTGTCAACACCCAGATTCGCCAGGGCAAGAGCAATATTCGCTTCGCTTCCGCCATAACTTGCCTCAAAATTTGTAGCAACACGGATTTTATCGTAGTTTGGAGGAGTCAGGCGGAGCATGACCTCACCAATGGTTATAAATTTGTGGCTGCTGGTATTGTTCAGCAGAGGATTTGAATGCTGCATAGGAACCTCCTTGTATGCAAGACTATATTGGTTTTAGTTTCGTTATTCTTATTTTAGATGATTCAATACTGCATTGCAATGCAAATATCCAATAATTAATGTATTATTATAGGCACATTCTCAGAAAAATTCGATTTTTTATATTCTTTTGGGGTACATTTGTTTCGTTCTTTAAAAATCCGGTTGAAGGTCTGCTGGTTGTGATACCCACATTCTATGGCAATGGTAGTAATATTCATATCTGAATTATGCAGTAAATGTTTAGCGTAGTTCATACGCAGTGCATTGAGATACGCTGTAAAGTGAATCCCAAGAACATTAGAAAAAATTCTGGACAAATGATATTTTCCAATGCCAAAGTGATTAGCAACGCTGGTAAGTGTCAGTTCTTCCTGAAAATGACTGGCAATATAAGCGATAATCTCACAGACAAGATCCTGAGGGGGCTGGTTTTGATAGTCTGTAAGCTGTAGATTTGCACATAGTTGACATAACATTAAAGAAAGAAAAGATGAAATCAGCGGGAGATTTTCTTCTTTTGCCTTGATTTCAAACAGTCTTTTTTCTGCAAAAAGAACATCTTCATGTAAATCTTCCTTCCGGATAACAGGAGTTAAAGGATATTTACTGAGCAGAAGTTTCTTATGAAGGGGCAGCAAGTCTAAATAACCATTGATAATGTTAAGCTGAGTATTTCCCGTGGTGGATAAGGTGTGATAATCATGTGTCACATTGGGGAAAATCACAGCAACATCTCCCTCCTGGATTAAATAGGTTTCCTTTCCAATCTGCATTTCCAGAAATCCTTTTTCAGCACGGACATATTCGATATACTGGTGTACATGGAGAGGATATTGTAAGGGATTATATTCTTTGACAGCAAAAAAGTATTCTTCTTTTTTTTCGTAAAACATAATTTTATCTCCTGCAATAAATGTGTGGTATTTCAAATGAAATATGAAACATTATAACGCAAGGTTTGATAAAATAGCAAATATAATAAGTGCATAAGGAGTGTTGATTATGAACAAAAATGCATTTGCACCCACACCTCCTATGGGGTGGAACAGTTGGGACTGCTATGGAGCTTCTGTGACAGAACAAGAGTTAAGACAAAACATAAACTACATGGCAGAACATTTAAAAGACCATGGATGGGAATATATTGTCTGCGACATTCAGTGGTATGAGCCAACAGCAGATTCCAGTCATTACCATAAGTTTGCAGATTTATGTATGGATGAATATGGAAGACTAATTCCTGCACCAAACCGTTTCCCCTCTGCTGCAAATGGGAAAGGATTTAAGGAGATTGCTGACTATACGCACAGCAAGGGATTGAAATTTGGTATTCATATCATGCGTGGTATTCCACGTCAGGCTGTAGCACAAAATGTGAAGATTAAAGACAGCAATTATACAGCAAGAGAGGTTGCACATCCATCTTCTATTTGCTGCTGGAATACTGATATGTATGGTTTGGATACAACGAAACCGGGGGCACAGGAGTATTATGATTCAATTTTAGAGCTGTATGCTTCCTGGGGAGTGGATTTCATTAAGGTTGATGATATCTGTGTAAAATATGGAAGGCCCGGGGATGAGAGTACACTGGAATATGGCGGTGATGAAATCGAAATGTTGAGAAATGCCATTGACAAGTGTGGGCGTCCCATTGTCCTTAGCCTGTCACCGGGACCCGCTATGGTAGAAAAGGCAGAACATCTCTGCGAACATGCAAATATGTGGCGTATTACCAATGATTTGTGGGATAGCTGGGAAAATATTATGGAAATGTTCAGACGCTGTAATAATTGGAGCCCCTATGTATCGCAGGGATGTTACCCTGACTGTGATATGCTGCCTGTTGGTCATATTTCCATACGGGGCTGTGAGCATGGATTGACAGACCGCCAGACCAGACTTTCAAAGGAAGAACAGAGAACCATGTTTACTCTGTGGTGTATTTTCCGTTCGCCTATGATGCTTGGATGTGAGCTGACGGATATGGATGAGTGGACGAAATCCTTGGTGACCAATGATGAAGTTCTGGGGCTTTTGAAGAAGAGCAGGAATGCTCATCAGGTACTTCGCACAGGTGATTTTATTCTGTGGAAGGCAGAGGATGAAGAGGGAAATACCTATGCGGCATTTTTCAATATTACGAACTGGGAAGAGACCTTTAGGGTGAGTTTGAAGCAGCTTGGGATGGAAGATAAATGTCAGGTATATGATATGTGGAGTGGAGAAGATTTGGGAGAGGCAGAAGAAAATATAGAAATCACCTTGAAATCTCATGATGCAAAGCTCTATCGGTTAAAATATTAAACACAGAAAACATATTTTTAAATTGCTATTTCCGGAAGAATAGTCTACTATAAAACTATATAGTTTAGCCACAAAACAAAGTATGCTGCATTTGCTTTCATGCAGCGGAAAGAGTGAGGTATTTCTATGAGCGAGATTCGAAATCCTATTCTTCCGGGTTTTCACCCGGATCCGTCCATTCTTCGTGTGGGTGAAGATTATTACATAGCCACATCTACATTTGAGTGGTTTCCCGGGGTGCAGATTCATCATTCCAGGGATTTAGTGAACTGGGAGTTAATTTCCTATCCACTAAGCAGGGTAAGCCAGTTAAACATGCTTGGTGAGGATAATTCCTGCGGCGTCTGGGCTCCATGTCTGTCTTATGACAAAGGCACTTATTATCTGATTTATACAGATGTGAAGTCCTTTCTGGGAATGTTTAAGGACACTCACAATTATCTGGTAACTGCAAAGGATATCCGCGGACCCTGGTCAGAGCCGATTTATCTCAATTCCAGTGGTTTTGATCCGTCTTTGTTTCATGATGTAAACGGTAAAAAATATCTGGTCAATATGTTAATGGATTACCGCTCTTATCAGACCAAGTTTGCCGGAATTGTACTTCAGGAATATTCAGAGGAGAAGCAATGTCTGGTGGGAGAGCGTATGAATATTTTCAAAGGTACACCTGCAGGGCTGACAGAAGGACCGCATTTGTACCAGCATGATGGTTATTATTATCTTATGACAGCAGAAGGGGGAACCGGCTATCAGCATGGCGTTATGATGGCAAGAAGTAAAAAGATAGAGGGACCTTATGAGCCGGATCCGGCTGGACATATGCTCACTACCAGACATCTTCCAGCATGGGGACTGCAAAAGGCTGGGCATGCCAGTATTGTAAAAGGGACAAATGGAAAGTGGTATCTGGCGCATCTTTGCGGAAGACCGGTAGGGGAGAAGCGGCGGTGTATTCTTGGAAGAGAAACTGCTCTTCAGGAAGTAATTTGGAAAGATGGCTGGCTTAGAATGGCAGACAATACCAACAGACCGGCTTTGCAGGTTTCTATTCCTGATACAAAAATCTGTGAGAAAGGCCACAATCTGAAGGAAGAATTTGACCAGGAGCAGTGGAGTCTTCATCTCCAGACCCTGCGTGTACCTCTGGGGGATAGAGCTTCCTTAACAGAACGTCCTGGATATTTGCGGCTTTATGGGGCAGAATCTCCAAACTCCAGATATGAGCAATCTCTTCTGGCGCACCGGCAGCAGAGTTTTTGCTGTGAGGTGAATACAAAGCTGGAATTTGATCCGCAACATTTCCAGCAGATGGCTGGATTGATTTATTATTACAATACCCTTGGATATTATTATCTTTATGTGACACAGGACGAAATGTTGGGAAGGGTTCTTTCTATCATTGTCTGTGATACGGGAGCAGGAACCCATCCTATTGGCGCAGGCATTCCGATTCCAAAGGGAAAGCCGGTTTATTTGCGGCTGAATACACAGACAGAGAAAGCCTGGTTCTCCTATTCTGTAGATGGAAAACATTTTGAAAGAATCGGACCGGACTTAGATGCCACCATTCTCTCAGATGATTATTATGAAGAGACCACAGGCCATGGCATGTTTACAGGCGCTTTCATTGGTATTTGCTGCCAGGATCTGGCGGGAACAAGAAAGTATGCAGATTTTGATTATTTTTATTACGAAGAACAGGAAGAATAAAGATTCGTACGACGAAAAAGAGATAAAGGAATGGCAGTTTGGCGCCACCCGTTATCTCTTTTTTGTCATTGCCGTTTATTTTTTATCTGGTATAATCTCCAGCCAGTACCCGTCTGGGTCAGAAATGAAGTAAATTCCCATTTCTTTATTTTCAAAACAGATGCATCCCATTTCTTCATGGAGTTTGTGAGCTGCCTCAAAGTTATCTGTGCAAAAAGCCAGGTGAAATTCGCAGTCACCCAGGTTGTAAGGTCTGTCAAAGTCTCTTAACCAGGTAAGTTCCAGTTCAAAATCTGTTGTTTTGTTGCCCAGATAGACAATAATAAAAGAACCATCCGGGGCTTCGATTCTGCGTTTCTCAGTGATTCCAAGAGCATTTTTATAGAACTCCATAGAACGTTCCAGGTTTTTTACATTGTAATTTTCGTGAACCATTTGAAATCTCATAGGCTTATCCTCCTAAAATTGCGACTGCATTATTCTTCTGTACACAGAAAGATCTGACCTTCTTTTTCTATAAGCTGAAGCTGCCTGTTATATGCGCGGCCTTCCGACGAACTGGCAAATTTCTGGATAACGGAGTAATCCTTCCAGAAGTGCATAGGGAAAACATAATGGATGTTTTCTGCCTGTTCCAGAATGTACAGGAGTCCTTTGTTGTACCAGTCTTCCTGACGGGGGTCCAGGGGAAGAAAGGCGGCAAAAATATCAAGATCTTTTAAGGGGGCTGTGTAGTTTTTGAAATTTGCAGTCATATTGTTGTTGTATTGTTTTGATTCTCCGGGCCATACCCACCAGTTTAAATCTCCGGCATGATAAATCAGCTTTCCTTCATAACGAACTAAAAAAGCTACGCCGCAATCTGTAGATGGAAGGGTTTGGATTTCCAGTTGTTTGTGGACACCTTCCACCGGAAGAAGCAGCTTCTGCCGGGCTTTCATAAAGTGAATAGAGTCTGCATTTACTGTGGTTTCATACCTTTTTGCCTTTTTCATGATGTCATGGGAAAGAATATAGCATATTTTGGAAAAACCGGCAATAGAAAATATGGCGGGATTAAAATGGTCCCCATGGCTGTGAGAAGAAAATACATATAAAGGCTTTGGGACAGAGGGAATTGGAATGTTTCCCTCATAATAGTCGAAAAGCCAGAAACAATCCTTCCACTCCAGCAAAAAACCACTGTGTCCGATGTAAGTTACTTTCATGAGGAAGCTCCTTTTTTTCTGTTTTTTCTACGTTTATGACGTTTTCTTGAACGTTGTATTCTTAAAATTAAAGTAACAATATAGAAGATTAATGCAGCTCCTATAAAAATCAGCGCGGGGTATTTCCAGTTTGGAAGCTGGCGGAAGTTGTGTGCAAGTTCTTCTAAAAGTCCCTTGGGAGATTGAGAACTTGTAGAAGAATTGTCCGGAACAACATTTGTTTCCTGTTTTTCGTTTTCTTTTTGAAAGTCAATACTGCCCTCTGTCCGTTCTTCTTTTTGTATACCCAGGTCCTTGGCAGCCGTGAGAATTTCGTCAGTAGCCTGTGTGCTGGAAGTTCCAAGAACAGTATCTCCATAGCGGTAGGTAATCTGTAAAGTATGATCTTCTTCTAGCGCAGTTTCAAAAGTGAGAGATTTTTGCAGTTCTTTTGGAAGGATAAGGGAGGATTCCTGGAATATAGTGTTTAAGGAACCGTGCTCAATTAACTTTGAACCCAAGGTATCTTTTTTTGCAGGAGTTAAATCCACAGCACTTGGACTTACTTTCTGGAAATTGTTAAATCCATAGTCAAATAATGCCCGGGTATCATTATAATGTTCGTTGATATCAGCCAGAACCACACAAACCAGACGCATTCCGTTTCTTTCAGCATAGGTTACGAGAGTATTTCCTGCCTTTACAGTGTACCCTGTCTTGCCTCCAAGACAGCCTTCATAATATTCAGAGCTGTCTGGAAGTACCATTTTGTGATGATTGTTCAGCCAACGGGTTTCATTGGTGATATTTGTTTCAGGAACAATATAGTAGGGCGTTTTGATAATTTCCCGAAAGGTTTCGTTCTGGAAGGCCGCACAGGAGATGATAGCTAAGTCTCTGGCAGTGGTATAGTGGTCTTCACTGTACAAACCGTTGGCATTGACAAAATGTGTATTCTGACAGCCCAGGTCTTTGGCTCTTTGATTCATAGAATCTACGAAAGTCTGCACATCCCCGCCGATATATTCTGCAACACCGGAGGAAACCTCATTGGCGGAAGCCAAGAGAATAGCATAAGCGCAATCTTTCATAGTGAGGGTTTCGCCTGGTTTAATGCCAATGTGTGTGCTGTCAGCCTCAATATTATTGACCTCATCTGTAAAAGTAATCTGAGTGTCAAATGGCACCTGTTCAAGGGCCAGCATCGCGGTCATGATTTTGGTTGTGCTGGCCGGGGCGCGTTTTTCGTCAATTCCTTTTGCATAGAGAATAGAGCCTGAGTCTATATCCATGAGAATGGCGGTCTCTGCAACTACCTTTGGTCCCTGGGGCCAGCCGGAAATTTTGTTGGACTGGATTTCCCAGTCATAGCTTTCCGGTTTGGCGGGGGCCTCTGGAGCGCTTGTTGCTGTATTTTCTGCCTCTGCCGCCATAACAGAGATTTGGCATAGATTTATAGTGAGAATCACGCATAGAAGCAATGCTTTCCATAAATCTTTTTTGATTTTCTTTTTCATATAACCTTTGTTTCCCTTCTTGTAAACTATGGTATATTATAAAGTATTTATGGGAAGATATCAAACTATAAATGAATAGTATTTCCCGTGCCTGCATTTGCAGAATACACCTAATGTTGGGGAATATCAGCTCTGCTGCGTAAGTTTATCAATGCATTGAGAAATAAAAGAATATGTTTCTTCAGCGGAATAAACGTATTTGGAAGACTGTAATGTTTGGAAAAAGTGATAAAATGCTTCACAAATACTGCTTTCTTCTATTGTAATAAAATCCATGATTTCTAAGTTTTCTATGCGTATAATTTGCAAGGAGGTTGTTCCAAGCAGTTCAAAATACAAATGTTTCGGAAAAGATATAGAGCAACTTTCTTTTATCATACGGTTGTTATGAAAAGTAGGAGCACTTTGGAAATACTTCAGTGCTTTAATCCGTTCTTCAACAGTTAAAGGCGGGAAAAAAGTTCCTATTTGACCATAATACTTTCCAGTACGACAAAATTCTTTTAAACCTTGTTCAGAGAAAAAGCACAAATTAGGAAAATTTGACTTAAATATAATGGATTGAACAAGTTGCTTGCCAATTTCATAAAACTCCGGCAGAAAATTCTTTATTCGTTCCATTATTCCCTGTTCGCCTACTAAATCAACATAACAAGGTTGATAATGAAAGTAGTGAATATCTGACTTAGAAGGTATGCTATCTGTCTTATAAATAGACATAGAACCTTGAAGATTGGATATTTTCTGGAACAATGGTGCAGCAAGAGAACAATTTTTTCTAAAAGTATGAATATATTGCTTGATGATATCCTTTTCAGAAAGAATAATTCCCATTTTAAAGTCTGAGGACATAAGTAATACATGTCTGGATGTAATAATATAATAAGGAAAGCACATATAAAGGATATCATTTTTGTTCAACCTGCTGTAATAGTAAAATACCTGATAATCCAGTTTATTCGATATATAAAGTAAAAGTACGGAATGCATCATATCCAGGTTTTCACTACTCAAGGAAGAATTAATCTGAAAATGAATCAGGTGGTGGACACAGAGTTTTTTCTGAAACTGACGGTAAAACAATTCCAGGCTGTGGAGAAAAGACTCATAAGTGCCAGGAAGATTTGTATAGATAAAACCCTCCGTATTGTTTGAAAATTCTTTTTTTAAAATATATTGCATCAATAGTTCTGTGTCATAGATATTGGAAGAAGTATTAGAAAGTAAATCCATATTTTGATATTGTATGGATGTAATCTTGGTGTTATAAAAAGAATCTTTTTCTTCCAATTTTCGCAAATGACTTAAGAGATGAAGAATACTTTGCTCATTCCGGTAAGCATCTTCACCCATAGACTCAATTCTATATAATTCAAATAATTCCTCTTCTTCAAATTTAGAAAGGCGAAGTGCCTGACAGAAACTTTTAAGAAAACCTAATGGGGGTAAACGCTTTCCTGTAACCATTCTTTGCAAAGTGGTTCGTTCTAAAGATGCATGGATGGCTAACTGGTAAACATTTGTGCCGTTTTCTTTCAATATTTCTTTACATTTCTCGCTAAATCTTGACATAACATTATACTTCCTTATTTAACGTATATATTGATGGTTATTATTATTTCGAATATTAAAAAAACAGTCAAGCTATTATGGAGAAATTGATAAAAAAATATTTGGCACAAAAAGTTGCACATATTGCATATAAAATAGAGAGGTGATATAAATTAAGAAATAGATAAGCTCAAAAATAGAGGAAATAGGCAATAGAGTTACCTTTCTAAACTGCAAAAAAGGGAAAATCATCTTGATTTTCCAAAGAATGGTAGTATAATATTGAATATAAATTGTATAACTTGCGAAGTTGGGCTTATTTTTATTTATCATCATCAAATATTTTTATTAAAGCGAAAGAGGAGATAAGATTTTATGAAGAACAAAATTGTAAGAAAACTTCTGGTTCTGGGTCTTAGTTCTACTGTAGCGTTGAGTAGTACTGTAGGTGTATCTGCTGCAACTGTAACAGATACCACAGCAGAACAAGCAAAAGAAGCAGAAGAAACTAAAAAAGATGTCGATTCTGAAAAGAAAGAGACTAAAAAAGAAGAAACTAAGGAAGAAGCAAAGGAAGAAGCAAAGGAAAATACTGAAAAGACTGCAAAAGGCATGAAAACAGTTTATGTAGCTTTTCTGTTAGAAAATGGAATAAAGGTAGGGGGTACACAAATAGAGATTCCTGAAGATGCAGGGAACTTTAACGCGTCTATACTAAACCTGCCAGATGGATATGAACTGGCATCTGTAGGTGATGTGGCAGTTAATGGTAATATAGCAAGTGTTACTTTACGTAAGAAAGCCGAAACAAAGACTATTACAGTAAACTGTTATCCAGCAAATTAAACACTGCCTCTTCCGTCACATTAAAATAGATCTTTTA
>ENA-OOWK01001324-OOWK01001324.1-human-gut-metagenome-genome-assembly--contig:-NODE-1324-length-12293-cov-1.675764_pt1 | contig 12293 bp, 11 predicted proteins | sample MGYA00241405_ERZ501317 | MGnify/ENA primary metagenome ERZ501317 (study PRJEB25962, sample SAMEA1972440) | human gut metagenome | biome: human gut; feature: human-associated habitat; material: faeces... | reverse complement strand
AAACCGGCTCCCAGCGGCCCCACAGGGCCTTTTCCGGGCCAGGGCGGGTGGTTCCTCCCCCAAGCCGCTCCAGGGGTGGACAGGGGCCTCACAGGGGCGCAGGCGGGCTTTTCCCGCTCCCAGGGGATTCTGCGTCACCGCCGTCACCCTCGTCACCGGGAGGGGTGTAGAACACCTCCACCAACCGGCGGCCGTTGCTGCGGCGGTTCACAAAGCGCACTCCCTGGTCCTCCAGGCAGAACCGCCACTGCTTCATCAGCTGTTTCAGCACCTTGGCGGTGAGCTGCGTCCCGGCGTACTGGTTGAAGGCCTGGGCGAAGTCGCCGTTGCCGCCCTTGTAGGTTTTCGCCTTTTTCATAAAGCCCACCAAGGACTGCATCTCCTGGGGCAATCGCTTTTCCGGCTGCTCCAAGGTGTCGGAGAGCAGCTCCCAGGAGCAGGTCTCCCGGTGGAAGCGCAGCTCCATCTCCCGGTACTCTGTGTCCCGGCCAGTGGCGTAGAAGGTGGCGCAGTCCGCGCTGCGACGGCTGCGTTCCAGGATCAAAACGGTGTCCGCCGCCCCCACAATGCCCGTGGTGCCGGAGAGCCGGTTGAGAGGGTCGCTGTCCCCCAGCTTGCGGACGTGGTGCACCATCAGCAAAGTGATCTTCAGCTCGTCCGCCAAAGCTTTCAGCTGGCGCACCTCCTGATAGTCGCTGCCGTAAGTCTGATCCCCGCCAAGGGCACGCACCACGGCGAAGGTGTCCACCACCACCAGTACGGTGTCCGGGTGCTGCCCCACAAAGCGGCGGATCTCCTCCAGCAGGCCGCCGGCCATGGTCTCCGCCTGGGCGGAGAAGTAGGCGTTCCCCGGCACCTCGTCGGTGATGCGGTTCAGCCGATCCTGCACCCGGCGGAGGGTGTCCTCCAGACACAGGTACAGGGTGGTTCCCTTCTGGGTGGGCAGGCCCCACACCGGCTCCCCCTTGGCAATGCGGACGCACCAGTCCAGCACCATCCAGGACTTGCCGATTTTGGAAGCCCCGCCCAGGAAGCACACCCCCTGGGGCAGCAGGGTGTCCACGCAGAAGCGGGTGGGCTCCAGATAAAGGCCCATCAAGGTGGCGCCGTCAATGGCTTGCAGGTTTCTCTCTTCCATAGAATCATCTCCTTTATTTTTTCATTCCCGCCCCCGCCGGAGAGAGAAAAGGTGGGAGCAGTGTTTTATATTCCGGATTTCATGGAAATTCAAACCCCAAGGGCTTTCCCAAACCGCCCGGAGCGATGGCGGGACAATCTGGAAAGCGCGGAAGATTTTTCCCGCGGCAAGTGCTGTCTCCCCTGTTATGCACCGGCGTATTTTTGCAGAGGGGCGGCCCTTTCTTCTCCTCAATCCCGAATGGGATGGGAATACAAAACTCCCACTTCTTTTGCAAAAGGTGGGAGTAGTGTTTATAAAAGCAAAACCAATAGATAAAGCTGGGGGGAAGAAAACTGAAAAGGGGTTGGGAGGAGCATCCTGCACTTTGCCACAACTGTCGGGAAATGAGGAAGCTAAAGTGTATGCCACCGCCTGCTTTCCGAGCGGCATTTTCGTTCCCGCCGGTGAAAACTTCTTGCTTTATTGGTGTCCAATGTATATACTAATTGGCAGAGGTGATGGTCATGGAAGAACGCAAGGCGAAGATACTCATCAACAGGGCAGGGGGCAACGCCGGGGCGCAATCCAAGGGCTACCGGGTGGCGCTGCCCTCTGCCTGGATGAAGAGCCTGGGTATCACCGAGAACGACCGGGAGGTGCTGCTGCAATTTGACGGGGAGTGCATCACCCTCCGTCGGCCTGGGCCCTCTGGCTACGAGGCGTTTCTGAGAGAGGCCCGGCGCCAGGGCCACGAACTGCTCCGCCTCCACTACTATGACGGGGCCACCCTGTGCACCAAAATCTGCGCGGACAAGGTGACCCGCTGCCTGGCAGTGGAAAACCTGGTGGACGACTCCCTGTCCACTGCCTTTGGGGTGAACACGTCCCCCACCTGGGAGGACTTGGAGAATTTCTTGGAGGAGCGGTGCGTTCCCCGCCAGCGGGACGGGCTGCGGTACTACTTGCAAGAGCTGGGCCTGGATCACTACGAGCCCCTGGCCATCGTCCGCAAGACCCAGGGGCGCATGGCAGAGGACAATTGCTGGCTGGACATTGTGGAGGGATGAGCATGGCCATGAAACTGACCACAGGAAAACGTATTGCAGAGACCTCCTCCAAAGGCAACCAGGAAAAGTGGCGGGATGGCGGCCGCTGGTACAAGCTGGATTTGTTCGGCTACGAGGGCCTGGCGGAGACGGTTGCCTCCCGACTGCTGGAGCACACCAACCTGAGGGAACTGGGCTTTTCTTTCGTCCCCTACCGCATGGAGCAGCTGGAAGTTCACCGGCGCAAGCGAACCGGCTGCTCCAGCCCGGACTTTCTCCAGGAAGGAGAGGCCATTCTCACCCTGGCGGAGCTGTTCCGCAAAGGGGTAGGGCCGAACTGGCAAGCCCAAGTCTCCCGCCTGCCCAACCTTGCCAGCCGGGTGCGGTGGATGGCGGACACCACCCGGCGGCTCACAGGCCTTGACCGGTTTGGAGAATACCTCACCGCTCTATTCGAGGCGGATATGCTCTTTGGCAACGAAGACAGACACCTGAATAACATTGCAGTCCTACGGCGGGGCGGCGGCTTTGCCTACTGCCCTTTCTTCGACTTTGGGGCCGGGCTGCTCTCCAACACCCGGGACTTTCCTCTGGACGTCGTCCTCAAAGCGCTTGTGGGGCAGCTGCGGGCCCAGCCCCTGGGCACTCTCTTTGCCCGGCAAGTCCACGCCGCCCAGGGGGAATTCTGCCCCCAATTGCGATGGGATTTCACGGAAACCCACATCGCCGCCGCCTTGGAGGAGGCACTCCCCTACTACCCCCAGCGAGACAGGGGGCTTCTCCGGGACAGAGTGGAGTGGTGTCTGAAGGTGCAGCAGAGGAAACTTCTCTCCTAGTCAAAGCAGAAAAAGAATGGCAATCCGCCCCTTTCCCATTGCGCAGGGGGCGGGTTTTTGCTATGCTAGAAACAGAAATTGGAAAGGAGGCCCGCCCATGCCCCGCCGCTATCGGATTTATTTGCTCTCCGCCCAATCCATCCTGAGCTACGCCAAGGAGGAGGGCGGGGCTGTTACCATCGCCCTCAACCGGGACGCTACCCGGCGTTGCCAGCTTCCGGGGCGGCAGGAGCAGGAGGAGAACGCCCTGTTCTTCCAGATCCAGTGCGCTCTCCACGGGGACGGGTTCACCCCCACGGAAGAGTCTGGTGTCGTGGAGGACTTGTCCGCCGTCCTGTGCTATGTGGACTTCTCCGGTATCTTCGAACGGAGCCCTGCCTCGCCTCGGGTGGCTCGACTCCAGGCTCTGGCGGAGGCGCTCTTTCGGCCGGAGGGCGTCACCCTGGACTTGGGGGACGGTCCCCGACAGTACGCCGCCTTTGAGCGCTCCAACTCCATGAGCCGCCAGGGCAGGCTTTCGTTTATCCGGGCGGATTTGTGGGAGACGGTGCGGCGGCGCATTATGCTGGATTTAGAGCTGGGCCAGTGCCAGCTTTCCAAGCTCTACGCCTACAACGGGCTCATGCTCTCCTCTGGCACACGGGTGGAGGGCGTGGAGATCGACAGGCCCCACCGGGTCATTGTGGTGGACAACCATTCCCTGGGGAGCAGCGCCAGGGTCATCACCGTGGAGGACGTGGGCGGCACGGACAGCGTGCGCCGCTACCGCCGGGTGGAGCGGGTGGAGGACTTTTCCGTCACCGAGTTTGACGGGGAGGGCCTTATTTCCAAGGAGTACTCCGCCCGGCTCAACAAAACGCTGGGCGGCCGCCACACTTCCTTTCAGATTCGGCTCCCCTTTGTGAAGGGGATGCTCCACCAGGTGGATTTTCACGACTTTTTCCGCTCCGCAGGCACCACCCACCTCACCGACCTGTGGGGCGTGAGCCACCCGGTGGCGAAGGTGGACGTCATCCTCACCAAGAGCATGTTCAAAGGCTACGGCTGGCTGACGGAAAACGGCAAGTCCTGGGAGGATTACTGGGCGGCCTTTCGCAAGTACCGCCACGCCCTGTATGTGACCAATGTGAGCAAAGAGCGGCCCCAGGGGTTCACCCAGCTGAACTACCAGTTTCTCACCACCCTGTCCATGACCGGGGAGGAATTTCGTCCTCGGGACTTACCGGACGGCTGGGAACACAGCCCGGAGGACGACCCCCGGCAGTGGCCGACCAAGGCCACGGAGACGGAATACTACAAGCTGCGGGCGGATGGAGACATAGCTCCGCAGAAAAAGCAGCTTGTCTTTTGAAAGAACTTGACGTACCATGGAAACAGGGTGGTCATGTCTAATAGTCAAATAATAGCAGAGGAGATGTTTTATCATGGCGGAGATGCGGAACACAACCAATAAGACCAGTGAAGTTGCTTTGGAAACAATTGTCAACAAAGCTATTCAGATTCCCGGAGTGAAAGTGGACAGGCAGAAATTTTTAGCAGAGAGCTTTGCAAAAGAAGATATAGATATTCAATCTATCATCAAAGAGGGGCCGATTGAAGCAGGGTGTTCCCGTGAAACCATAGGTCACATTGCCAATAAACTGATTTTGACTCGCACCAGCGCCTCCTCTGCCGCTTCCTTTGCAATGGGTTTGCCCGGGGGAATCGCAATGGGAGCCACAGTCCCCGCTGACGTGCTCCAGTTCTTTGGGATGTCTTTACGTCTTGCACAGGAATTGGCATATTTATACGGCGCTCAAGATTTGTGGAAAGACGGAGAAATTGACGATGATGCCGTCAGAAATCAGCTGATTCTGTATTGCGGCGTCATGTTCGGTGTGTCCGGCGCAGCCGCAGGTGTGCGGATCTTATCCTCGCAAATCGCAAAAACCACCCTAAAGAAACTTCCGCAGCAGGCATTAACAAAAACACTTTGGTATCCCGTTGTAAAACAGATTGGGAAACTCATTGGCGTCAAAGTAACGAAAAACGCGGTAGCTAAGGGCGTTTCCAAGGCAATCCCTGTAGTGGGGGGCGTCATTTCCGGTGGGTTGAACTTTGCGTCCATGCTCCCAATGGCAAAGCGTCTGGCAGCATCCCTGGATAAGGCAAACTTTGATTACACAGAGGCGGAAGTGCTGGACGACTACAATGAGGTACAGGAGGCAGGGGTCTCTACCACCGCTGTAGAGGTTGAGAAAAAAGCCTCTGTAAAAGACATGGCCACACAGAGGGCAAAGACCTTGGGAGAGGGTATCAGCGGGTTATTTTCAAAGGATAAAAAGGCGAAAAAAGCCGAACTCACCGACCCCCAGGAGGATGTGTTTACCAAGATCGAAAAGCTGGCAAAACTAAAAGAGATGGGAGCTATTACAGCGGAAGAGTTTAACGCAAAAAAGAGCGACCTGCTTTCACAAATCTAAAAAGCAACACATCTCCTTCGGCTAAGCTACACCGCAACGCCCTCCGGGCCTGGTGCAGCATCCCAGACAGTAAAAAAGCCAAGCCCAAGGAGGCCTGGCAGTACGAGACGGATTTTCGAGGACTCCATGATGGATTCCCGGAGCTGGTGGATGAACAGGGTAACGGCTGGTTTGTCCGCCACGTCCACGGTGTGCGGGATTTTCTCAAACACCACCCGGAGAAGGTGAGCAAGCCCGCCCTGAAAAACCTGGAACCGCTCTCCCACGGCTGGGACAGGGATTGGCGGGACAAAGTGATCCGATTCCAGATTCCGCTGTTCTCCCCGGAAACCAAGGGCGGCTGGGTGCTGCGCTTTGACGACATCCTGGCGGACGCCTTGGAGCTGGGGCCCCTGCGCTCTCCCACCCTTGCTCTGCCGCCCGGCCTGGAACAGCGGCTGGCGGATTCCTTCCCTTCTGTCAAACCAGAGGTGCTTCTTACCCTGCTTCGGTACTATGTGGCGAACAAACAGGAGGACTCCCCCTGGGTGGTGCTGCCTGTTGCCAGCTTTGACGCCTACTTCGGCACCACCGCCTTCAGCAAGAAATGGCTGACTAAGATTCCCGCCGGGTTTATGGAGCGGCAGAACCAGCATTTTGGGGTGTGCCGGTACCGGGTGAGGGAGGAATGGGTGGAGGGGGTAAAAATGCAGTGGTGATTCTATGTATATGAAGCTCTACAGAAAAAGGTGGGTGCATTCCAACATAATTGGTGCACGAAATAGCTGTTGAAACGTTGGAAAATATGGAGTACAATGATTCTGAAAATCAGCTAGTTAAAGTGAGGAATTCCATTTGATGCTTTACAACCAGCGTGCGGAATTTGTTCTGCAGCAACTGCAGCTGCAGTCTACGGTAAAGGTCAGTGATTTAAGCCGGCAGTTACATATTTCGGTGGATACCGTCCGTCGTGATCTAAAAGCCATGGAACAGCAGGGGCTTATCCGCTGTGTGCGGGGCGGAGCCTGCATGCCGGAGTCTCAAGTCTCTATGTCCAACTTTACCGGGCGGGAAATCATCCACGGGGACTTAAAACGGGAAGCTGCCCAAAAAGCGCTGGCTTACATCCACGAGGGAGATGTGGTGGCCCTAAACTCCGGCACCACCAACACGGTGGTGGCACAGGAGCTCCTGTCTCTGGGAAAGAAGTGCACGGTGGTCACCAACAACTTCGCCGCCGCCAGCGTGCTGCTCCAAGCGCCGCACATGGAGCTGGTGCTGGTGGGCGGCCAGATGGATTCCCAGGAACGCTCCACCTACGGCTCTCTCTGCGAGCAGGAGTTTTCCAAGTTCCACCCGGATGTAGCGCTGCTCTCCATCAACGCAGTAAACTATAAGGACGGCTACACCGACTTTCGCCTGGATGAAATTGGCGTCATCCAGCTATTGGCGGCCAATGCCCGGCAGGTTTTGGCTGTGATGGATTCCAGCAAGCTGGGCAAGTGCTCTAAGCGGCAGGTGCTGTCCCCTGAGCAGGTGGATTATCTGGTGATGGACAATCACGTTCTCCCTGAGGTGCGGGAGAAGTACGAGAAAAAGGGGATCACCATCGTGTGAGTGGCCCTCTAGAGCAAAACAAAAATGCCCCTGGCTTTTCATGGCCGGGGGCTTTCTTACGCCCATTTTACAATGCTTTTACGGTTTTTTGCTTGTTGTTGCGTGTATTTGCGGCGTATAATAGCGCTGCAAACGGCAATAAACAGCAAAATAATGCAAGAAGACGCAATGAGGTGTTTTACAATGAACCAACAGTATCAGATTGGACTTGTGGTCTTCGATTGGGCTGGCACCACCGTGGATTACGGTTCCAGCGCCCCCAGCGAGGTGTTCGACCGGGTATTCTCCGCAGCGGGGATCACTTTGACTCGGGAAGAGATCAACGCCCCCATGGGCATGGAGAAAAAGGCCCACATCCGGGAGCTGCTGTCCTGCCCTTCGGGTCGGGACCAGTGGAAAACCCGGTACAAGCGTCCCTGGAACGAGGAGGACGTGGAGAGGCTCTATCAGGAATTTGAAGCCACTCTCTCCCAGGTGGTGGCAGAGTATAGCGTGCCCCTTCCCGGCGTGCGGGAGGCCGTGGCCGCCCCGCGGGGCATGGGAATCAAAATTGGCTCCACCACCGGGTACAACGCCCAGATTATGGAGAAGGTCATCCCGGCGGCCAAGGCCCTGGGCTATGAGGCCGACTGTGTTGTCACCCCGGATGTCACTGGGAAAGGCAGGCCTTCCCCCTTTATGCTTTACGAGTGTATGCGCCAGATGGAGATCTACCCGCCCTGCCGGGTGGTGAAGGTGGGCGACACCGTGGTGGACATGGAGGAGGGCAAAAACGCCGGGGCCTACGCCATCGGTGTGCTCACCGGCTCCAACCTGCTGGGCCTCACCCAGGAGGAGTACAACGCCATGGACCGGCATGAACTGAGCCGGCGGAAGAAGAAGGCCGCCCTCCGCTACTTAAACGCCGGGGCGGACCTTGTCATCGACTCCATCCAGGAGCTGCCCCAGGTCATCCAGACGCTGAACCACCGCATGGCAAAGGGGGAAGCGCTGTGAACCGCTATTACAACCCCGTGCGCACACTGGAGGGCCCTGGCTGCTTGCGCCAGCTGCCCCAGGTGCTGGAAGAAATGACCCTCCCCCAGAGAAAGGTGCTGGTGCTGGCCTGGAGCCAGAAGGCGCTAGAGCACCCCGTCGTGGCCGCCCTGCTGCACGACGTGATAGAGGACACGCCCGCCACGCACGACGACGTCAAGCGCCAGTTCGGCGCCACCGTGGCCGACATCGTCGAGGGCGTCACCAAGCTGACGCGCGTGCAGTACACGAGCCACGAGGAGGAGCAGGCCGAGAACCTGCGCAAGATGCTCATCGCCATGGCGAAGGACATCCGCGTCATCCTCATCAAGATAGCCGACCGCCTGCACAACATGCGCACCATGGACTACCAGAGCGGCGAAAAGCAGCTCATAAAGTCCGCGGAGACGATGGAGATCTACGCCCCCATCGCCCACCGGCTCGGCATGCAGAAGATAAAGTGGGAGCTGGAGGACCGCTCGCTCTACTACCTCGACCGCGAGGGCTACCGCGAGATCACCGAGGCTCTTTCCTCGCGTATGCCCACGCTGCGCACCTTCATGGCCAAGGTGGAAAAGCAGATCGAAGACCGCATGGTCGAGGAGGGCGTAAAGGCCACGGTCTACGGGCGCATAAAGCACATCTACAGCATTTACCGCAAGATGTTCGCCCAGCAGCTGGACATAAACGGCATCTTCGACCTCTGCGCCTTCCGCGTCATAGTCGACACCATACCCGACTGCTACAACGCGCTGGGACTTATCCACGACATGTACAAGCCCGTGCCGGGCAGGTTCAAGGACTACGTCTCCACGCCCAAGCCCAACGGCTACCAGAGCGTCCACACGACGGTCATCGGCTCCGAGGGCATACCCTTCGAGGTGCAGATACGCACCTGGGACATGCACCTCACGGCCGAGTACGGCGTCGCAGCGCACTGGAAGTACAAGAGCGGCGACCAGGGCGTCAAGGACGGCGACGAGGAGAAGTTCGCCTGGGTTCGCCGACTGCTGGAGGCGCAGCAGGAGACGGACGCGACCGAGTTCGTGCACGACCTCAAGATAGACATGTTCGCCGACGAGGTCTTCGTGTTCACGCCCTCAGGCGACGTCATAAACCTCCCCGCGGGCGCGACGCCCATAGACTTCGCCTACGCCATACACTCCGGCGTCGGCAACTCCATGGTCGGCGCGAGCGTCAACGGGCGCATCGTCACCTTCGACCACGTGCTGCAAAACGGCGACATCGTCGAGGTCCGCACCTCCAAGAGCGCGCCGGGCCCGAGCCGCGACTGGCTGCAGCTCGCCAAGAGCTCCAGCGCGCGCACCAAGATAAAGCAGTGGTTCAAAAAGGAGAAGCGCGAGGAGAACATCCAGCGCGGCCGCGACATGTTCGAGACCGAGCTCAAGCGCAACGGCCTCACCATGGCCGACGTTCTTGACGAGGACGTCCTGCCGCACATCCTCCGTAAGCTCTCCGTGCCCTCAATGGACGAGCTCTACGCCGCGATAGGCTACGGCGGCCAGACCGCCGTGCGCAGCGTCAACCGCGTCAAGGACGAGCTTGCTCGCATACGCAAGCCGGAGAAGAAGACCGTCCTCGACAAGATAACCGAGCAGGCGGAAAAGCGCACCGCGCGCCCGCAGAAGGCCGTGCACGGCATACTGGTCGAGGGACTGGACAACTGCCTCATCAAGTTCTCCAAGTGCTGCACGCCCGTGCCGGGGGACGACATCGTGGGCTTCATCACCCGCGGTCGCGGGGTCTCGGTGCACCGGGCGAATTGCCCCAACGTGAAGGGGCTCATGGAGCACCCGGAGCGCATGATCGAAGTTGGGTGGGATACCCAGGCGGACGCGCTCTTCCAGGTGGAGATCGTGGTCGAGTGCCTCGACCGCATGGGGCTCTTGAAGGACGTGACGATCGCGATCGGCGATGCGGGGGCGAATATCCTTTCGGCGAGCACCTCGACTTCGCGCGACGGCATGGCGGTGCTGCGTTTCTTGGTCGAGATTTCCGATGCGAGCGGCCTTGATCCGTTGCTCGCGGCGATCAGCCAGGTCGAAAGCGTCTACGATGCGCGCCGTCTCATGCCTGGTGAGGGTGGCGCCACCATGAAGCGCAGGAGCTGATGAGTGGCTAACGAGCCGTACGGGCTTGGTCGGATGCCAGCTCAGCGGTGGGTGCTTGGATGAGCATCCGCGCCGGGCGAGATTCGGACATGGCCGGCGTTCTCGGGCGGGATTTGGACACGCGTGTACGTTTCCGGGCGACATCCGGACGCGTCGGGCGTTCTCGGGCCGCTTTTCGCCATAATTGAGTCTCTGAGCGTACCGATTCCGCCCGAGAACGCGGTGATTGTCCAAAAGCTGCCCGAGAACGTTGTTGTTGTCCAAAAGCCGCCCGAGAACGCGACGGCTGTCCGGAAGTGGCCAAAGAACGCGGCGAGCGTTCGATTCTTGCCCGAGAACTCGGGGAATCGTGAAAGAGAACGGAGCTGGTTCATATGCACCTGGAATGCGTGGTCAATGGACCCATCGAGACGAATACGTATTTTGTTGTCGCGGGCGACGAGGCTCTCGTGATCGACCCCGCCTGGGAGGGCGAGAAGCTGGCGCGCGATTTTGCGGAACGTCACGAAGGCGTCCGCATCGCGGGCATCGTGTGCACCCATGGGCATGCCGACCATGTGGGCGGAGTCGCGGGCATGCGTCGCGTACTGGGCGAGGAATGCCCCTTCATGCTCCCTGCCGACGACGTGGATATGGTGGCCGAGAACATTGAGCGCCAGCGCGCGTGGGGCATTGAGACAGAACTTCCGGGCGTTCCGACCCGGTTGCTGCATGAGGGCGATACGGTCGCGGTCGGCGACATTGCGTTCACGGTCATCGCGACGCCCGGCCATACGCCTGGCGGTATCGTGCTCTATGCGGAGCATCCCGGCGCAGCGGAGAGCGACGAGCGGAGAGTGGGCGCCCCTATAGCATTCGTGGGCGATACGCTCTTTCCAGGGAGTCATGGCCGCACCGATCTTGCCGGCGGAAGCGAAGAGACCATCCTTGCTTCCCTTGCCAAGATGGCGCGCGTGCTCCCGCCCGAAACGACCTGCTTCATCGGCCACGGCCCGTCGACCACCATCGCCCGCGAGCTCGCAGTGAATCCGTTCATGCAGGGCTAGCCACAAGGACTCGCGGGGGCTTTCGGCGCGACGTCTTTCATGTGTCGATGAGCGCCACGGATTAATCGGTGAGTGGTATCCTATGTGTGTCTTAGACCATTCCATTTTTGGAGGTTCATATGCTCGTCAATGCAGCTGACATGCTCAAGAAGGCTGAGGCCGGACATTATGCTCTCGGTGCCTTCAACACCAACAACCTGGAGTGGACGCTCGCTCTTCTCCAGGCTGCTGAAGAGGCCAAGAGCCCGCTGATCATTCAGTGCACCGCTGGTGCTGCCAAGTGGATGGGCGGCTTCAAGGTCTGCGCCGATATGGTGAAGGCTGCCGTCGAGGCTACCGGCGTGACCGTTCCTGTGGCGCTCCACCTCGATCACGGTTCCTATGAGGATTGCTTCAAGGCTATCGAGGCCGGCTTCACCTCCATCATGTATGACGGCTCCCACGAGGAGACCTTCCAGCTCAACCTCGACCGCACCAAGGAGCTCGTGGAGCTCGCCCACTCCAAGGGCATCTCCATCGAGGCTGAGGTCGGCGGCATCGGCGGCACCGAGGACGGCGTGACCTCCAACGGCGAGCTCGCTGATCCCAACGAGTGCAAGCAGATCGCCGAGCTCGGCGTCGACTTCCTTGCCTGCGGCATCGGCAACATCCACGGCGTGTATCCCGAGGATTGGGCCGGCCTCTCCTTCGAGCGCCTGTCCGAGATCAAGGCCGAGGTGGGCGATCTTCCGCTCGTGCTCCACGGTGGTTCCGGCATCCCGGAGGACCAGATCAAGAAGGCCATCTCCATGGGTGTCTCCAAGATCAACGTGAACACCGACCTGCAGCTTGTCTTTGCTGCTGCCACGCGCAAGTACGTCGAGGCCGGCAAGGACCTCGAGGGCAAGGGCTTCGACCCGCGCAAGCTGCTCAAGCCCGGCCGTGACGCCATCGTCGAGAAGACCAAGGCCCTCATGGAGGAGTTCGGCTCGGTGAATCAGGCGTAAGCCAACAAGGGGTGCACTCCCTACGGAAGCCCCGGCTTCCTCCTTCGCTGGTCCT
>ENA-OOWK01001320-OOWK01001320.1-human-gut-metagenome-genome-assembly--contig:-NODE-1320-length-12322-cov-2.406782_pt1 | contig 12322 bp, 8 predicted proteins | sample MGYA00241405_ERZ501317 | MGnify/ENA primary metagenome ERZ501317 (study PRJEB25962, sample SAMEA1972440) | human gut metagenome | biome: human gut; feature: human-associated habitat; material: faeces... | reverse complement strand
CGGTGGTTATCGCCCACCGCCTGTCGACGATTCACAACGCCGACAAGATCATCGTCGTCGACCACGGCCGCGTGGCCGAGCAGGGCACCCACACCGAACTGCTCGCCAAGGGCGGCATCTACGCCAAGCTGATCGAATTGCAGTCGTTCGACTAAAAATGCCGGCATGTACCGATGAGAGGCGAGAAGGAGAAGATGCTGGCGGGCGAATGGTTCGACCCGCATGACGCGGAGCTGACGGCCGACCGCGACCGTGCCACGCGCCTGATGCATCGCCTCAACGTCGAATGCTGCGGCCACGGCGACGACTACCGCACCACACTCGGGGAATTGTGCCCCAACGTCCGCGGGTTCATCCGCGAACCTTTCCACTGCGACTACGGCTACAACATCCACATGGGCGAAGGTTCCTTCGTCAATTTCGACTGCGTTTTCCTCGACCTGGCACCGATACGCATCGGCTGCGGGACGCTCATAGGCCCCAAAGTGCAGCTGCTCACGGCGCACCATCCGTTCGACGCCGCGACACGCGGGACGGCCCTCGAAGCAGGCAAGCCCATCGTCATCGGCGACCACTGCTGGCTGGGCGGCGGAGTGATCGTATGCCCGGGCGTCACGATCGGCGACAGGGCGGTCGTCGGGGCCGGGTCGGTCGTCACACGAGATATCCCCGCGGATTCGGTCGCAGCAGGCAACCCTGCACGTATCATCCGCCCGCTCTAAATATCCCCAGACATCCCATTGCACCATGTTCACACCCGACACCCCTAATTTCCAATCCCTGATGCTCATGCTGGACGCCGCCCACATGGGTTGGTGGAAAGCGGATTTCCAGGCCGGCGAACTGCATGTCTCCGAATATATTGCCAAGCTGCTGGGGCTCGACGGCGACAAAGTCCGGATCGGGCAACTGACACACCTGGTTCGCGAAGACTACCGGATGCCGATCCACAACGAATTCATGGCGCTCAAGGTCGACAGCAAATTCGACAGGACGTTCCCGATCGAACTTCCCGAGGGCGAAGTCTGGCTCCACGCCCAGCTCGTCGGACGGCAGACCGACCCCGCAACGGGTACGCACCTTTTCGGCTACATGCAGCGCGTCCCCGTGCACGACCGGCGCGAAGCAGAAATCCTGACGCTCGAAAACAACTACCACACGGTCGTAAAGGAAAACAAGCATATGGACGTGCTGCTCGACCACCTGCCGATCGGATATTTCCGCATCCGGCTGCTTTACGACAGCGACGGACGCGCCATCGACTACCTTTTTCTCTCGGTCAACCGCGCGGCGCAGCAAATCGTGGGGATAGAACCGGACGCATATATAGGCAAGACGGCACGCGAGACCGGGCACCCCGTCGATGCCCATATCGACAAACTCGCGCACATCCGCCTCGGCAATTACAAGACCGACGAATGGTTCGCAAAAAAAACCAGGCGCCATTGCCGCAGTTTCCTGTACAATACGCCCAACGACGGAAGCGAGATTGTGATCCTGATCCTCGACATCACCGACGCCATAACGGCACACAAGGCACTGGACGAGCAGGAAAAACTGCTGCGCAACATCATCCAGAACGCCCCCGTCGGCATCGAGATCTACAACGACCGGGGACGGCTCATCGACATCAACACCTGCGACCTGGAGATGTTCGGGGTGAAAGATCCGGGCAAAATACGCGGGCTCAACCTGTTCGACAACCCTAATTTCCCGGAGGAGACGAAAATCCGCATCTAGCACGGCGAAAGTGCGGATTTCACCGCCCGTTACGAATTCGGAAAACTCGGCGGCTACTACGAAAGCACGCGCCCGGGGCATTTCGACTGGACGGGGCGCATACGCTGCCTGTACGACGACCGGGGCGAACTCACCCACTACCTGCTCATCAATATCGACAACACCGAGTTGCGGAAGATCCAGAACCGGGTTTCGGAGTTCGAAGCCCTGTTCCGCATCATCTCCGAATATGCCCAGGTAGGATATGCCAACTACAACCTCTACAACAAAGAGGGCTATGCGCAAAACGTATGGCTGCGCAACTACGGGGAGGCCGACTCGGCGCAGATCGTCGACGTGATCGGCAAATACCGCCACATCCACCCCGAAGACCGCAAGCCCCTGCTCGACCTGCTGACCCGCTTCTCCGCGGGTGAAGTGCAGTCGGCAACGGCCATCTGCCGCGTGCAGCACGACGACGGACGGAAAACATGGATCAAAACCCACCTCATCTGCCGGGACTACCGCCCCGGCGAACAGGTCATCGACATGCTGGGGATCAATTACGACATCACGGCACTCAAGCAGACCGAACAGGAGCTGATCGCCGCCAAGGAGCGCGCCGAAGAGTCCAACAAGCTCAAATCGGCCTTCCTGGCCAACATGAGCCACGAAATCCGCACGCCGCTCAACGCGATCGTAGGCTTTTCGGAACTGATGGCTACGGAGGCCGATCCCGACCAGCGCAAAGAATTCGCCGACCTGATCCTGGTAAATAACACCCTGTTGTTGCAAATCATCTCCGACGTACTCGACCTGGCCCGGATCGAATCGGGACGCATAGAGATCGTCCGTACGAAATTCGACGCCCGCGATTTATGCCGCGAGGTGGCCGAGACATTCCGCCTGCAAGTCGCCGAAGGGGTCGTCCTGCGGCTGGAAGACAGCCTGCCCCGGCTCCAGCTCGAGGATTACAAGCAGGGACTGCACCAGATACTCGGCAATTTCGTACGCAATGCCGTGAAATTCACGACAAAAGGTTCGATAACGATCGGGTTCTCGCAACGCCCCGGATGGGTACGGTTCTACGTCCGCGATACGGGCATCGGCATCCCCGAGGAGGAACGCGCCAAGATTTTCGACCGGTTCTACAAGGTCGACACCTTCACGCAGGGCACCGGGCTCGGGCTGCCGATCTGCAAGAACATCGCCGAACAGCTCGGCGGCCGTATCGGCGTCGATTCCGCCGTCGGCGCGGGGTCGTGCTTCTGGGTCGAAATCCCGGCCGGAAAATAGCCCGCTCCGGGCAGATGCCGCCACGGACGGAATAGGTGCAATTTTGCACGCTTTTCAAATCTTTTTTATATCTTTGCAAGTTGTCGGAAAAAGAGGAATCTTTCCGGCACTTCCGGCCATGCCGGCGTACGACCCCGAACGAAATAAAAAACACATATACCATGAAATTCAATGAGTATAAAGGCCTCGACCTGGCCCAGATAGCCGCCGACGTGCTCGGCGAATGGGACGCCCGCGACACATTCCACAAGAGCATCACCACGCGCGAGGGGCACCCCGCGTTCGTATTCTACGAAGGCCCCCCGTCGGCCAACGGGATGCCCGGCATCCACCATGTCATGGCCCGCACGATCAAGGACGTCTTTTGCCGCTACAAGACACAGCAAGGGTATCTCGTGCACCGCAAGGCGGGCTGGGACACGCACGGGCTTCCCGTGGAGCTGGGCGTCGAAAAGAAGCTCGGCATCACCAAGGAAGACATCGGCAGGAAGATTTCGATCGAGGAGTACAACCGCACCTGCCGCGAGGCCGTCATGGAATTCACGGGGGCGTGGGAAGACCTGACCCGCAAGATGGGGTACTGGGTCAACATGGACGATCCGTACATCACCTACGACAACAAATACATCGAGACCCTGTGGTGGCTGCTCAAACAGCTTTTCGACAAGGGGCTGCTCTATAAGGGCTATACGATCCAGCCCTACTCGCCGGCTGCGGGCACGGGGCTTTCGACGCACGAGCTGAACCAGCCGGGCTGCTACCGCGACGTGAAGGATACCACCTGCACGGCGCAGTTCAAAATCATCCGCGACGAGCGGAGCGAAAAACTCTTCGACGGAGCCGAAGGCGATCTCTACTTCCTGGCTTGGACCACCACGCCCTGGACACTGCCGTCGAATACCGCGCTGGCCGTAGGCCCCGAAATCGAATACGTGCGCGTCAAATGCCGCAATCCCTATACGGATGCCCCCCAGACTGTCATCCTGGCCAAAGAACTGCTGGGGTCGTATTTTACCCCCAAGATGGAGGGCAAGTTCGAAATCTCTCCGGTCACCTACAAGGGTCCGGACTTCGAAGGCATCCGCTACGAACAGCTCATCCCCTGGGTGAAGCCTGCGGGCGATGCGTTCCGCGTCATCCTGGGCGACTACGTGACCACCTCCGACGGTACGGGTATCGTGCATATCGCCCCGACGTTCGGTGCGGACGACGACCGCGTGGCCCGCGCCGCAGGCATCGCCCCGCTGTTTATGGTCGATAAGGCGGGCAAGAATCAGCCGATGGTCGATCGCAAGGGACGGTTCTTCCTGCTCGAAGAGCTCGACCCGACCTTCATACGCGACAACGTCGATACAGCGGCCTATTCCCAATGGGCGGGCCGTTACGTGAAAAACGCCTACGACGATTCGCTCGCCGCCGACGCGCCGACGCTCGACGTCGATCTCTCAGTGATGCTCAAGGCCGAGAACAAGGTTTTCAAGATCGAAAAGCACACCCACTCCTACCCCCACTGCTGGCGTACGGACAAACCGGTGCTCTACTACCCGCTCGACTCCTGGTTCATCCGAACTACGGCGCTGCGCGACCGGATGATCGAACTCAACAAGACGATCCGCTGGAAGCCGGAATCGACCGGAACGGGACGCTTCGGCAAGTGGCTCGAAGGTCTGGTGGACTGGAACCTCTCGCGCTCGCGCTTCTGGGGCACGCCGCTGCCGATCTGGGCTACGGAGGATTACTCGGAAATGAAGTGCATCGGCTCGGTCGAAGAGCTCGTCGCCGAAATCGAAAAATCCGTCGCGGCAAGTCTGATGAAGGAGAATCCCTACAAGAACTTCAAGCCGGGCGACCTCTCCAAAGAGAACTACTCGACCGACCGGATCGACCTGCACCGTCCTTACGTGGACAATATCGTGCTGGTTTCGTCCAAAGGCGAACCGATGCGGCGCGAACCGGATCTGATCGACGTGTGGTTCGACTCGGGCGCCATGCCTTATGCCCAGCTACACTACCCCTTCGAGCACGGCGGCGACTACTTCAAGAGCGTCTATCCGGCCGATTTCATCGCCGAAGGCGTCGATCAGACGCGCGGATGGTTCTTCACGCTGCACGCCATCGCCACGATGCTCTTCGACTCGGTAGCTTTCAAGAACATCATTTCGAACGGCCTGGTGCTCGACAAGAACGGCAACAAAATGTCCAAACGCCTGGGCAATGCCGTGGATCCCTTCGAAATACTTTCGACCTACGGCGCCGACGCGACGCGTTGGTACATGATCTCCAACTCGCAGCCCTGGGACAACCTCAAGTTCGACCGGGACGGCGTGGACGAAGTGCGCCGCAAGTTCTTCGGCACGCTCTACAATACCTACTCGTTCTTCGCCCTCTACGCCAATGTGGACGGTTTTACGGGACAGGAGCCGGAAGTTCCGATGAGCGAACGCCCGGAGATCGACCGCTGGATCATCTCCCTGCTCAATACGCTGGTCCGGAACGTCACCGAATCGCTCGAGAATTACGATCCGACGCCGGCGGCCCGTATGATCCAGGAATTCGTATGCGAAAACCTGTCGAACTGGTACGTGCGCCTCAACCGCAAGCGGTTCTGGGGCGGCGGTCTGACACGCGACAAACTGGCAGCCTACCAGACGCTCTACACCTGTCTGGAAACCGTTTCGATGCTCTCCGCACCGTTCGCGCCGTTCATCTCCGACCGTATCTTCCGCGATCTGAACGCCGTAAGCGGTCGCCACACGGACGAGTCGGTACATCTTTCGACCTTCCCCGTCTGCGACTCCTCGCTCATCGACGGTGAATTGGAGCAGATGATGTCTATGGCCCAACAGGTTTCGTCGATGGTACTGGCCCTGCGCCGCAAGGTGAACATCAAAGTCCGCCAGCCGCTCACGAAGATACTCATTCCGGTCCTCGACGCCGACACCGCACGCCGCATCGAAGCCGTCAAGGGGCTCATTATGAGCGAAGTGAATGTCAAGGAAATAGAACTGATCGAAAATACGACGGGACTCATCACCAAGCGCATCAAGCCCAACTTCAAGACCCTCGGTCCCAAATACGGCAAACAGATGAAGCAGATCGCAGCTCTCGTAGCCGGGTTCTCACAGGATCAGATAGCCGCGATCGAAGCATCGGCGGAAACCCTGCTGGACGTGGACGGCGAAAAAATCACCGTCACCCCTGCCGATTTCGAAATCACCTCGGAAGATATGCCGGGCTGGCTCGTAGCTACGGAGGGCAAGCTGACCGTAGCCCTCGATATCACGATCACCGACGACCTGCGTGCCGAAGGTATCGCCCGCGAGTTGATCAACCGTATCCAGAACATCCGCAAGGATTCGGGCTTCGAGGTGACGGACAAAATCCGTGTGGAGATCGAACAGCAGGAGTTCGTCCTTCCCGCGCTCAAATCCTTCGCCGACTACATCGCCTCGCAGACGCTGGCTGTCGAAATCGAAGGAGTGCCTTCTCCCAGCGGCGAATTCGTCGTGGAGTCGGAGGTAGATGAGCAACCGGTCCGTATCGCGGTGACCAAAATTTGACCAAAAAAGGAGAACCTGCACGTTTCCGGCAAAAAATTTGGAAGTAACGGGAATATTGTTTAATTTAGTATAACATTATTACAAATAAAATATTGAAACTATGGCAGAAGCAGAAAAAACCCGATACAGTGACGCCGAATTGGAAGAGTTCAAACAGCTCATTCTCAAAAAACTGGAAACAGCACGTGCGGATTACGAACTCCTGCGCGCCACGATAACCCACACCGCATCGAACGATACGGAGGATACCTCGCCGACGTTCAAGGTGCTGGAGGAGGGAGCCACTACGCTCTCCAAAGAGGAGAGCGGCCGCTTGGCAGCCCATCAAATGAAATTCATCCGCAACCTCGAAATGGCACTCGTACGCATCGAGAACAAGACATACGGCATCTGCAAAACCACCGGCAAGCTGATCCCCAAGGAGCGGCTGATGAAAGTGCCTCACGCAACCGAGTGCATCGAGGCCAAAGAAGGACGGATTCACTAAAGGATTCACCCTCCGAACGAATGTTCTTTTCGTATGGTATGAAAAGAATCCGTTCGCCACGACCGGAGATAAAAATAGGAGCGTCCCCGTCAGGACGCTCCTATTTTTATAAAAAACATCCCGCAACTAAGTGCGGCTGCAGGATGCTTCCCTGACGGAACAATAACACTTATGAATTGGAACTTCTCTATATTCATTCGCCGGCCACGCCGCTCCGATTTTTTTTCGTCGTGATCTCGATCACCCCTTCCGCTCCCTTCTCGCCATAACGTTCGACCCCCTGCTCTCCTTTCAATACCGTCATCGCGTCGATTCGGGAGGGATCCAGTTGCGAAAGGCGATCGGCAGAAATTTCCTCGCCATCCAATACTATTAAACCGACCTGCTTCAGAGAACGACCGTTATCAACAACTGAAACCGAATCCGAATCCGCTCCGGTCGTATAGGTCAACGTAACGGTTTCCTCCAAAGGCTGCGCCGACGTGGCAATCGATTTAGACACGGAAATCGACTTTGACACAGAAGTGCGCCCCGAGGAGGCGCCGGAAGGCTCCCTGACAACTGTCATCTTATTAGGCGTTTTGCCCGACGCATTCGACGAATAAACCGCCAAAGTCGTACGTTCTCCGGATTCATTCGTCGTAAACTCGATCACACCGTCCCGCGCCCGCTCGCCATAACGGTCCAGCAATTCGAACCCGGGTTGCAGAATCCGAACCCACAGAACCTTCCCCGCATCGATCGACTTCAAATAGTCATCATCGACCTGCCGGCCGTTGATCAACACAAGCGGTCGGGCTCCATTGAGCGGACGGATCGTAAATCCGTTTCCCGTATCCTTGATCCGATAAAGACCGGGACCTTCCTGGAAAGAGTTTCCACGCTCGAAACTACACTCCAGACGGTCGAACTGCCGGGCACCTTCAGTCGTCGTCACATAAACCACGCCATCCGCCGCCGCCTCGCCGTAACGTCCGACAGCCCATTCGTCCTTCAAGACCGACATCGATTCGATTTCCGCTTCATTCAAAGCCTTTACCTCGGCAGCTGCGACCCTTCTGCCATCGAGCAGGAAGAGCATCGAACTCAAATCGTGACCGGAAACCACGAACGAATCGTTCGGTGCAGCAACTTCGGAAATCCGCACCTTGCCCTGCCCGTCCACCGGAGTATTACCGGTCTGAACCGTACCGAACGACGGTCCCTCCGGTACGGATGCGACGACAGATTCACCTGCACCGGACTTCCGGGCCTCTTTTTCGGCCTGTTTCGCAGCATCACGAGTCGTCACAAGAATCGCTCCGACACGGGCGGCATCCCCGTAACGCTCGACTAATGCCGGGTCACGGAATACATCCTCCCAGGAAAAAATCTGTATGGTTTCGATCTTGCGGGCAGGAATCTTCTCCAGATCGGTGATGGACCCCACACGCCCGTCCACAGCTACCAACGGCAACATTCCGGGACGTACTCCCTGCACGTTCCGCAATTTCAATCCGCTCACCTTATAGGTATTTTTACCATCCACCGATCGGAAACTACCCTTCAGATAACGCATCGGATTGTTGTATTTATCATAAACGGTCACCTCGAAATCATCCTCACGCGAAGCCGTTTTGGAAACGACCTCGATCACCCCGTTCCGGGCCGATACGCCGTATCTGGCGACCGTCGCTTCGTCCGGCTCGGTTACGATCCGAACGGTTTCTATCTCGTGAACGATACCGGGAGTAGTAAAAAGATAGATATTCGACACCTTGCCATTCCACAGTACCAATGGCCGGAATTCGAACGGCATCGAATGGCTAAACTCGATCCGCCGCACCCGGTAAGTATCGGGCACACCCGTCGGTTCAAAATCGCCCGTAATATAGTGATACAAATCGGAAGGCTTCTGTTTCTCTTCGATTGTCACACGTTCCGACTCCGGACGACTCGTATAGACGATCGCACCGTAACGACCCCGATCGCCGTAGCGTCTGCGTGCCTCGCCGGAGGTCATTTGGGTAGCCGTGGCGATACTCGACGGGGATATCGCGCCCAACTGTCTGTAATCAATCTCCTCACCGTCAAGCAGATACAAGCCCTCGTCCGACAGATCAATCCAAAAAGGAATGAGGGCAGCCCCATCGCTCACCTCGACAGTCACCCACTCTTCCGCACCATCGACCGATTTATACCCGAGTCGTTCGAGTTTCCCGGCATCAGCAGTCAGCAACTTGGCAAACTCCTCTTTCATGTACGCATCGCGGCGGGCGACAAACTGTTCGGGCAACTCATCCCCTTCCCACACCAGATAAAGCTCCAAATCCTCCGGATCCCACAAGGACGGATCGGCCGGACTCCAAGACTCCGTATAAGGATAGGTCTGAACCCTAATCGACAACACTCCGTTCGCCGCCCGCGTACCGTATCCCTTCAGTGCCTCCGGCCCTTTGACCATCCAAGCACCAATCATCTTCTGTTCCGGCAACCCCAAATAGGTATCCAGCGTTTCAGCCGACAATTCCTCGCCCCCGTCCATTATCAGAGGCGGATGTTCCGGATCGAAGCGAAAATCTGCCGGATCGCCATAAACCGCATACACTACCGGTTCATCGGATACGGGCAGGTGGGTCAGAGCAAGCGACTCTTTCAAATGAAATTCCAAGGCAATGTCCGTCCCCATCGGAATTCCGAAGCGGCTACCGACTGATTTTACTTTCTGATCCGTCTCCCCTCCGACAAGGTAACAAACGATCGGCTTCTCCGTAACGATCGTAAAGCGGCCCTCCGCATCGGTCACAACCCGCCGGCCGCCGCTGCAAATAAACTCATAACCGGCCCAAGGCTTATCGTCCCGGCCAAATACGCGTCCGGTAAAGGTGTGCGCCCCCGATTCTGCCGTTTGCTTTTCGAGAGCGGTACGCTCGAGATTAGCGAGCAATTCGGCCATGGAGCCTTCGACCGGTGGCATTCCCCCTTCCGGTGTACCGACTGTGAGGCCGTCCGCACCAGCAGGAAGAGGCATTTCACCGTTTCCGGAATTTTTCGTAGTTTTGTCCTCCGGAAGAACATAGGAGGTCTGTGCGAAAGCGCCGAGCGCCAGGCACGCAAGCGGCAGGACATAGAGCGCCTTGGCCCTGGCCCACCTCGATGATCTTTTACGCAACATCATGGTAATTCGGTTTTTAAGGTTACTATGATTAAGGCTGTTGGCAATTGAGTACCACCTCCCGCCAACGGCCTTTTTTATCAACAGCATCTGATAATCTTTCGCATCGACCCCGCAGCGGAGCACCTGCTCGTCGGCCTCGTACTCGTGCACAGCACGCAGTTCCACACGCAACAGCCACATCGCGGGGTTGAACCACTGCAAACACCCCAGCAAATCGACCAGCAGCAGGTCCCACGAATGGCCCAACCGCTGATGCGCCTGTTCATGCACGAGGATCGTCCCTCCGCCGCAGGCATAATCCTCCTCGGACATCACCACGTATCTCATCCAACTGAACGGAGCTCGAATCCGGTCCGACAACACCAAAACGCTCCCGTTTCCAAGCGGTATGCGCTGGCCGCGGCGCGTCATTCGCACAACCCGCACGATGTTGCATACGGTCCATCCCAACGTCGCAAACATCCCTGCAAAATAGATGATTCCGAGCAAAACGCCCCAGTCGAACGGTTCGGGAGCAGGCTCCGGCTCCTCTATTATCATCAGGTCCCGGGTATCGTCGGGGATTCGGTTTTCGAATACCATGTCCCGCCGGAAATAATTTTCCGGAATCACGTCGATCCCGGCGGCGGATACCCCGGGCAACTCCTTCTCGACGGTAATTACACACAAAGGCAGCAAAAACGACAGCAGCAACACTCCGCACAACAACACCCTGTTCATCCGATGCAGCGTATCGCGGCTCAACAACAACTTGTAAAACAGGTAGAAGACCGCCAGGCATCCCGCAGCCTTCAGACTGTAAAGCAGAAAGGTCGGCATAGGACTATCGTTTTTCGGTTTGACTTTCAATTTGCCGGATCAGGTCGCGCAGATCGTCCACGGAGATTTTCTCTTCCCGTACGAGCGACGAAACCACCCCGAGGTAGGAATTGTCGAAATACTTGCTCACCACGCCCTTCAGCGTCTTGCGGCTGAACTCCTCCTCGCTGACGAGCGGATAATACTGGTAGGTGCCGCCATAGGCCTTGTGTCCGACGTACCCTTTCGCCTCGAGGCCACGCACCATCGTCGATAACGTATTGAAATGAGGTTTCGGTTCGGGCCAGAGCGCAACCAGTTCGCGCACGAATAACGGGCCCCGCGTCCAGAAACAACGCATCAGCTCCTCTTCTCTGGGTGTCAGCTTTTCCATAGTCGATGTCGGTTAAAGTCGAACGAAACAGGACCTGCACAAACGGCAGCACAGCTCCGCATTGCCGGCTCCTGCACAAAAATCTTCTGAAACAAAGATAACTAAAAAAATTTCACATACAACTATTTTTTATAGTTTTCAAACTAAAAAATTTAGTTTTGCAGGAAAAACAGAGAGCAACCCGCTGTAAAACAACAAAAAAATAATAGACAAGATAAAAAATTCTTGTCTATTATCAGGATTAAGATATGGAAAAATCTTCCTATTCCTCGTCGCGGTGCAGCTTCTCTACGTAAATGGCATGCTGCATGGCGATACGCTTCGCAACCGAAGGTTTGGTGAAATACTGGCGACGACGAAGCTCCTTCAGAACACCCGTACGCTCGTATTTACGTTTGAATTTCTTGAGGGCCTTCTCGATGTTCTCGCCCTCTTTTACCGGCATGATAATCATAATTCGTTGCTTTTTTTATTGTTTTTTACTCTAATTTCTAATGGATCGTGTCTTGTATCGGGGCGGGACTCCATCCGGACGACGCCGACTCCCCGTTCGGTATGTCTTTCGAGGCTTCTCGTACCGTAAACCGAAGATACGGGGCCAATCGCTCGGCCTCACGCGGGGTTAATATGTGCTCTTCAACCAACTCTTCGACGGTACTCCAACCTCCTTTCAATTGTCTTTTACTAAATAACTTCCTAAATACGGCGGGCGGCAAATAAGGATGCCCCTTGAGCGTACTCGGAGGTGCAAAGTTAATATCAATTTTTCGAATTTTGAAACTATCGCAGTAAATTTGTTTCACGATCCGCTCGAAATTGGACTCCGTGACCTGCGGAACCTCGGCCAACTGATCCACGCTGTAAAATCCGCCGAGCCGCTCCCTGTATCGAATAATGGCCATGACGCTCTT
>ENA-OOWK01001318-OOWK01001318.1-human-gut-metagenome-genome-assembly--contig:-NODE-1318-length-12339-cov-1.777027_pt1 | contig 12339 bp, 7 predicted proteins | sample MGYA00241405_ERZ501317 | MGnify/ENA primary metagenome ERZ501317 (study PRJEB25962, sample SAMEA1972440) | human gut metagenome | biome: human gut; feature: human-associated habitat; material: faeces... | reverse complement strand
GAATTTCCGATGATGCGATTGTAAAAGAAATTGTAGAGCAGAATCTTTTTCAGTATCCAACTGAAAAATCTATTACACGTATGGCGAAAGCCTGCATCAAACGACTTCATGTTCTAGAAGATGATTCACTGGTTGCTGCGATTGCGTCACAGCCAACGGACGAGGCAAAACAGATTTGTTTGTATGCATTGATGAAGCAGAGCCGACTGGTTTGGGAATTTATGCTGACAGTCATTGGTGAGAAGTACAGATTAAGGGACACGTCTTTTGGTAAGATAGATTTGAATACATTTTTTATGCGCTTGCAGGAACAAAATGATACCGTAGCTTCCTGGAGCGATAGTACGATAACAAAGTTAAAACAGATTATTGCCAGAGTGCTTGTCGAAACAGAATATCTCGACAACATCAGGGCAGATCATTTGAATCTAGTATGGCTGCATCCTGTTTTGGAAAATGCCATCAGAAGCAATGGCGATACGGCGATACTGCCGGCGTTTAATTGCTTTGTGTAGGAGGTAACCTGATGAGTGAAATAAAAGAACGCCTGGACAAAGTTCGGGCATTGATCCAGGAATCAGAGTTTCTGGAAGGCAAGGGACTGAGCAATGAAGTGAATATCAGAATCTTCTGTTATGAACCTGAAAATGAAATGGTTGTCCGCCATTTTGTGAATCAGTTGGAAACTGATCAGTCCTTAGATTGCCATTTGATTGTTTGTAATTTATATAAAATATTTCTTTCTATCTGCGATGATATGGACATCACAGATGCGATTCCCGATATGGAAGAAGCTGACGGAAGTGCTTATCTTCTGGAGCAGCTGAATTCCGCAATCGGTAATAGAGAGTTTATTGATAAAATCCAGTATGAGCCGCATGAACCAGGTGATGTTCTGATGCTGACAGGTGTAGGCGAGGTGTTTCCGTTTATGAGAATCCATACGTTACTGGAAGCCTTGCAACCGTATTTTTCGGATGTTCCGATTTTGGTGATGTATCCGGGTGAGTTCGATGGTCGTCATGTAAAACTGTTTAATCGTCTGACACCAAATGATTATTACCGGGCATTCAATGTTATAGATTAAGGGGGATAAAGCCATGATGATTCGAGATATGTTTGCGGATGATATCAACCGTAAAATCAATGGTGTAATTAAAGTAGATCAGGCTGCTGATGATGTGATCGAGCAGGAGTTAAATGAATATGTCATTACCAAAGAATTGAAGAAACACTTCATTACATTTTTCAATTATTATGGAGACGCCTTTGACCAGCCTACTGCGGATATGGGCGTTTGGATTTCGGGATTCTTTGGAAGTGGTAAATCTCACTTCCTGAAAATGCTTTCTTATCTTCTGGAAAATAAAGAGGTAAAAGGCATTCGCAGTGTAGAACGTTTCCGAAAAAAGTTTGAGGACGATCCGGCAACCTTTATGTTGATTGATCGTGCTACAAAGGGAACAACGGAGACAATTCTGTTTAATATTGATATTGAGGGATTCAGCAATAAAGACAAGACCGCTGTACTTCGTGTTTTTGCAAAGATGTTCTACAACCATCTGGGATTTTACGGTGAAAATCTGAAAGTTGCCATGATGGAGCGTTATATTGACCAGCAGGGCAAGACCGAGGAGTTCCGTAGAGTTTTTGAAGAAAAGAAAGGTAAATCCTGGCTGGAAATGCGCCGTGCCTTTGCTTTCAATGGAAAGTTCATTATTCCGACATTGATGGAAGTTTTGGATATGAGTGAGGACGATGCAAAGGCATGGTTCAATGATAAAACAGCAACAGAAATTTCTATTGCACAACTTGTAGAAGATATGAAAGCCTATGTAGATACAAAGCCTGCAAACTTCCGTCTACTGTTTATGATTGACGAGGTTGGTCAGTATGTTGGTACAGATACCGATATGCTTTTGAATCTTCAGTCTCTGACTGAGAAAATCGGAAGTGAATGCGAAGGAAAGATTTGGGTGATCTGCACCGGACAGGAAGCCATTGATGAAATCATCAAAGTTCGTGCCGATGAGTTCTCACGTATTCAGGCTCGTTTTAAAACAAGACTGAGTTTATCATCTTCCTCTGTGGATGAAGTCATCCAGAAACGTATTCTGAAAAAGAAACCAGAAGCAGCTAAAAATCTGGAAGATGTTTATGAGCTGAATGATTCTGTTCTTCGTAACCTGTTCAGCTTTAGCGGCTCTATTCTGGATATTAAAGGCTATTCCGGTCCGAGGGAATTTACCGAGAACTTCCCGTTCGTACCGTATCAGTTTATCATCATGCAGAAGGTATTTGCGGAAATTCGTAAACATGGAAATTCCGGCAAACATCTGTCTGGTGGTGAGCGTTCCATGCTCTCTGGTTTTCAAGAAGCTGCAAAGGATATACAGGAAAGAGACGAGTACGCACTTGTGCCGTTCTTCCGATTTTATGATACCGTACATACTTTCTTGGACGGTTCTATCCGCCGGGTGATTGAGCGTTGCCAGAAAGCTGCTGACAACAGGGACGGCATTGAACAGCAGGATGTAGATGTACTGAAACTTTTGTACTTGATTCGATATATTGATGATATTCCTTCCAATCTGGACAATATCGTTATCCTTATGGCAGACGACATTCGGGTGGATAAGATTATCATGCGTGAAGCTGTCCGTGGATGTCTTGATCGTTTGATGAGCCAGAACTATATCGGCAGAACCGGAGACACTTATAACTTCCTGACTGACGAAGAACAGGATATTCAGCGTGAAATAAGAGATACAAATGTGGATACCGCATCTATCGTGGAGCGTATTGCTCAGATGATTTACGGTGACATTTTCACAACTAAGAAGTTCCGTTATGGAAAATATGACTTTGCTTTCGATCAGATGGTGGATGGCATTACGGTTGGTGTGGCAACTGGCGGTATGCGTCTGCGTTTCCTGACCGTGGCTACTGATGCCATTGAAAAAACAGATTACCGTCTGATGGCAGAATCCAAAGGCAATGAAGCAATCGTTGTTCTGGCTGATACGCCTTATTATGAATCTCTGGAATCTGCTATGAAGATTCGTAAGTACGTAAAGCAGAGAAATGTAAGCCAGCTTCCAAAAACCGTGCAGAAAATCATTAGTGACCAGCAGGATGAAGCCGGAAAATATGAGCTGAGTGCCATGAGTGAATTGCAAAATGCTATTGAAGGGGCGCAGTTCTATGTGGATGGTGAGCATCTGGAAATCAAAGCCGGGAATGCCAAGAGCAAGATTGACCAGTCTCTGGAATATCTGGTTGCTCATGTATATAGCAAGCTCGACCTGATTACAGATAATGCAGGCAGTGATGCAGATATTATTGCGATTTTGACAGGTGCGGTAACAGCACTTCCGGGGATGGAGCCAAACCGTGATGCGGCTTCTGCTATGGAAGAATATCTGGAAATGCAGGATGCAAAAAAATTGCCGACTTCTATGGCAGATGTGCAAAGCAAATATAGTGCTATTCCGTATGGATGGAAAGAAATCGACATTGCTGCGGTTGCGGCACAGCTGATTTATTCCCAGAAAATAACCATCAAGTATGCAGGCAATACCATTCAGCCGGACGATCCGAAACTGCCGGATATGCTTCGTAAAAAGAGTGAGATCGGTAAGACTTCCATTAGTAAGCGTAAAACCATTTCTGCTACGATGATGCGTGATGTAAAATCAATGCTCAGGGATTATTTCGATGTTATGGATGTGCCGGATGATGAAGATGGTCTGATTCGCTTTGTGACCGAGAAATTTGGTGAACAGCGTGATTACTATGCTTCTCTGGATGCTCGTTATGACGGACATAAATACCCAGATCGTGCAATGGTACAGGAAGCAATTCATCTGATGGACGATGTACTTTCTCAGAAGAAAGACAATATTGCCTTGATTGAGCGTTTGTTGAAAAAAGAGGATGCTCTCTTTGATAACAAGGAAGCCATGAGCAACGGCATTGAAAACTTCTTCAAGACACAGGTAACAGTATTCGACCAGGCAGTGCAGTTTGAAAAATCTCTGCACGATGACCTTGACCGAATTGCGGAAAATGAGGAAGCACACAAGGCACTGAATACCATTCGTCTGATTACCATGGTTCAGACCGGAAGTAAGTTCAACTATAACCGGATTCGTGAACTGAATCCGCTGATGGATACGGTTCGTATCGCTCATGATAAGATGCTGGAAGAAAAACGTGCCGAGGTTTTAGAAACGGTTCGTCAGTGTATGGAAGCTACCCACACTGCCGCAAACGGCGACTCCAAAGCATCCCATCTGATTGAAAAATCAGACCGGTATTTCAGCCAGTGCAAGGAGAAAATCGCAGAATTAAAGAGCCTTGCCCTTCTGGATGCTATGTTCCTGCCAATGTGCCAGTACAAGGATGATACGGTCAGCAATATCGAGTCCGTTCTGGCACCGCCTGCACCGAAGCCATCAGTACAGCCGACACAGCGGGGTAAAGAGCAAGCTCCTGTAAAGAAAAAAGTGGTTCGGGTCTATAACCGTCAGGTTGTATTCCAGGCAAAGACCTTACAGACGGATGCGGATATTGATGATTATGTAGAGAAGATTCGTTCTCAGCTGAAACAGTTGCTGAAAAATTGTGATGAGATTAAACTGAATTAAGGAGCAATATATTTATCTATTTGATAGAGCTATAATCAGTTTGAATAATTAAAATGATACAGATAATGTTTGTATATGGGAAGAAGAGAATTATATTGATGTTGAACGTTAAAATAATTGAAGATTTATATTATGAAATTGCCTGTGACCAATATATGTATTCTGATGACGAAAATTCATATTATAAGTTGATTGTAGCAATGGAGAGGATGATACGAACAGCAAAATTGTTGAATAAGTTTCCTGTCTTATCAGGAAAGTATAATGATGATGCAGTTGAATTTGTTGTGTGGATTAATTATGTTGATCTATTTATTGCTGCGTTGGAAATGGTTGCACAGTGTTTTTCCTATTCTATAAAATATGATAAAAATATTTTTTTAAAGGAACATAACTTGGCTGATAAATCAGATAAAGATTTTTTTCGGTTTGTCAGGGCAATAGTTTTACCACACGCATTGTCACTTGATAATCAAAAGCAGAAAGAATTTACCAACGGGAAAAAAGCATACTGCCCTTCGGTAGTATGGGATAATACCGGTTATGTGCGTATAGTTTATTATAATGCTGATATAAAAGATGATTTACAGTGGTATATTTTGTGTTTAGCAGACTTTGAAATTTTTTTTGATGGGGTATTTGCACAAATTAGTGATTTGGTAAAAATTGTTAAGCAAAGAAAAGCAAACAAGAAAAAAAATGATAGAACTAAAATAACAAATGAGAGATATGATACAGGAGCTTCCTTGAACGAAAAATGCAAATATTTAGTAGATTTGACAATGAAGTATGGTGATTTAAATGATAAGGCAGGACATTCAGTTATTATGCATGTATTAAATAGGTGTGATAAAATTTTGAACATGAATTTTTATGGCAGAAATAAGAAAATTACTGATGAGTTTAAAAAGTATTTAAATTATGCCTTGGACGACTATTATACATACTTGTGCAATCAGAGTAATGACAAACCTCTACTAGAGATGATGATGATGCCATTGCATGATTATACATCTAAAACAGATTTTGTTGGCATGGGTTATGAAATAAATAAAATATCAGTTGAAATGGAAAATTTCGATGAATATGTGCGTAGATATTATTTTAGTGAATATTTTGATATATTGAAACCAGTATTATCTTCAAAGATATATGTATCAAAGAATATGAGTATGGAGAGGATTTGTTTTCTTATAATAATAGTATTCTTTTTTGATAGGCTGAAATATAAGCAGACCTATAAAGTGGCTTTTGGGAAATATACTAATTAAGCTTTTATGTTCATAATGGATAGGATGTGCGCATAATAAACACAAATAATGAATTTAACCTTAAAGTGTGGGAGGAATGATAAAATGATTAATCAAAATCAAATATATAATATTTTCAACCAACAGCAGATACAAGCTCAGTTACAACAGAAACAGCAAAAGTATCATAACCAGCAGATATTGAAAATAGTTGAATGTACAAATAAATTAGATGATTTTCTTAAAAGTGCTGAAGGTATAGATAAGCAGTATCAACAACTTGCTTTTGCGGAATGTTGTGCGGTATTGGAAAAACATATGAAGGGATAAATTATCATTTTTTGATTTAGTAACGAGATTATGTACGGTATACATGATTTTATTTTGGAGTTATAGACTGTTTGATGTATGATATACAAGAAATACCAGGAGACGAGTATGGATAAGAATGCGATTAAAAAATTTGCTGTCTGGGCAAGAACAGAGCTGCTTGCTCGTGTTTCATTGAAAGGTGTGGAATACGGTATCACAGAGGACAATATTGAAGATGCCAATACGGACAGCGTTGGAGGCAAAGTCCTCACTGCCGATGAAAAGAAGCAGCGTCAGGCTCTGATTGCCGAGATTAACGATAAAGGATATAAGCAGGTCATGGAGGAGGTTGCCTACACTTGGTTCAACCGCTTCTCTGCTCTGCGATTTATGGAGGTCAACGGCTATCTTCCTTCCCATGTGCGTGTATTCACGGATGAGGAAAACAATTTTAAGCCGCAGATTATAACCGAAGCTATTCATCTCGATTTGGATGGATTAGATGTGGAAAAGGTCTATGAGCTGAAAGATGCAGAAAAGACCGAAGAATTGTATAAATATCTGCTGATCGTGCAGTGTAACGCTTTGAATAAGATTCTGCCGGGAATGTTCCAGAAAATTGCGGACTACACCGAGCTTCTTCTGCCAGACAATTTGCTCCGTGAAGGTAGTGTCATTCAGCAGATGATCGAGCTGATACCTGAGGATGACTGGAAGGATGCAGTCCAGATTATCGGCTGGCTGTATCAGTATTACAACAGTGAGAAAAAGGATGATGTTTTTGCAGCACTGAAAAAGAATGTGAAAATCACAAAAGAAAATATTCCAGCAGCAACCCAGCTTTTCACACCAGACTGGATTGTTCGGTATATGGTAGAGAACAGCCTTGGTCGTTTATGGCTGGAAGGACACCCGGAGGTATCAGATCATCTTCTTCCTACCGAGGAAGAACAGTCTGCTTATGCTGCCGGAAACCGTGACCAGGAAGATACCAAATGGCACTACTATCTGGAAGAAGCCGAGCAGGAACGGTCAGTGCAGTCACAGCTTGCAGAGATTCGCAAAGAATACGCCGCACTGACACCAGATCAGCTGAAAGTCATTGACCCATGCTCCGGTTCCGGTCATATCTTAGCGTATATGTTTGACGTGCTGATGAAGATTTATGAATCCTACGGCTATACTACCCGTGAAGCTGTGGCAAGCATTGTGGAAAACAATCTTTACGGTTTGGATATTGATGACCGTGCGGCACAGCTGGCGTACTTTGCGGTAATGATGAAAGCCCGTCAGTATGACCGTCGCTTCTTTAGCCGTGGCATTCAGCCCCATGTATATGCTATTGTGGAGAGCAATCATGTAGATGAATTTGCAGTGGATTATTTCTGTAATGGCGATGCGAAGCTCACAGCGGCTATGGAAACCATCATCAAAGAACTGCATGATGCAAAGGAATACGGGTCTATTCTGACGGTAACACCGCAGGATTGGTCTGCACTGTATGGACGTTTTGCGGAGATTGTGGAAGATATCAATATGTTTCGCGAGAGGGCACTCAGAGAGCTGTTGCCATTGGTGCAGGTAGCGGAAACACTTGCACAGAAATATGATGTGGTTGTGACGAATCCGCCGTATATGGGTAGTTCTGGCATGAGTGCAAAGCTGTTAGACTATGTAAAAAAATATTATCCAGACAGTAAAAGCGATTTGTTTGCAGTATTTATTGAACATTGTGGACAGATGGCAAAGAAGAACGCTTATCAAGCAATGATTACACAGCACGCTTGGATGTTCCTGTCCAGCTTTGAAAAACTGCGTGGTAAATTGCTGCATACCGATATTGTCAATATGGCGCATCTTGGTGCAAGAGCCTTTGAAGAAATCGGCGGAGAAGTGGTACAGACTACATCTTTTGTTATACGCAAAAGCCATATCAAAGATTACAAAGGTGAATATTGTCGGTTAATAGAACCGACTACCCAACAGGGAAAAGAGGATATGTTCCTTTCAAAAGAAAATCGTTACGATGTGGATCAATCCAACTTTTCAAAAATTCCAGGTTCGCCAGTAGCTTATTGGGTTTCAACTAATTTCTGCAATATGTTTGAAATGGATAAAATTGAACAGTATGCATTGAAAATATGCAAAGGTGGTTTTACCGGAAATAATGATAGGTATTTAAGGTTATGGGAAGAAGTGGACTATAATTCAATCCCTATAAAATGGAATAAATACTCTAAAGGCGGTGGATATAGACGTTGGTATGGAAATTCAGAATATGTTATTTTCTGGGAAAATGGAGGAAATGAATTAAAACAAAATCCTCGTGCGGGGATGGGTGCATCTCAATACTATGGAAAGCCACATTTTGTATGGTCAGGAATATCGACAGGTTTGCCATCGTTTAGGTATGATAAGAGAGAAGTTTTTTTTGATGATGTCAGTCCGGCTATTGTTTTTTCTCAGGAAGAAAATTGGAAATTGATACAGTTACTCAATAGTAAAGTTGTTGAAAAAATTCTATCACTAATTGCACCAACAATTCATTTCCAAGCAGGCGACATAAAACAAATTCCTGTTCATCTAAATGTAAAAGATGTTGATGATACAATCGGTAAAAAATGTATTGAACTTTGTCAAATGGATTGGGATTCTTTTGAAACTTCATGGGACTTCCAGCACCATCCGCTTCTTCGCAAAGTTCCTACCATTGCCGAAGCATTTGACCAGTGGCAGAGTGAATGCGAAGAACGCTTTAAACAGCTGAAAACCAATGAGGAAGAACTGAACCGTATTTTCATTGACATTTACGGTTTGCAGGATGAGCTGACACCGGAGGTCGAGGATAAGGATGTCACGGTTCGCAAGGCAGATCTGGGCAGAGATATTCGCTCCTTTATTTCCTATGCGGTTGGCTGTATGTTTGGTCGTTATTCTCTGGACGTGGACGGGCTTGCCTATGCAGGCGGCGAATGGGACAAGGTGAATTTCTCCGAAGGAGGAAGAGAGGGCACCCTGGGGTGTGCCAGCAAATATTCATCTTTTCCTGCTGACAAGGATAACATTATTCCGATTTGCGACGATGAATACTTTGAGGATGATATTGTCGGTCGTTTCGTAGAATTTGTAAGAACAGTTTACGGTGCAGATACACTGGACGAAAACCTGAAATTCATTTCTGACGCCTTGGGCGGCAAAGGTCAGCCGAAAGATGTGATTCGGAATTACTTCCTGAGTGACTTCTATTCTGACCATTGCAAGATTTATCAGAAACGTCCGATTTACTGGCTGTTTGACAGCGGTAAAAAGAACGGTTTTAAGGCTCTGATCTATATGCACCGATATCAGCCGGACACCATTGCTCGTATCCGTACTGATTATGTGCATGAACAGCAGGCTCGTTATCGCACTGCTATTGCTGATCTGGAACAGCGTATTGCCAATGCTTCTACTGGTGAACGTGTGAAGCTGAAAAAAAAGCTGACCACCTTGCAGGCACAGGATACGGAAATCAGAACCTACGAGGAAAAGATTCATCACCTTGCCGACCAGATGATTTCCATTGATCTAGACGATGGCGTGAAGAAGAATTATGCAATTTTCCAGGATGTTTTGGCTAAAATAAAGTAAGGGAGAACTTGCGTATGATGGCAGATGAGAAGATTAAAAATTCCGATGATCTTGAGTTTGCTGTATTTTGCATTGAAAATGTTGCGGCAAAGTTGGGGGTGAATGCAGAGCGTGTCTATCAGGCATTTACTGAAAAGAGCGAAATTCTGAACGGTTATATTGTGCCGGAATATGTAGTGCTGCATACTCAGAGCCGGGAATATATCGTAGATGATCTCATTGATGTGATGAAGGAAAGGGATGTGGAAATCACACCGCTCAATGAAGATATTCAAAGCAAAAAATCATCTGTCATGACAGCAAACCCGATTTTACTTCAGAAAAAATATAGCCGTGTCATCGAGTGCTTTGCAAAACAGAAGGCACTTTCACTGGATGTGGCGTTAGATTTTTTCTATCATTCGGAGGTTTATCAACTGATACGGGACGGTGTATCAGATATGCACTGCATGAGCGATGCATATTTGGCGGATGAACTGAAGCAGGAATGTAGTCAAATATAGAATAATGTCTTGTCAACAATTTTGGACTCTGTGAGTCCAAAATTTGGAAGTGTTATTTAAGCAAAGGAAGGAGAGCTATATGACATTACAAGAAGTGGTTGCAAGATTTAATACAACACCATTTTTGTTTGCAGGTTCTGGGATTACAAGAAGATATTATGGATTACCAGACTGGGTTGGATTATTGACATATTTTGCCGAGAAGGTAAAGAAAGACCCATTTGCTTATAGATTTTATGAAAATAAAGCCAGTGAGGCAGAACATACAGAAGAAAAACTTCCATTAGTTGCAAGCTATATTGAAAAAGATTTTAATGATGCTTGGTTTAATAATGAAGAAGGAATACGCTCGGATTCAGAAAAAGTACACAGTGCAGTTTCTGCTGGGGTTTCTCCTTTTAAGGCAGAAATAAGTGAATATATTGCTTCACTGTCAACGGTTGATCCTGCTTATGAAGAGGAAGTTGAAAAACTCAGAAATATTGCAAAAGATAATTTGTCCGGTGTGATTACAACAAATTATGATTGCTTTTTTGAGGATATTTTTGAAGGTTATAAAACTTTTGTAGGACAGGATGAACTGGTATTTTCACAGTTGCAGGGAATTGCGGAAATCTATAAAATTCATGGTTCTGTACAAAATCCAGAATCCATTGTCATTAACAAAGCGGATTATCAGAAATTTCATGACAAAGGAAAATATCTTGCCGCAAAATTGATGACGATTTTTATGGAATATCCGATTATTTTCATAGGTTACTCTATTTCAGATTTAGATATTCAGGCGATTCTTAGTGATGTTGTAGAATGCCTGCCGTTGGATAAAATAGAAACTTTACAAAAACGTTTTGTTTTTGTTGAATATAAGCCAGATTTCGTTGGAAGTGAGATAACTTCGTATTCCATGATTATACGCAGTAAACTACTGGAAATGACTAAAATAACACTTTCAGATTTTAGTCTGTTATACGATGCCTTGTCTGTGAAAAAAGCGGCTTTACCAGTTAAATTATTGCGTAGATTTAAGGATGAGCTTTATACGTTTGCGTTGACTCAGCAACCGGGATCAACGATGCAGGTTGCTTCATTGGAAGATGGTCGTATTGATGAAAATATGCTTGCACTTTCGATTGGCTTGGCAACGACCGGCGTATATGGTTTGGCAAGAGCTGTAAATTCTGAACAATGGTATAGAAACATCATTTTACATGATTCACTATATTCATGTGAGCAATTATTAGAATTTGTTTATCCGGAGCTTGCAAAACAAAATTCCTGGAAATTGCCGGTGTGGTATTATATTTCAAAATCTAATATGAGAAGCGAATTGGCAGAAGAAAAAGCTCCACATTTATATACTGAAATTGTCACAGAATCAACAATTAAACGTAATCATTCTGCGATTGGAGAAAGAACTGCATGGGAAGTGTGGACACAAGAAAAAGATAATTTAATGAAGGCGATTCGTTTGCTAGGGTGTATGCCGGAAGAAAAAATAGACGTAAATCAGTATCGGAGTATTTTGGAAGCAATATTTAGAGAGAATAACAATATTTTAAGTTCTTTAGATAGTCCGAATCGTAGTAATCTTCACAGAATGATTAGAATATATGATTTTCTGGAATATGGACAAAAAAAGACCCCGTGATTCAAGCATCTGCAAGCAGACACCATCACGGAGACCCCGGACAGCTGGAATACAGGCAACATAGCATCTGTAAACAGACACCAACACGGATGCACTATAAACCTACTCACATTATATGAGGGAAATTATTTTTTGTCAACAACCAGATTTCTTGAGTTTCCGCAGTTTTATCCACAGACCTCTGTTTTTACTAGTTCCATTATCAACAACTTTCAAAAAATGCCAAAAATATAAGGAATCTTCTTCCTTTTTGATGTAAAATTAAGCTATCAAACAAAAACCTTACTAAACAAAAAAAGAAGGAGATTCCCTATGACTAATTTTACATCAAATACCTACACTTTGAA
>ENA-OOWK01001310-OOWK01001310.1-human-gut-metagenome-genome-assembly--contig:-NODE-1310-length-12403-cov-1.637107_pt1 | contig 12403 bp, 9 predicted proteins | sample MGYA00241405_ERZ501317 | MGnify/ENA primary metagenome ERZ501317 (study PRJEB25962, sample SAMEA1972440) | human gut metagenome | biome: human gut; feature: human-associated habitat; material: faeces... | reverse complement strand
TTGGAAACACTTGTAAAGCGCAGCGAGCTATTCCCCTACAAGAATGTCCACTACTACCTCTTTGCCAAAACCGGATTTACCAAAGGGTGTATAGACCGGGCAAGTGAGATGAGAAATGTGACGCTAGTGGCCTACAAGGATATGCTGCGCTAACGTCCGTATAAGGATAAAACATTTGCAAACAGAGGTGCTCACAAAATGGTGAATGATAAAATAAATGTAGTTGGTACAAATATTGCTGAAAAGGCAACGATGATATGGAATGTGGCGGATATGCTTCGTGGTCCGTTTAAGCCACATGAATACGGTCTGGTTATTCTGCCTATGACGGTAGTGAAACGTTTTCACGATTGTTTACTGCCTACACATGAAGCCGTATTAAAAGAATATGAATCAAAGAAGCATTTAGCGGTAATTGACGGCTTTTTAACTCGTGCGTCCGGTTATCAATTCTATAATACAAGCAAATTTGTTTTTGAGTCGCTGCTTGCAGATCCTGAAAATATTGAAGCTAATTTCCGTGATTATCTGGCAGGTTTTTCGGCGAATGTGCAGGATGTTCTTGCTAAATTTGACTTTGATAACATCATTCGCAGAATGGTTGAAAGCAATACCCTGTATCTTGTAATAAAAGAGTTCAATACACAAAAAGGATATTTAGGCCCCGATAAAATCAGCGCTGTGGACTGCGGTTATATTTTTGAGGATTTGGTTCGCCGCTTTTCTGAGTCGTTTGGCGAAGAAGCCGGAGCCCATTTTACCAGTCGGGATATTATTTATCTGATGACCGACCTGCTTCTTACGGATGCAAAGCTTGATGAAACGGGCAATGTCACCGTTTACGATATGACAATGGGCACCAGTCAGATGCTTTCCTGTATGGAAGAGAGAATCCACGAGTTAAACGAAGATATAGAAGTTACCTGTTTCGGGCAGGAATTTAATCCTTCTACTTTTGCTATCGCAAAGGCAGACATGATGATTCGTGGCGGCGATCCAAACAATATGCGGTTTGGGGATACTCTTTCTGATGACCAGTTTAAAGGCTTCACTTTTAAGTACTGCATTTCCAATCCTCCGTTTGGAATCGATTGGAAGCGAGAGCAAAAGGCCGTCGAAGCGGAAGCTAAACTTGGTGAGCTGGGAAGATTTGCTCCGGGACTTCCGAAAATCAGCGATGGTCAGCAGCTTTTTGTTCTAAACGGTCTTTCCAAGCTTGCGCCTGATGGCAGAATGGCAATTATTCAGAATGGTTCTCCGCTGTTTTCGGGCGACGCAGGCAGCGGCCCCTCTAACATCCGTCAGTACATATTGGAAAACGATTGGCTTGATGCAATTATCCAGCTTTCAACCGACCAATTCATGAATACGGGAATCAGCCCCTATATTTGGATTTTATCCAAGGACAAGCCTGCCTATCGTGCAGGAAAGGTACAACTCATTGATGCTTCTCATTGCTATGAACAGCGCAGAAAGTCTATCGGGACAAAACGCAACGATATTACCGACCTTTGCCGCAATCTGATTGTAGAAGCATACGGCGAGTATAAGAACGATGCTGTTTACGGTGATAAGAATGGCATTTATTGCCACAGCAAGATTTTCGGCTCAGAGGACTTCGGATACAACAAAATCGTTGTAGAACGCCCGCAGAGAGACGAAAACGGCGAGATTATCCTGAAAAAAGGCAAGCCTGTCGCAGATAAAAATCTACGTGATACGGAGAATGTACCGCTTGTGCAGGATATTGACCGTTACTTTGAACGGGAAGTTTTGCCGTACGCTCCTGATGCATGGATTGATAAGAGCAAAACCAAGGTCGGATACGAGATTCCGATGACACGCTACTTTTATGAGTATCAGCCGCCGGAACCGGTAGACGATATTGTAAAGCGCATTAAAAAGCTGGAAAGCGAAATTTCCGAAAGCCTCAATGCGTTGTTTCATAAGGAGAATTAGATTTGAGAGAAGTATTGAGTTTTCTGTTTGACAGAATTACCAATCCGCTCGGTCTGCCTATTGCATGGTATTGGGAGTGGATTATTCTTGCAGTCATTGAATTAGCTGCATTCGCCATTGCGTTCCGGGCTGTGGGGAATTTATATGCTGACGGTATGATCAGCGGCAGTACGGCCGGTTCTGTTTTACATTGGATTATTCGCCTGATTGTATTTGTTGTGATATGGGCAATTACATATTTTGTGATTTGGCTTGCAAAGCTTATTTTTGCACATTGGCTGCTCATTGTAAGTATCCTTGGCGGCATTCTGGTGACAGCTGCAATTATTTGTCTGATTGTTCGTTATACCCGAAAAGGCGGTGAAAACAATGCGTGAAATGAAAGATAGTGGGATTGAATGGATTGGAGATATTCCAAAAAATTGGAATATGTCAAAAATTGGGAGTTTATATACGCAACGAAATGAAAAGGTATCTGATAAGGAATATCAACCGCTTTCCGTAACGATGCAAGGTGTTTTACCACAACTTGCATCTGCTGCTAAAACAGATGATGGTGATAACAGGAAATTAGTTCGTGTAGGCGATTTTGCAATTAATAGTCGATCCGATCGACGGGGTTCGTGCGGAATTTCCCCATTGGATGGATCAGTATCACTAATTAATATCATATTGACACCAAGAACAACTATGCACCCTGGTTATTATGATTGGCTTTTTCATACAACGCTTTTTGCAGACGAGTTTTATAAATGGGGGCACGGGATAGTAGCTGATTTATGGACAACTCGATGGCAAGAGATGAAATCCATATGCGTACCTGTTCCAGAATATGCTGAACAAAAACGTATTTCCGAATTTTTGAATTCAGAGTGTGCTGAAATCGATGCTGTTCTGGAAAAGACCCGTGCCTCGATTGATGAATATAAAAAACTGAAGCAGGCTGTTATTACGCAGGCTGTTACCAAAGGTATCCGTGGCAACAGACCGATGAAAGACAGCGGGAGTATTTGGTTTGGAAATATTCCTGTTGATTGGGATATGAAAAAAATTAAGTATCTTTTTCATATAAAAAAAGATATCGCAGGGCAAGAGGGTTATACAGTGCTTTCAATAACTCAAAAGGGGATTGTGCCAAAAGATCTATCAAAAAACGAAGGACAATTAGCAGAAAACTATAGCCACTATCAACTTGTCAATCCAGGTGATTACGCAATGAATCATATGGACTTACTTACAGGCTGGGTAGATATTTCGAAATATACTGGCGTTACCAGTCCGGATTATAGAGTTTTTGTTTTAGATGATTTGGAAAGCAATAACCGATCTTTCTATCTTTATCTAATGCAAATGTGTTATTCCAATCGCATTTTTTATGGTTTAGGTCAAGGCGTTAGTGGAATGGGACGTTGGAGATTGCAAGCAGATAAATTTTTGAATTTTTCTATCGTCGTTCCATCAAAGGATGAACAGCAAGAAATCGCCGACTACCTCGACGCTAAATGTGCCGAAATTGACAACTTGATCTCAAAGAAAGAGCAATACATCACCGAAATCGAAAATTATAAAAAATCACTCATTTATGAGTATGTGACAGGGAAAAAAGAGGTCATTTAGTTATGGGTAAGGCTTTTACCAAACAGCATATTGTGCCACAGGCATATCTTAAACGATTTGCTGTGAAAAGAGGTAAAAAATACATAATCGGTACTCGTATGGCTTCCAAGAAAAAGGACGGGATAAAATTTTTCACACGTTCTGTAAGTGATGTTGCATATCTTGAAAACTATTATGATACCTATCAACAACAAGACGGCAAGCATTGGGAACATTTTCTTGATAAGAAATTTGATATACTTTGCGGTCAGCCGCTTGATAATATTATTGCCAAAATCACCTTGTCACGGAACAATGCAGATGTTCTCTCAAAAGAAGATAAAGAAATACTATCGAAAATTATTTTATCGCAGGCTTTTCGTGTTCCTGCTTTTTTAGATGAGCAATTGGAAAAATCAGAGCATTTCATAAAAGAATATCGCAATCAAATTATAGAATCTTTTCCGGATATATTGCCTGATTATAAAATAAAAATTCAAAATATTTCTTTTGACTCAGAAACTCGCAAAAACATGATATTAGAAGGGATATTTGACGAATCAAAGTTCGATAGATATTGTGCTATATTACATCACAAGACTTGGATTGTTTATTATAATAGCATCAGAAATGTTATGCCGTTTATCACAAGCGATAATCCAGTACTTTTTGCCGATCTTCAAGACCAAGGGCGCCAAGGGAAAATGACCAGCTTAGGTATTGCAAACGGCAAAACAGTAGTACTATATCCTTTAACGCCTGCCATTTTGATTGGAATTTATGCGCCCAACGCATTTTTTGGTTTTATCCAAAATTTTGATTGCCGCAAAATAACAGTTGATGAAATGAAATTTATAACAAATATAAATATTGAAATAATGGTTCAAAGCAAAATACATTCATTCTTACCTGAACCGCTATTTTCTGAAGTGACAGAAAGCAAGTGTTGGTGAAACAAGTTTCTAAATAAGGGGGGGCAATATATATGCAAGCTGATACAACAATTTCGAGCGTATCTGATTTTGTACAGCGGATTATCGAATTAAATAATGTTCTTATACAAGACGGCGGACCTAAGAACGAAATATTGCTTTTTAGAGGACAGCCTAATGAAAACTTCGAGTTGCTTCCATCAATTGCCCGAAAGCAACAGTTTGCCTGTGATATTTCCATTTTTGGCGAAGAGCGTAATATGATTGAGATGGCAAAATACAAATTACCGAATATTTTCAACGATACGCTTTCACCAATAGAACTGTTAGCACTACTTCAGCATCATGGAATTCCGACTAGACTTTTAGATATTACAGAAAATGCACTGGTTGCGCTGTATTTTGCCTGTTTAGGAAACGATCCAGTGAACGGTGAGGTAATCGTGTTCAAAATCAATGAACTAGATATCGCAAATTATCCAGTGGTTAATGCGATTGCAGACAGTTATCGGTTTGCTCGGTCTACATTTTTGAATTTAAGTTTGTTTTATGGCGCAGTTAAACGTCAGCCGTATTTTCTTGAACAAGATCAAACAAATGAAATTTGCCACAAAACAGATGACGCAGGTGGAAACTGGATTGAGGAATGCTGCAAAACCCCATTTTTCATATATGCGCCTGTAAGAGAAATAAGGCAACAGGCGCAGCAAGGGCGTTACATTCTTTTCCCAAACCATATTGAACACGATCAGAGGAGTTTTTACTCATATATTGATAAAATTCCAAAAGACCATGAATGTATTGCGGAAAGAATTATAATTAATAAAGGCGTTAAGACAACCATATTGAAAGATCTTGCATTATTTGGCATTACTGAGGAAACCCTGTTCTGCGACAATATAGATGTTATCTGTAAGTCCATCAAAGGGAAATTTGAACAGAAAGTGCGAGGAAAACGAAATGGTAATTGAAACAACCGAAAAACGATTTGAAGAAGATATAGAATCTTTCTTCCTTTCCCCGGCAGGCGGATATACAAAAGGTGCCGATACATATGACGCTAAATTTGGTCTATATGTAAATACCCTGATTGATTTTGTGCAGCGCACCCAGCCGAAAGAATGGGCACGCTTTGAAAACGCTAATCAGGTTGATCCTGTTCGCAAGTTTTGCCTTGCGTTTTCTTCTGCGTGTGATGCAGAAGGCGTTCTTTCAGTTCTGCGTCATGGATTTAAGCATAGGGGTATCCGTTTTCGGGTATGTTATTTTAAACCGGAATCCGCTCTAAATCAAACGGCAGCCGCATTGTGGGCGCATAATAAAGTTGAATGCTATCGTCAATGGTATTATTCCGCTGACAGCAAAAAGAGTGTGGATATGGTTTTGGTGCTCAACGGCATTCCTATGTTTGCCTTTGAATTGAAAAATCAATATACTGGTCAAACCGTTGATAACGCAAAGCAGCAATGGATGTACGACCGTGATCCCCGTGAGATTTGTTTTCAGTTTAATCGGCGGATCTTGGCATTTTTCTGCGTTGACCACACGGAAGTCTGGATGACAACGAAATTGGCCGGTAAAAATACATATTTTTTGCCGTTTAATCAGGGCTCTAACGGTGCCGGTAACGATGGCGGCAAAGGAAATCCTGCGAATCCGGATGGATACCCTACTGCGTATCTTTGGGAAAATGTTTTCCAGAAGGACAGCATGATGGATATTATCCAGAAATTTATGAACTTGCAGGAAGGGAAAACCCTGATTTTTCCCCGTTATCACCAGCTGGACGTTGTTCGCAAATTGCTGGCCGATGTTAAAAAGAACGGCTCAGGACACAACTATCTGATACAACATAGCGCAGGCAGCGGCAAGTCGAATTCTATTGCTTGGACAGCCTATCGTTTGGCTTCCCTTTTTAATGTGGATAACAAGCCTGTATTCTCAAGCGTTATTGTTGTAACAGACCGCACGGTTTTAGATGCACAGTTACAAGAAACGATCTCCGGCTTTGATCATACGCTTGGTGCTGTAGAAACGATTGGAGAAGACAAAAATTCAAAAGATTTGCGAGATGCTATTAACAACGGAGTCCGTATCATTGTCACCACATTACAAAAATTTCCTGTTATCTATCAGGAGGTTGATAAGGTGGCAGGACGGAATTTTGCGGTTATTGTAGATGAAGCGCATTCGTCGCAAACAGGCAATTCAGCCTTGAAATTGAAAGCGGCTTTGGCCAATACGGAGGACGCTTTGCGAGAGTATGCAGAAATTGAGGGTAAGAACGAAGAAGAGCTTGATCCCGATGATAAGCTGATGAAAGAAATGCTGGTTCACGGCAAGCACAAAAACCTATCTTTCTTTGCTTTTACTGCTACGCCGAAAGATAAAACTTTAGAGCTTTTCGGAACGGAATACGAGGATGGTTCTTTCCACCCATTTCATATTTACAGCATGAGACAGGCCATTGAAGAAGGCTTTATTCTCAATGTTCTTCAAAATTATATGACCTATAACACCTGCTTTAAAATAGCTAAAACTACGGAAGATAATCCTGATGTTCCTGCAAGCCGAGCGGCAAAGGTAATCCGCAGGTATCAAGAATTACATCCATATAATATTTCGCAAAAATCACAGATTATTGTTGAAACGTTCCGTGAAACAACACGCCATAAAATCGGCGGCAGAGCTAAAATGATGGTGGTTACCTCTTCTCGACTTGCTGCGGTGCGTTATTTCCACGAAGTAAAACGCTATATAGAGGAGCAGAAGTATGATGATGTTCAAATACTTATTGCTTTTTCCGGCGCTGTTCAAGATGGAGATACCGAATATACGGAGCCTAAATTAAATGTCCGTGCTGATGGCAGCCATATAGCGGAAACGCAGACCAAAGCAGAGTTTCACGATAATTTTAATGTGCTTATCGTGGCAGAAAAATATCAGACCGGCTTTGACGAACCATTGTTGCATACGATGATCGTAGATAAGAAGCTGAAAGGCGTAAAAGCCGTGCAGACGCTATCCCGCTTGAATAGAACTTGTGCCGGAAAGAACGACACATTCATATTGGATTTCGTCAACAAAAAAGAGGATATTCTGGAAGCGTTTCAGCCGTTTTATCAGGAAACAACGCTTTCACAGGAAGTTAATGCCGATTTGATTTACCAAACGCAGAAAGAACTGCGGGGCTTTGCGATTTATAGTGATACTGATGTTGAAGCCTTTGCGAAAGAGTATTTTAATACAGGAAAACAGGACGCTCGTGCAATGGGAAGAATGACGAGCATATTAAAGCCTGTTGCAGACCGGTATAACAAGAAATCTACCGAAGAACGTTACCAGTTCCGCCGCCAAGTTCGCAATCTGATTAAGTGGTACGGATACATCTCCCAAATTTTGCGTATGTTCGATAAAGACTTACACAAGGAATATGTGTTCTGCTCCTATTTGCTTAATTTGCTGCCGTCAGAGGCGGTTTCTATGATTGACCTCGAAGGCAAGTTAAAATTGGAATACTATAAGCTGCAGAAAACCTTCGAAGGTTCCATAGAATTACAGGAAACAAAGGGCGTTTACGAGCCTGCTAAACATAAAGGTGCTATGGGTGGTGACAGCAAGGAGCCTCTTGACGAAATCATTGAGAAAATCAATGAAAAGTTTAAAGGCGCATTCACCGATGGGGATAGAGTTTTGCTGAATGCTTTGCATACTAAATTGATGGCAGACAAAAAATTGACAAAAATGGCACGCAGTTCTGATCCACAGATTTTTGCGGAAAGTATCTTCCCCAAAGCATTTGGAGATGCAGCGCAGGACAGCTATATGGAATCTCAGGACACTTATACTTCTCTGTTCGAAGATCAGAATAAATACAATGCAATTATGAGTGCATTGGCAGATGTGGTATATCGGGAAATGAGAAAAAATTAATTATATAATTCAAAACAACTTTTATCTCAGATTCACAAAAAGTAAAATATATTTTATAAACAGGTAAAAGAGGGTATTCTTATGGCAGCTGAAGAAAAAACAATTAAGATCTATAAAGGGAAACATAAGCACGAAATTAGCACAGAGGAACTCCGCTCAGAAATTACTCAGTGCCTGCAAATTGAAAACTTGAATTTCTTAATTGGAGCTGGATGTTCGAGCTTTCGTTCCGAAGGCGGTGAAGAACAAGCAATTCCAACTATGGCAGGGTTAGCAAAACAGTTTTATGATGCTCACCCTGATTTCAAAGTCGAAAAGAAGAGTGCTGTTGATTTGTTTCCTGATAATTTGGAAACTCTGATAAATCATTTGGTTTCATTAGGTAATATTGTTACCAGTGATAAAAAGAGAACCGAGTTATCAAATAAGACAAAAATAATAAACGAATTCATATTCGAGAAAGTGTGTGACAGCCCAGCTTGCCCGTCACTACTTCAACTCTATAAAGAGTTTTACATGAGGATTGTTAAGAACACTCGCCAAGTACCAATAAATGTATATACAACAAATTATGACCTCTACAATGAAAACGCTTTGGATGAGCTTGGCTTTATGTACAACAATGGCTTTCTTGGAAGTGCTCAACGGATTTTCAATCCCAATTCCTATAACTATGTTGTGGTTGAAAATCTCGGACTAAGCCGAGATGTATGGAAAAGTGTAAGTAACTTTTTTAATCTTTACAAAATCCACGGCTCTATAAACTGGATTAAAGAGGATAATCCCGATACGGATACACCTCATATTTTAGAGAAAGACATAGATTTGATTCGTAGCCGAAAACGCTTTGATTCACTGATGATTTACCCTACACCGCAAAAAGACAGAACGACATTGATGGTTCCTTATTCTGACCTATTTAGAATAATGCAGAACAATCTTTTGAAGAAAAATTCTGTTTTGATTACCTTGGGGTATAGTTTTAGCGACGAGCATATTAATAGGATTATTCTGAACGCTCTCTCGGTTTATGATTTCCGATTGGTGATATTTGGTGATTCGGCTATGATTGACAGATTAAGAGATATTGGCGATAGCCGTATATGGATCATTAACTCTGATGACCATATTCATTATTTCAAGAATTTTGTTGAGAAAGTCCTTCCGTTGCAGGATGACGAGCAGCGTGAAGAAATGGAAATGAAAAAGTCCATTAAAAAGTTGGCGGCAGTCTTAGGCGAAAGTGTTTCCGAAACTTAAGGAGGTGTTATTCTATGAATAACAGAGTGATTGGCAGGATTATTTCAATAAATCACAATAATGTAACTGCAGAACTGACTCAAAATCTTGGCAGTTATATTACCTTATATGACGGAATCCGCTTTGTCGGTGAAATTGGCTCATATGTCGCTATAGATGACCTTAACAGAAGAATTATTGCAGAAATTATTTCTGTTGATGAAAAGAACGAGATGGCTGCCGAAAAGTTAAACAAAGCTGAAAGCCGGCGATATCTGAAGATAAATCTGTTGGGTGAGATTAGCAATAGCATTTTTAACTTTGGTGTAACAAAAATGCCTCCTGTTTTTTCAGAAATTAAAATCATTAGTGAATCGGATTTGAGGTTGATGCTTGATATCAACGAGAATGATATTACTGACGACTCTGGAAAAACAAAGCTGACTGTTTTACCAATAGGTTCGTCTGTAATGTTTCCCGAATATCAAGTGAAGGTAAAACTAAATGAATTTTTTGGATTTCATTTTGCAGTTTTTGGGAATACAGGTTCCGGCAAATCAAATACTATTGCGAATATTATTCAACGCATTTTTTCAAAAAAGGACTACTCTGCTCGTGGAGCAAAGTTTATTGTATTTGACTCTAACGGAGAATACGAAGCTGCATTTAAGTCTGTCAATAAAATAAATTCGCAGATCAACGCAAGATTTTTAAGCACATCTTATGATGCTGAAAATAGGCTTACTATACCAGTTTGGGCTTTGAGTGTGGATGATTGGGCAATCTTGCTTCACGCTTCCGAAAAAACACAGGTTCCTATAATTAGTAGAGCCCTTGATATGATAAAAGTTTTTGATTCCCCGGCAGATGATGATACTGCTAAAAAAGTACGCAATCATATTGTAGCTTCTGTAATTAAAGATGTTTTATCAAGTAGTGAAAACCCCACCACTCAAAATGCAAAGATCCTAATGATATTAAACAAATTCCATACTGAAGAAATCAAATTGGAAACTGTTATCCCTGCAAACCGTGAAGCAGATGTAAATAATGCTGGAGGGCGTAATGCTACACCGGTACAGCTATCCATTGCAACAGCATTGAGTTTGGCTTATGCCAAAATGTATGCACCGGTAAGTTTGATGGAATATTGTGATGGTTTCATTTTGTCTAATATTAATGATTTGATTGAGAACAAACCGACTGTTCCATATTCCCTAAAGCGATTTACTGAAGCCGTTGAATTTGCGGTTTTATATGAGGGTAGCATCAGTTCATCAAGAATATACGAATACACATCAACACTTGTAACCCGACTAAAGCATTTAAGCGAAAGTGAGCAAGGAAGCTTTTTCGATAAAACTGAGTTTACAACCATAGAAGACTATATAAAAAGCATCATCGGAGAATCGCAACTCTTAAACATTGATATTAGCAGTTTGGATGATACTGCTACTGAGGTTGTGACCAAAGTCTTTTGCAAAATGTTATTTGATTACATGCGCTCATTAAAGCCACGGAATGCTATGCCTGTTAATCTTATATTAGAGGAGGCACATAGATTTGTGCGTTCAGATATGGATTACGGGGTTTTGGGATATAACATATTTGAGAGGATTGCTAAGGAGGGACGGAAATTTGGACTATTAATGGGGATTTCTTCTCAACGCCCAAGTGAATTATCAAAAACTGTAGTCTCACAATGTAGTAATTTCATAATTCATAAAATTCAAAATCCTGATGATATACAGTACATCTCAAGAATGGTTCCGTATGTTAACCAAGGAATAGTCGACAGAATTACATATCTACGCCGTGGACACGCTCTAGTGTTTGGTACTGCAATCAACCTTCCAACACTTACAGCATTTGATAAAGCTAATCCTACTCCCAATAGCGGCAATTCCAACATAGTGGAGAAATGGTATTTATAAAGATAATATATATAAGAATACGGATGTTCGTTGTAATCTTACAACAGTTATAAACAAATTAATTAGTAGTATATCGATTTATATTCCCAATATTTGTACTGTAAACATTACCAACAATAAAGAAAATAGATAAAATACAGTTTATATTTAAAGCTATCGATGTGCTGACAGCAAGATAGGAAAAGGTCTCACTAGTTAGTGCGACCTTTTCCTCAATTTTTCTTTTTTCGGTTGGGGAAACTGGCCTCCAGCCATGTTTCAAACTCAGTCAGTGTGATCTTTCCGTCGGTACACTCGTCCCGTTTGGTCATCGCCTGATATTTCCACTTTTTGAAATCATACTCTTTGATCTGGCGTACACGCACACGGGCGGCATAGCGTTTATAATACTTTTGATATAGCGGAATGGCGGCGTTGTCCGCCATTTTCTTTTTATAGTTTTCCTGCGCCGCAAGCTCCTGACAGTTCCGTGTTTCGCCCTCTGCCACACGGTCACAGTAGTTTGTATCATAGTTACCTTTCATAATGAAGTATCTGCCGCAGCGCTTGCATTTGCGAAACCGAACAGACTTTGTAAGCATCTCCCAAAGCTCAAATATCAGCATATTTTCTATGGAGGAGCATTGGAATCGTGTCAGCGGCTCGCATGGCAATACAGAAATAGTCTCGAGATCTTCCTGAAGAATACGATGTTCTACGCAAAAATTCTGCATCTCATCGTTTTTGTATTCTTCGTTTTTGGGATCAATAAATTGCGCCGGTCAGTGTCACGTTTGCCAACTCCAGCCCTTCGCTGATGCCCACGGCAGG
>ENA-OOWK01001307-OOWK01001307.1-human-gut-metagenome-genome-assembly--contig:-NODE-1307-length-12435-cov-2.509208_pt1 | contig 12435 bp, 9 predicted proteins | sample MGYA00241405_ERZ501317 | MGnify/ENA primary metagenome ERZ501317 (study PRJEB25962, sample SAMEA1972440) | human gut metagenome | biome: human gut; feature: human-associated habitat; material: faeces... | reverse complement strand
GGCATCGAGCAGCTGGTACCACGCGGTGAGGAACTCCTTCGTCTTCGGATGCTCGAGCACGAAGGTCGACACCTTCTCGTCGAGCCCCGTCATGGTGCGCATCTCGGGGTCGTAGAAGGGATTGGGCAGGAAGCGGACGTCGATCATGATATCCGCCTCGACCGGCATGCCATGTTTGAAGCCGAACGAGAAAACCTGCACATCCATCAGCTGCTGGTCGGTGAGCTCGGAAAACGCAAGGCGCAGCCGCGTGCGCAGCGCCGATACGCGCAGGCGGCTCGTGTCGATGATCATGTCGGCCCGATCACGTACCTTGCGCAGCTGGACGCGCTCGCGCTGGATGGCATCGGCGGTGGATTCGCCCGGCTTTGCGAGCGGGTGCCGGCGGCGATTCTCGTTATAGCGACGCATGAGCACCTCGTCCGACGCCTCAAGATAGACGACCTTGCAGGTCATCTCGTGCGCCTCGAGCGATACGATCACATCGAGCAGCTCGTCGAAGAGCCCTTGGCTACGCAGGTCGCAGGTCACGGCGAGATGTCGCCCCACGCCCGTGTTGATGCCCACCAGCTGGGCGAGTTGCAGCACGAGGCTCGGCGGGAGGTTATCGATGCAGAAGTAGCCCATGTCCTCGAACACGTGCATGGCCTGCGTGCGCCCAGACCCGCTCATACCTGTGATGATCACGATGTCCGGAACGCGATCGGCGAGCTCCGCCGCCGTGATCGCCTGGGGATTCATCTCTGCCATGGGGATCGCCTTCCTGCCGTCGAGCCGTCCTCCCCAGTATACCCGTGCGCCTCTCCTATCGACAGGACGCTCCTGCCGCGCGCGTGCAAAACGGCATCCCGCTTGCGAGCCACCAGATCGTCCCACGCGCGATTAATCGATCGCTTGCGACAACGGCGAGCCCTCTATGCATCCAGCGCGGCGGCAAACCAGCTCGTGATGCTCGTGGGATGCGTAATGGCCGTTCCCACCACCACGGCCCAGGCGCCGGCGTCCATAGCGGTCCGGGCCTCGCCCGGCGTGTGCACGCGGCCCTCGCAGGAACCCAGGGAACTCCTTGGCAGCCTGCCGGAGAAGCGGGAGGTCGGGCCCATCGGCCATCGTGCAGTCAATCGCTGCGGCCCCATGGGAAAGCGTCGTCGATACGATATCGAACCCAAGGTCGACCGCACGGCGAATGTCGTCGATGGTCATGCAGTCAGCCATGGTGAGCACCCCCTCCTCCTTAAGGGGAGCAAGGGTGTCGGCCACCGATTTTCCATCGGGACGGGGACGGTCCGTGGCATCAATGGCCACGATGTCGGCACCGGCCGCCACGCAGGCGCGCGCATGCCGAAGCGTCGGCGTGATGTAGACGCCGTCATGACCGTCCTTCCACAATCCGATGACCGGCACCTCGACGCGCCCTTTTATCGCCGAGATATCGGCAAGCCCCTGGCAACGAATGGCCGCAGCCCCACCAAGCTCGCACGCGCGCGCCATGAGAGCCATAGCCTCCGGCGTGCGGAGCGGCTCGCCCGGATATGCCTGAACGCTCACGATCAGCGTTCCCTTAAGCGACTGGATGAGCGGGTGAATAGACAAGGCGTCCCCTTTCATGCGATGTTATGCCTCCACGTACCAATGTCAGGAGCCAGAGCCCGCGCGGTCGCCGGCGCGGTCGACTGCGTGCTCGCTTGTACGATCGTCTACGTTCTCGTCGGCGCGACCGTCTGCGCGCTCGCCGGCACGGTCATCCGCGCGCCCGGCCTCTCGCTCGGCATCCCAAGCGCGAAGCGTTCGGTACACGTCCTCCGCCACATGCCGCGGCACGCCCTTCACGGCCGCGATCTCGTCTGCGCTCGCCGCGCGGAGCTTCTTCATGGAACCAAAGTGCCGCATGATGGCACGCTTGCGCGTGGGCCCCACGCCCTCGACCTCGTCGAGCACGGAAACGGTCATGGCCTTGCCGCGCAACTCTCGATGGAAGGTGATCGCGAAGCGGTGCGCCTCGTCGCGCACCTGTTTGATGAGGTAGAGCGAGGCAGAACCGTTGGGCAAAACCACGGGCGTCTCGTCCCAGGGGACGAACACCTCCTCATCGGCCTTGGCAAGACCGCAGACGGGAATATCGAGGCCCAACCCTTCGAGCTGCGTGAGCGCCGCCGTGAGCTGCGGCTTGCCGCCATCGACCACGAGCAGATCGGGACGCGCGCCGAAGCGCTCGTCTGCCATGCGTTCGGGGGCGTACCTGCGCCCCAGCACCTCCTGCATGGAGAGGAAGTCGTTCGCCTCGCCCGTGATGCTGCGAATCTTGAACCGCCGGTATTGCGACTTATCGGGCTTGCCGTTGGTGAAGACCACCATCGACGCCACGGTGAAGGCACCATGGATGGTCGAGATATCGAAGCACTCGATGCGCAGGGGCGGCGCCGGCAGCGCAAGGGCGCTCTCCAGCTGCAGAAGCGCTTGATTGGTGCGGTCGTCAGCATACCCGGTGCGCATCATGTAGCGCATGAGCGCGTGTCGGGCGTTTCGCTCGGCGGTCTCGAGCAGACGATGCTTCTCGCCACGCTGCGGGCGATGCACGCGGCACACGCGGCCTCGTCTCTCGGTAAGCCATGCCCCGATGAGCTCGGCGTCCGCAAGCTCGCATGCCACGTTCACCTCGGAAGGAATATCCGAGGTCTCATCGTAATAGCGCTTGATGAAGCCTCCGACGAGCTCCTCCTCCGATACATCGAGCCCCTTGTCCAGGATGAATTCGCAGCTTCGCTGCGTTCGACCGTCGCGCACCACGAAGACGCAGGCCCCCGCGATGGTCTCCTCGCGGAAGAACCCGACCACATCGATGTCGACGCGCGAGGGGAAGACCACCTGCTGGCGATCATCGAGCCCGTTGATGACCTCGAGCCGCCGTTTGATGCGGCCCGCGCGCTCGAAATCGAGCTCCTCGGCGGCACGCCCCATCTCGCTGGAGAGCTCATCGACCACCTCGCGCCGACGGCCCGAGAGGAACCGCTCGACGCGCCTCACATTGTCAGCATAATCCTGCGGCGTTATGGCGCCCACGCAGGCGCCGGGGCCGCGCCCAACGTGGTAATCGAAGCACGGACGTCCATGCTGCGCGCACACGAGGTTGATCACGTCGCTCTCGTCTACATGCGCCTCAATGAGCCGTCGCGTGCGCTTCCACTCCGCGCAGGTCGCGATGCAGATAGGAATGACCTTGCGAATCGTGTCGATGGTCTCGCGCGCGGCACGGCTATCGGTATACGGGCCGAAATAGCGCGTGCCGGGCTTGTGCTTCTCGCGTGTGTACTTGATAGCGGGGTACACGTCGCCTTTAGTGATGGCGATGAAGGGATAGCTCTTATCGTCTTTGAAGTCGACGTTGAAGTAGGGCCGATATTGGCCGATGAGCTCGCGCTCCAAGACGAGCGCCTCGTGCTCGGTATCCACTACCAGGTAATCGAAGCTCTCCACGAGCTGCATCATGAGGGGAATCTTGGCGCGGTCGTCGGTCAGGGTCACATACTGGCGCATGCGCGCGCGCAGGTTTTTGGCCTTACCAACATAGATGACCTCGCCCTGGGCGTCCTTCCAGAGGTAGCAGCCTGGGTCGGTGGGAACATGGTCCACCTCGGCGGCGAGGCGGGCGAGGTGCGCAGCCCCGGCAGCGGCGCGCGTTGCACAGGCAAAAGCCGACTGCCCCTCGTCTCTACGCACACCCTCCAAAGACTGCCTATTGGCACTGAGCTTACCCGTTGAGGGCTGCCCTTCGAACATCTGCGGCATCAGCAGCACCGTACTATTTGAAGAATCGGCGATACAGTTTGAGCGCCACGTCCCACACATGATAGAGCGGTGAGAGCGGGCGGTCGAAGGTGCCCATCCACTCGGTTGGCCCGTTGGCAAACTGCAACTTAAAGTTGCTTACGCCGCCCTCCAGTAAACCGTTCATATCGTAGAGCGCCGTGCCAAGCTTTTTGGCCTCGCACATCGCATGCCACTTAAGTAGGTAGTTTGCACGCAAACGCTTGCCTTCATCGGTCACGCCGCCCCACAGCTCAAATGCCGTGCTGGGCGTGGTGACGTTCCACAAAAATGCCAGCGGACGGCCCTCAAACTCGGCAAGAAAGAGCTGGTTCACGTCAGAGCACGCCATAAAAGCCGTACGATAGTATTCATCGGAATGAAGCGCGAATTCATCAGCGTCAGCGGTATGGTGATAGATGTCCATGATGGCATCGAGGTCATCGTGCGTGGCGTTGCGCACCGTCACGCACGAACGCCCTGCCTTGCGAATATACTGGCGAGCCTTTTTAGCGTGCAGGCCTGCCATAATCTCGCCCTCGGTAGGAGCAAGGTCGATAGTCGCCGTATTACACATCAATATCTTTTCTGACGGTTGCCACGCCTTACCCAGATGAAGCGTACCCTGAAGAACTGCCGGATCGATTTTCAGCGACACTGCAGAAAGATTGGCCTTGCACCACGCCGCCACATCATCGGCAACCTGCGGCAAGTCCTCGGTCCGATCGGCCACAGGCCCGCGCGGAGCATAGCAAATATGGCCAAACGGCCATGGTAGTTTGCGCACCAGAACCTGGCAGGCACCCGCAAAGGAACCGTCGCGCTCAACCACCACGCGGCGAGCTTTCCACGAACCCGTACGCTCTTTTAACTCTCCCCAACCCCATGCCTGCAGGGGGTGACCGGCGTGAGCACAAACGAGTTCATCCCATGCGCGGGCATCTGTGACCTCGCGGTATGCGACCATAGTCCCCAACCTTTCCTCGATTTCAACCGCATACGGTAGCACACCGCTCCACAGGTGCCCCGCTCTTGCATTAAGATGACACATTGGTATAATGATTGGCATAAACGCCGATGTAGCTCAACGTGAGAGTACCGGTCTTGTTTTCCGGGGATGCAGTGTTCAACTCCTGCCATCGGCTCCATCGCATACACACCGCCCTCGGGCGGTTTTTTCGTGCTGCATGCCTCCGCTTTGGCTCCGCGCTCCGCACATTCTGCGAAGTGTGGATCCCACAGGGCGCACCCTCCGTCATCATGCTATGATTTGTTTGTACTTTCTCACATATGACCTTGGGTTTCCGCGTTTCTTGGCGTTCTCGAAACCGCTCAATTCAAAGAAAGAAGCCCCATGCCGTACCACTTTTGCAAGATTGCCCCCGAAGAGCTCGACACTATGAGCGCAAGTCATCCACAAGGAAACTTTCAGCAAACTTCGCAGATGGGCCATCACCGGCAAACACGTGGCGTGCACGTGTATTACGTTGGGGCACGTGAATCCAACGAGCACGGTCCTTTGGTTGCCGCCGCACAGCTGGAGATTCACCATAATCGCCTGTCGACCTTCGCTGTTATCCACGACGGTCCGTTATGTGACTTTCGCAATACGGAGCTTACGAAATTCTTTTTGAACAAGATCGGCGCGTTTGCAAAACACCAAGGCGCTGCGCAGCTAGAGATAACGCCCGAGGTACCCTACCAAGTTCGCGACGCATGGGGAAAACCGCTTGTCGAGCAACCGGATGCGGCCACCGACCTCTCCCCCGCTGTTGCCCGCGACGTCTCGGCTTGCCCCAATACTCCAAGCATTGGGAGCATCACCGCCGCCGGCTTTGCACATGAGGGTTTCACGCTGGGCTATAGCGCCGTACCCCGCTGGCGCTTTGTGAAGGACCTGTCAAACATCACCAACGAACGGGACCTGCTTGCTAGTTACACCAAAAACACGCGACGCGACCTGCGTATCGCACAAGAGAGCTTTGTTACTGTGCGGAGCATCGCACGTGACGAGCTCTTCATCTTCCGCGATTTGTGCGAGCTCAGCTGCGAGAAGCAGGGGTTTGAGAATCATTCGCTCACATATTTCGAATCACTCTATGATGCCTTGGGCAGCCTTGCCGATGTAAAAGTTGCGTTTATCGACATTCGTGCGTACCTTGCGTCATGGGAACATAAACGTGACAGTCTCAAGGCGGACATCGAAAAATTTGAACGTCAGCTTGCCATTACACCCCATGCGCGCAAAATCGAAAACCGTCTGCGCGATGCCAAGGAGAAATACGAGTCAGCGCTTCGTCGCATTGACGAGACGCGGGAACTGGCCACTGAAAACACGCAATACGTCCCCGCCGCCACGGCATTCTTTATATGGCACCCCCGCGAGCGCGTCTACCTGTATTCAGGAAGCGACCGACGCGTAGCGAAGCTGTGCGCCCCAACGGCCATTCAACATCGCGCAATGCTCGACTGCCTTGAGCGTGGCATTACGCGCTATAACTTCTATGGCATCAACGGCGTATTTGACGATCCGCACGATGCCGGTCGTGGACTCCTCGAATTCAAACAAGGCTTTGGCGGCTATGTCGAAGAACTCTTGGGCACGTTCGATTACACCCTAAAACCGCTTGTATATAAAACAAAGCAGCTTGCCCACAAGGTACTGGGTCGCTAGGGACGCCTCGGTCACCGCACGATAAACCGAAGCATACGCCAAACCGCCTCCCTCTCTGGACACCAAAATGGAAATCTAAGAGCAAGGAGGCGGCCTGCTTTCAGGGAGGCGCGCAGCGGTCATTAGCGACTACCGCAAATCTGGTGAAAATATTGGTAGACAGCCTACATGCGGGTGCCCCGGTTTTCTTATCCCACGCGTGCATGGACGCCGAGCTGTGCCCGCCGCTAAAACGAGGTATCAGTGGGCTCGGAATAATATTGCTTGAACTTCTTAACAAAGTTCTCGGTCATCGCGGTTCCATACATGCGCGAGAGCACCGTGTCCTCTGGGCAGCACAGTGGGTTGTACACCTTGCCCGCGCGGACGAGCGCGTCGTATTCTGCTAGCAGCTGAGAATCGCGGACATAGCGCCGGGTCAGCCTTACGGGAACCCTCGTATACAAAATCGAATCGGAAATGCAATGCGTATCGCATATACCGTCGATATAGTCCTCTACCAAAATACGCATGGGGTTGGCGCCGGCGGCAGCATTGTAATACGAGTTGGCTCCCACGCGCGGATTGAAGTCCATGAACACCGGTGTGCCCGTAGTGGGGTTGCGCTTGAGATCAATGTTAGCAAACCCATGCCAACCAATCTCTTTGAGCATAGCGGCTACGTGCTCCCACAGTTCGGGCATAGGCCTTGTAATCATAGCAACAGGGTTACCAAAAAGCGACGGCGTGTGATCTTCGAGCAGCACCTGCGCCGACGACTGTAGCGTAGCCACACCGTTGCGGTTAACGTACATAGTGATGCTGTCCATATACGTATCGTCGCCGGAAATAAGCTCTTGCACTAAAAACTCGCCGGCAAACCCCACCTCGCGAAGGTCGTGCCACAGCAAGTCCAGCTGCGCCTGCTCCTGCATAAAGTAGACCTTTTGGAACCCGCGCACGTGAAGGTGCGAATACTCGCTCGATACCGACGGCTTTGCCACCAGTGGAAAGGGTACCGCCGTGGGCGGAATGGGCTCCGTACCCGCCAGTCGGACCACCTCGGTGCGCGGCGTCACCAAATCGTGGCGTGCGCAGAGCTCAGCAAAGGTCAGCTTATCTGAGACAAGCTTGCATGGCTCGTGCGGTGGTATGGGACAGATCACATTAGCGGGCAAACCGGGCGCGAGCTGCTCGAGCATCTCCACAGCGGCATCCCAATTTCCCAGTACCACGAGCTTCTTATCGCGATATTCATGCGCCAAATCGAGCAACGCATCGCGCACGTTTTCTTGGTGAATCTGCTCTACGTAATAATGGCAGAAAAAGCGCGAGTGTTTGATAGCCGCGATGGGCTTAGGGGCCACGCATATACTGGTAAAACCATATGCCTCATAAAACTCCCGACCCATGGGGTATGCAGAAAGATCGCCGCCCAAAATGACCGGTTGAATATCCGACCGTAACGGTGCCCGGCTCATGATACCTTCCCTTCTTACTGTTTCTTAAAAGTCTTATCTACAGGAACCCTTCGCTTGTCCAAGAGCCGCGAGAAGATGGCATCGAAGAACGGGGCCTCGGAGATACCCAGGTACGATGCTGTACCAAATGTTACAATCAACGCAGGAATGCCACCGGCTGCAACATAGATAAGCCCCTGCAGCATACCGCTTGCAGGACCCATCACGTGATTCAGCAGCAGCTGAATGGCCACACCAACCAGCGAGCCGGCAAGACCCAGCACGATGGCGCGCAACGTTGTGCGAGCCACGCCGGCAAGGCCAAACGGCCCGATTTTCATGCGCACGCGCGCGAGCACCATTACATCGAGCGTAATGTAGAACAGCGCAGACGTAACGGGCACCACGTAGAGTCCGCCAACAGGCGTCACCAGCAGACATACCACGATTTGGATAACCGATCCCACGCATACAGCAATCGCGTAAAAATTCATGCTCATCATAGAAGAGCAGACCTTTTGGATAAGCGATGCCACACTATAGAATGGCAGGGCAACTGCCAAAACCGCAAGGTAGCCCGCTGTAAGCTCAACATCTTCGCCGGTAAAGGCACCACCTGCAAACACCGCAATAAGTGGTTTTGCAAACACTATGAGGAACATCATGCAGGGCACAAGCGTAAACAGGATCTTGCGTAAGCCGATACTCAGATACTCCTTGAACCCTTGGTAATCTTTCGAGAGAAAGGTATTCGAAAGCTCGGTAAAGAGCGTAGTGGTAATGGGAATCGCAAAAATAGAATACGGCAGCACGTACCACACGCGCGCGTAATACGAAATGGAAGCACCCGCCGGCGTTACCGAAAGAGCGCAGCTTGAGGTAACGGCCGAAGTTGGCGCCGTTGCAAAGGTTGCTAAAAACGTTGGCAAACCAATAGAAATGGTCTCTCGTAAGGCAGGATCATGCAGGTTGCACCTCAAGGTAAGCCTTACGCCATGGCGCTTAAGCGAAGGAATTTGACACACCACCTGAACAGCCACGCCCAATGGATTGCCCACGGCAAGCACAATAAGCGCCCTGTTCCATGCCAAAATATCCTGATTGACCAAGAGCCCATAGATTGCAAACGAAGCAATGGTAATTACATTGTTCAGAATTGGCCCGATGTAGCTCCACAAAAAGTCTCGCTCAGCATTCAGAACACCTGAGAAAATCGACGAAAGTGCATAGAGCACAACCTCACAACAAAACCAGCGGAAAAAATAAACCGCAAGGGTCGAGCTAAAGCCTTCAGCCGCACCCGCCGACTGCGTCCAAATAATGGGTGTTGCAAACACAAGACAGAGAACTGAAATAACCGCCATAAGTATTGTAACAATGGAAAGCAAATTGGACACGTACTCGCTCGCGCCGCTTTTGCCCACGGTCTTCTTCACATGCATGTAGATCGGCAAAAACGCGGTAATGAGCATTCCGCCGGCAACGTATTCATACAGCAGGTTAGGAAGGTTGTTGGCGACGGTGTAGGCGCTCGCAAGCCCCGCCGCACCCAAAGCCCACGCTTGCACAGTTGTTCTGAAAAAACCAGTGATACGGCTAATAATAACCAGCACGCTTAAGCTGTTAGACGAACGATCGGCACGCGCTTTAACTTCGCCTGAAGCTGTCGGAGCATCTTCTTTGTTACGTGCCGTTGCCCTTGGATTTGCGTCCGCAAGAGCTTGCGGTCCCGCCTTCGTCTTTGATAAGGTGCCGCGTTTGTGCAAAGCAACCATGCTTCCCAATCGCCCACTTTCAAAAATCGAGTCCGTAACCCGCTCCTGCTCTGGTTACGGACTCTTAAATCAATTCAACGCGTGCTACGCGTCGTGGCATGTTTAGCGGCAGGCATTACACAGGAGAACCGCCGCCAACATAGCCGCTACCGGTATCGAGACTCGTGAGGCGCACACCCATGGCTGGGTTCATAGCGTGAACCACCTGACCGCCACCAATATAGATGGCAACATGGTAAATCCTTCCCCCGCTTGCCCAAAAGACTAAGTCACCAGCCTTAAGAGCACTCGTACTCGTAACCAAGTGACCTTTGCTCCTAACCAGGTCATACTGAGCCCCCGAAGAATGCGGAATAGAGATGCCGCACTGTGCATACGCATACGAAGTAAGACCCGAACAGTCAAACGAGTTAGGGCCGCCCGCACCGTACACATAGCTCTTACCCACCTGGGCCAAGGCAACGCTCACCACACCCGCCGGGGCATTGCCTGAGTTAGTGTTGTTGTTGCCCCCTGCGTTGGAGCTCCCACCACCGTTGTTATTCGTGTTGTTATGGGAGTTATTGTTGTTCTGACTGTTGGCATTGCCGCTTTGGTTAGCGTTCCCGCCTCCGTTATTGCTGGTGCTCCCATCACCGTCGGACGAGTTGGCATTCTGCTGCTGTTGCTGCGCGGCGGCCGCGGCCTGCTCGGCAGCGATACGCTGCTCCTCGGCTTGGCGTTCCAGCTCGGCCTGCAGCTGCGAGTCAAGACCGTTGTAGTATTCCGTCTGTTCGTTAACCTTCTGCTGAATCTCGTTGGTCTTAGATTGTTGATCGGCCACCAATTGCTCTTGCTTTTCTTTGTCCTCCTTCAGCTGATTTTGCTTCTCGGTAAGCTCTGCCTTGGTGGAACGGACCGAGTCGAGCAGCTCAGCATCGCGGTCAGCCACCTGGTTAGCATAGAACATGCGCAACGTCAGGTCTTCAAAGCTCGTGGTGCCAAAAATAAACGAAACGACGCCCGAGGTGCCGCCCTGCTTGTATGTTTCGCTCAGACGCCCCGACAGCTCAGCCTGACCCTCTTTGAGCTCCTGCTCCTTTTGGTCAATATCGGCTTGCGTCTGCTCAATTTCACTGCTCAACGAGTTGAGGTCAGTTTGAAGCTGGTACAAATCATTTTTAGCCATCTCGAGCTCGGCCGAGTATTGGTTGAGTGTGCTCTGCACTGTGTCGAGCTTACTTTGCAAATCGCTGACCTCGTCAGCAAAAGAAGCTGCAGGCACACTTCCAAAAATCAGAGAACCCGCCAGCAGCACAGAAAAAACAGCGTTTACCCGTTTGAACTTCATACAGTGAGTTCCTCTCAAAAGGCTTTTTAGCCACTATAACAACCTTCAGTTCATGTTGCTAGTTTTCGCACAAGAACCCACGCCATCACCAAAATGGTTTATGAGGCCAGTGTTCAGTCGTTCAACGCTACCAGCGAATTTGACGCCGGCCTGTTTTCGCAATCTACTATCGAGTTCTTGCCGTATCCGCTGTCCGATATCTTTACGGGAATCAACAGTGCCGACCACGGATACTTTTTAAGCATATTCACGCCACGTTCATCGACATTATCGTAGCCGCCTCGATTTGCATCTACATGGTGCTCGCGCCTATTATCTCGCAGCTTAGGCTCATCATCCTCGCCACCGCGCTCTACACCGAGACTGGAGCTCTCGTCGGCTCGCTTCTTCTGTGGGTGACAGGTAGGTACGACCCGTCTATGTCGGCGATTCGCACAATCGTTGCGTGCATTATCGACTGTGTACCGACCCTAATCGCCACGGTCAATGTGAGTGCCACCATGAGCAACCCGACCGCAAGAAGCTCGCCGACAGTCTCGAATAGGCAATGAAACGCATTTTTAGGTGTTAGCGTAGACAGCGGCACGTATTTTTGGTGGCGAGCGCATGGTCGCTGCGTAATCGCAACCGCTGACTCAAACTGCTAGCGCGTGATCTCCGCCACCGTCGCGCCTACGAAGCTCACGAGATCGTCGGGCGCGATCACGAGCTGGATGCCGCGCCGCCCGCCCGAAATGAAGATCTGATCCCACAGCTCGCAGGTCTCGTCGATGACCGTGGGAAACCGCTTCTTCATACCCACGGGCGAACAGCCGCCGCGCATATAGCCGGTCACCGGCACGAGGTCGCGCACATGCATCATGACGAGCGACTTCTCACCGAGCGCGCGTGCCGCCGCCTTGAGGTCGAGCTCTTCCGCCACGGGAATGCAGCAGACCGCGTGCCCGCCCGACGCCGTCTCGCACACGAGCGTCTTGAAGCCCTGGCCCGGCTCCTCGCCCAACTGCTCGGCTACGTGCACGCCGGAGAGGTCGTTCTCATCGACCTCGTACGTGCGCACGTCGAACGCGATACCGGCACGTTCCAGCTCGCGCATCGCGTTCGTCTTCTGAAGCTTCTCGCGCTTGGCCATCGGCCCTCCCCTGCGTAAGCGCCCCTACGTAAGCTCCCCTGCGCCCATGGCAGCTATTGCATCTGGCGCGCGCGGTCGCGCTCCAAGATGGGAGCGAGGAAGCGCCCGGTATAGCTCTCGGGGCAGGCGGCCACCTGCTCGGGCGTGCCGCTCACCACGATGGTGCCGCCGCCCGAACCGCCCTCGGGGCCGAGGTCGATGATGCGGTCGGCCACCTTGATCACGTCGAGGTTGTGCTCGATCACGAGCACCGTGTTGCCCGCGTCCACGAGCCGCTGCAA
>ENA-OOWK01001296-OOWK01001296.1-human-gut-metagenome-genome-assembly--contig:-NODE-1296-length-12522-cov-3.125451_pt1 | contig 12522 bp, 10 predicted proteins | sample MGYA00241405_ERZ501317 | MGnify/ENA primary metagenome ERZ501317 (study PRJEB25962, sample SAMEA1972440) | human gut metagenome | biome: human gut; feature: human-associated habitat; material: faeces... | reverse complement strand
CCATACTCGTTTTTTTTGTTTGCAAAGTTAAATATCAACGAGTTAGACCTTGATATGCAAATCGGTGACAAACGGTGCAATAGCATCTCCCATATGTTAAATCTTACTCTTTCACGGGTAATGATTTGCAAACCATTCTTCTTCTTAAATCCGCTTTTCTTTGCGTTTCCCGATTTTTCGGCTTGTCATCATTTGACATCGTAACAACTCTGATATTAAGTCGTTTAACGTCATTTCTCCCGTTTTCCGAGGTTATTCCAGAGATTTTGTGTATATTTGTAATACACATAAAACATCCGACATCATGAAAATAAACACGATCGCAACGCTGGGTGTGCTTTGCACGGCATTAGCAGCCGGTTCCTGCTGCCGGCAAACACCCCGAACGACTGAAACGCTGCCGGCAGCAGCGGCCGTCGTACTGCAGGATTACGGGACGGAACCGACCGTCCTGAACATCGAAAGCTACACGCTCGGGAACGAGAATTTCAGGACGGTGCTCTGGACGGGCAACAACCTGCAGGTCACGCTGATGACGATTCCCGTAGGCGGGGATGTAGGGTTGGAGCAGCACATGGGCATCGACCAGTTCCTGCGCATCGAAGAGGGTATGGCACAGGTGATGATGGGCGACAGCCAGGATAAGCTCGACTTCGTACGCGACGTGGAAGACGACTATGCGATCTTCGTCCCGGCCGGGAAGTGGCACAACATCGTCAACAAAGGCGACAAGCCGCTGAAACTCTATTCGATCTACGCCCCGGCGGAGCATCCCCACGGCACGGTACACAAGACCCAGCAGGAAGCCATGGAGGCCGAACACGCCCACTGACCACAGGGTAGGGTTCCGGCAAAAAAAACGCATGTTTCGCAAAAAAACATGCGTTTTTTAATTCCGTGTCACAAGTTGTCACTACGGCGCTGTTACTTTGTACCGTGAACCTAAAAGAAAACGATTATGGGAACAGCTTACAAAATCAGGTGCAGGCACTGCGGGGCGCAGTTCGAGCACCACATGCAACCGGGCTACGGCGTACTGCCGGTGTGCGTGGGATGCGGCGAATATGTCGAAACCGAAACGGCGATCCGCTGCCCGGCTTGCCGCAAGAAACTCAACACCACGCAGGAAGAGTTCAACGAACAGATCGAGGTGACCTACATGTGGGACTGAGCGGCGCGTGGCACACGCGGCAGGGCAACAAAAAAGTAGGCACAGAAGGGTGAAAATCCGCGGAAAATTCCTATCTTTACCCAAAATAGGCAGCGCTCGGGCCTTGCCCCGGAAACGGGGTACAGCGCAGGGTCTGCACTATTTTTGCGAAAACGAACCTTTTTTCGGAAACGTATGACACAGTTACAGGCGGGGGATATGGCCCCGGATTTCAAGTCCACGACCCAGGACGGTGCGGCGCTGACGCTGGCCGACCTGAAGGGACAACGCACGATACTCTATTTCTACCCCAAGGACAACACCTCGGGGTGCACGCTCGAAGCCAAGAGCCTGCGCGACGGCAGGGAAGAACTCGCCCGCATGGGATTCCGGATCATCGGCGTAAGCCCCGACAGCGAAAAATCGCACCGGAACTTCTGTGCCAAGCACGACCTGAATTTCACGCTGCTCGCCGACACCGACCACAGCGTCTGCGAAGCTTACGGGGTCTGGGCCGAAAAGTCGATGTACGGCCGCAAATACATGGGCGTACTGCGCACGACGTTCGTCATCGACGCCGAGGGGCGGATCGAAAAGGTATTCACCAAGGTCGACACCGCAAACCACTACCGGCAAATCCTGGACGCTTACAAATAGGACGGCACCAACCGACGACAGGCATGAAATTCTTTGCGGGCATACTACTTGCGGCAGGCAGCCTCTTGGGCACCTTGCAGCTTCCGGCACAAGGGCGGCCGGCAGCACTCGGGCATGAGCTTGCGCAAAGCCCCGCACGGGAATCCGCGGCGGAGCCGGGGCGGAAACAGCCGGCGGAATTCGCAGCAGGGTCTCCGGGCGTGCCCGCGACAGAACTTCCGGCCGAGTTCTCGGCCAAGGCGCATGCCGCCGCAAGTTCGCTGCGGATGCTTCCCCCCGAGGAGTTCGGGCTCCGGTGGCTGCAGGAAGAGGTAAACCCCTACCTGCGCGCACGCCGCAAACTCCACCGCACCATGCAGGAGCGGGCTGCGCAACAGGAGGAGTCCCTGATCCGATCCCGGCAGAAATACCCGCACGACCTGAACAGGCGAACCGGGCTCTGGGGAATAGGCAACACATCGGTCAACAACTGGAGCCCCTTCCAGGACCGGATGCTGGATGCCCGGACAATCAGCTTCCCAATGCCGCGCGGCACGAAAGCCGACAAGCGCACCGACCAGATGAAAGCCCTGGACAGGATGCGGCAACAAAAACGATAAAAAAAATTTCAAATAACGAGGAACTACACAAAATGGCAGAAAAAGTACAGGTAAATGCGGATAAGCTCAAAGTGCTTAACGCAGTGATGGAAAAAATAGAAAAGGACTTCGGCAAGGGCTCGATCATGCGCATGAACTCGCAGGAGGTGAACGACGTACCGGTCATCCCGACGGGTTCGATCACGCTCGACATGGCGCTGGGTGTGGGCGGCTATCCCAAAGGCCGCGTCGTGGAGATCTACGGCCCCGAGTCGTCGGGTAAGACGACCCTGGCGATCCACGCCATCGCCGAGGCGCAGAAAGCCGGAGGCATCGCGGCGTTCATCGACGCCGAGCACGCTTTCGACAGCTTCTACGCGCAGAAACTGGGCGTGGACGTCGACAACCTGCTCATTTCGCAGCCCGACAACGGCGAGCAGGCGCTCGAAATCGCCGATTCGCTGATCCGGTCGAGCGCGATCGACATCATCGTCATCGACTCGGTGGCGGCGCTGACCCCCAAGGCCGAGATCGAAGGCGAGATGGGCGACTCAAAGATGGGCCTCCAGGCCCGCCTGATGTCGCAGGCACTGCGCAAGCTGACGTCGAGCATCTCGAAGACCAAGACGGTCTGCATCTTCATCAACCAGCTGCGCGACAAGATCGGTGTCGTCTACGGTAATCCCGAGACCACGACGGGCGGCAATGCCCTGAAATTCTACGCCAGCGTGCGCATCGACATCCGCCGCATGTCGGTCATCAAGGACGGCGAGGAACAGTTGGGAACACGCACGAAGGTGAAGGTCGTGAAGAACAAGGTGGCACCCCCGTTCAAACGTGCGGAATTCGACATCATGTTCGGCGAGGGCATCTCGAAGATCGGCGAGATCGTCGACCTGGGCGTCGACTACGGCGTGGTCAAGAAAGCCGGCTCGTGGTTCTCGTACGGCGACCGCAAGATCGGCCAGGGACGCGACGCCGTGAAGGAGCTGCTGAAAAACGACGACGGGCTCCGCAACGAAATCGAGGCCAAGGTACGCGAGGCCATGAAGGCACCTAAACAATAAGGTATGGATTATACTGCCGAGGATGAAGTTATAATCAAGGAAAAGTGGGACGATCTGCTCCTCTCGTGCACCAAGATATGTAAGAACGACGAGGACTGGAATTTCATAAAAAGGGCATTTTTCCTGGCCAAGGAGGCACATCAGGGGGTAAGGCGCCGCTCCGGCGAGCCATACCTCCTGCATCCTATTGCAGTAGCCAAGATCGTCATCGAGGAGATCGGACTGGGCGTGAAATCGGTCGTGGCGGCATTACTGCACGACGTCGTGGAGGACACGGAATACACCGTGGAAGACATGGAACGCATCTTCGGGCCGAAAATCGCCTCGATGGTCGACGGGCTGACCAAGATGTCGGGCGTGTTCAACGCCGAAACCTCGGAACAGGCCGAATATTTCCGCAAGGTGTTGCTGACCCTCTCGGACGACGTGCGGGTCATCCTCATCAAAATCGCCGACCGCCTGCACAACATGCGCACGCTGGGGGCGATGCCGATGAACAAACAGATCAAGATCACGGGCGAAACGATCTACCTCTTCGCACCGCTGGCCTACCGGCTGGGGCTTTATTCGATCAAAAGCGAACTGGAAGACCTCTGCATGAAGTACCGGTTCCCGCAGCAATACGCCGAGATCACACAGAAACTCAATGAAACCGAGGCGTCGCGCCAGGAGTTCATCAGCAAGTTCAACGCCCCGATCATCGCGGGGCTCAACCGCGACAACATCAACTACGAAATCTCGGGGCGGGTAAAGAGCGTCTACTCGATATGGAGCAAGATGCAGCGCAAACAGATCCCCTTCGAGGAGATATACGACCTGTTTGCCATCCGCATCGTGTTCAAGCCGCTGCCGTTCCCCTCGGAAAAGACCCAATGCTGGCAGGTATACTCCACCATCACGGACATCTACACCCCGAAACCCGACCGGCTGCGCGACTGGATCTCGATGCCCAAGGCCAACGGCTACGAGGCGCTGCATTCGACCGTGATGGGGCCCGACGGCGTATGGGTCGAGGTACAGATCCGCACCCAGCGCATGGAGGACATCGCCGAAAGGGGATTCGCCGCTCATTGGAAATACAAAAACGCCTCGCTGTCGAACAACGAGGACGAACTCGACCGCTGGCTCAAAAAGATACGCGATGCACTGAATGGTCCGACGGAAAACGCCGTTGACTTCCTGGATAACTTCAAATTATCGCTATACACATCTGAAATAGCGGTATTTACACCCAAAGGAGAGGCTCGGAAAATGCCGTACGGAGCCACCGCACTGGACTTCGCGTACGACATACACTCGAAGATCGGAAACAGTGCCATCGGCGCCAAGATCAACCACAAGATCGAGCCGATCACCACACAGATCAACAGCGGCGACCAGATCGAAATCATCACCGCCGACAACGCACGCCCCAAAGCCGAATGGCTCGACATCGTCACCACGACCAAAGCTAAGCAGGCGATCAAGAGTTTTCTCAAACGCGAGCGGCAAAACAACATCGAACGGGGCATGAAGATGCTCGAGGAGCGAATGCAGCAACTCAATACCCCGCTCAGCGGTCGTGTGCTGCGCAAAATCGTCCCGATTTACGAATCCAACAACAAAGAGGAGCTTTACAGCAAAATCGGGGCGGGGATCGTCGATCTAAAAGACTTGGACAAGGTCCTGAAAGTCAATGCCACCAGCAAGATACTCAAGTTCTGGACGCTTTTTATCAACAAAAAGGAGGACGAGGAGGGCGACGATGCCGAAAATCCGGAACCGAACAGCGCGAAAGCCGAAGAATCGGCAACGGCAGGCGAACCGCAATTCGTCATGGCCGAATGTTGCAAACCGATTCCGGGAGACAGCGTGGTAGGGTATAAAGACCCTGCGTCGCACCGTATCATCGTGCATAAATCCAACTGCAAGGAGCTCGACCGGCTGGCCGCTCAATTCGGACGCAATATCCTCAAGGACGAAATCAAATGGTCGCAACACAAGGCCATGTCGTACCTATCGACCATCGAACTGCGCGGCATCGACCGCACCGGCATACTGCTCGACCTGGCAAAAACGGTCAGCGAGGACTTCAGCATCAATATCCGGCAGATCAATATCCAGACGCACGACAACATTTTCGAGGGCACGATCAGCCTTTATGTCAAGGATGCGGAGGGCCTGCATGCAATCATGGACAAAATCCGCAAGATAAAGGGCATAGACACCGTAAAACGTAATCAGGATTAAACCATCGGCACTATGGACAAAGATATCATCCAAATACTGTGGAGCGCACTGTTGATCGTCATAGTCACGATCGTCCCGCTGGTCAAGAAGTTCAAGGAGATGCAAAGAAAAGAGTTGCGCTCCGCATCGGCGGCACAGCCCGTCCGTCAGGCGGAGGCGGACACATCCGCCCCGGTGTCCGGATTCCGAAAAACGGCCGGCAAGTCCCCAAAAACTGAAAAAGCGGAATCTCCGTTACGCAACCAGATCGGCATATCCCGAGCGGACGCCGAACAGCAACCTCATAGCCCCGGTATCGCCGAAGAATTCGACGTGCGAAAAGCGGTCCTTTATTCGGAGATAATGGCTCCAAAATTCAAGGAGGAGTAGCCAAAGACAGGCACATACGCTCATCGGCATCGATTCCCGTATTTTTCGGAAGCCGACACGATGCAAAATAGAAGGATGAGAAGGATTCTTCTCTCCGAATTAAATTAAAACTCCCTTCGCTTATTACGGGACCTCAAAGAGGCGATAAGCCACAACAAGCAACGACGCAATCAATAAACATATTTTCATATGGCATCCATATTCACTCGCATCATCAACGGCGAAATCCCGAGCTACAAGGTGGCGGAGGATGAAAATTTTCTGGCATTCCTCGACATCAATCCCCTCGAGAAAGGTCATACGCTGGTCGTCCCCAAGAAAGAGATCGATTATATTTTCGACCTGGACGACGAAACCCTGCAAGGGATGATCGTCTTCGCCAAAAGGGTGGCGAAAAAAATCCAGGCGAAAATCGCTTGCAAAAGAGTGGCAGTAGTGGTTTTCGGCCTCGAAGTTCCCCATGCGCACATTCACCTGATCCCGATGGAAAACGAATACGACGTTGATTTCCGCAAAGTCAAGCCCAAATTCACTCCGGAAGAGTTCGAAGAAACAGCCAGAATGATTCGGGAATAGGACATACGGCAGAACATACAAACCATTAATTACCAGCCGGGTAGTGTATTGATTACACTATCCGGCCTTATTTTTTAACATAATATAATCAAAAGGAAAATAATGTTAAAAAAACGATGGAGAGCGAATTTCAATATCCCGAAATTATTGCAAAATCCAGCAAAATAGGGTAGTATGTTACAAATGTAATCACATCTTTCTTCTTAAACTTGCCTAATTTTATCTATTTGTAAATACACACTCTGTAAACATGCTGTTGATATTCAACAAATGTAAAATACTAAGCAAACCCTCGCAACAGTCAAAAATCCCCTGCATTATTAGAATCAAAATATTGAATTATCAATATAAATATACTATAAACCATATATTTATGACAACTAACTAAATAAAAACAAGAAGAATCCAACCGTATTTAGAGCCGTTTTGCAGTCCACATCGAATTTCATAAAAATATAAAAGCATTATATACTTATAATCAATAAATTACATAAAATTATATATACAAATAATTCACACACAAGATTCGAAGATATTTAACCATATTCGAATAATTACATTTGTAAACATTATCGACAACAATTAACATTTTACAATCGTACAAAATAGTTGTTTTACAAAAGAAAAATATTTATTTTTGTAAAAAATACCGGAAATGAAGGAGAAATTGCAACAATTGATGAAAAGCGAAGGTTTAACCTCCAGCCGGATGGCCGAGATCCTCGGAATCCAGCCTTCGGGAATCTCCCACATTCTCGCCGGACGGAACAAACCGGGATTCGATTTGCTGCAGAAGATTCTCCGGAGGTTTCCGCGCGTCAATCCGGACTGGTTGCTGCTCGACTCCGAACAGATGTATCGAACCGGCAATCCGAAAAGTTCCTCTTCAACGAACGGAACAGACGCTGGAAATGGTCGGACTGACACCGGACTGTTCGGGACGGAACTGGAACAGAGATCGAACACCGCCGGTTCGGTCGCTCCATCGACACAAACGGCCGAGAACGACAACGAGCTGTCGAAGCAAACCGATACGGTTCTTCAAACCCTCGCCGGCAATGACCGGAATCCCGTCGTGCGCGTTATTCTGGTCTATGCCGATCGCTCATTTGAGGCCCTGACACTACATAAGCCGTAACCCGGCAGTCTATTATATAAATCGGTCCAAAAGCGGACTTCGAAAAAATTTCCATATTTCGTTTCAAGCGAACGGCCAAGAAGGAGGATCCCATCTGCGCAATCATTGAAAGACGGCGTCGTTATTTTCCAACAAGTCGGCGCTCTTTTATCAAACTCCGTTTCAGGCCGCTCCAGGGCCTACGACGGCATTTCTGCTGCATTGCACCCCATGGAATGAAGTCTGCAGAATTAAGCATAAACCAAAATACAGAAACGTCTTGCCGGGAATGCAGCGATGCACTCCGAATGTATAATCACCCCGGATAAAGCGGCCTTCGCTCGATCGCTATGATGCGAAATGAAGGTAGAGCCTTCGTATCATCCTCTTTATGGAACGTCAGGTCGCGGCGTGCCATATCGCAGGGGCGCTCGCCGGAATCCGCTGTTCTGCCAGGGATACAGAGGTGATCGGAATCAAAACGGGAGCCATATCTCGGACGGACTTGAAGATAAATCGGACCCAAGCGTCCGATTTTTTCATTATTTGGGTATATTTGTATCATACCACGACCCAAATGAGATATTTACTCTTCGTTGTCATCGGCCTGATCGGTTGTTTCCCGCTCCGGGCCCAAACCCCGGAAGACAATCTGCGGGACGAAGAGTATTATCCCTTTCAGAACGGTTACGAAGAGCCTTACAGCCCGATGATCGACACCGATTCGTCGCTCTTCTACCGAGCGATCCAAAGTACGGGCGACCTGTTCCGGGACGCCACGGACTTCAAATTCTCATTCGTGGCCTACAACCGCCGCGGAGAACCGTACCGGCCCGACCGGATGTCGCTGAACGGCATCCGGCTGCCGTCGCGCTACATTCCGTCGATGAATGCCTTGTATCCCCAAAAGTACGGAGAGCCGATGAACGGATGGCATTTACCGACGACTCTGGACGCCGAATACCGAACCTCCGAAGAGCCACTGCTCCCGGAGCGCAATGCGGCACTCCAATTCTCCGGCCGCAACTACCTGATGGGGCTCCGCCTGACCATCGCCGAAAACCTCGGCCGGAACTGGGACCTTGCGGCGACCGTACAGGGCCGCACGGGACGGGACCTTTATGCCGACGGCGTATTCAGCAATTCGCTGAATGCAGCGATACTTCTATCCAAAAGATTCGGAGACAGGCATCTCTTCTCGTTGCTGACCGTCGTACCGGTTTCGATGCGAAGCCTGCGCACCTCATCGACCCGGGAAGCCTTCGACCTGACGGGAAATCCCCTCTACAACCCTTCGTGGGGCTATCAGGACGGAAAAGTGCGCAGCGGGCGCATCCGACGCGAAGCGGTTCCTCTGGCCGCAGCCGCATACCGGATCCGCCTGACGGATGCGACTTCGCTCGCAGCGACCTTCACGGCGGAAACGGGCATCAGGCGTTACAGTTCGCTGGCATGGTACGACGCTCCGAGCCCGATGCCGGACTACTACCGCTGGATGCCCGGCTACCAGACGGACCCCGTAACCCGGCTCGAAATGGAAAATATCTGGCGGGCGAACGATGTCCGCTACACCCAAATCGACTGGGACGAATTTTACCGGCAAAACAGAAACAGCAAGGACGGCAGCGCGACCTATCTCATGGAGGACCGTGTGGAGCGCATCGCCAATATGCAGCTCCTCGCGGAGGGCATCACCCGAATCAGCGAACGACTGACGGTACGCTACGGCATCCGGGCGGCCCGGACGGACTCCCGATTCTACAAACAGATGAGGGATTTGATGGGGCGCAGTTATTTCGTCGATCGCGACTATTACCTGATCGACGACGGCGTCTATGGCAACAAACTCCAGAACGATCTGCGTCATCCCGATCGGATCATCCGCGAAGGCGATCGCTTCGGCTACGACTACGACTTGCGGCGCAATGAAATCGGCGCCGGAGGTTCACTCGAATACCGTGCCGACCGCCTGCGGGCTTTTATCGCAGCCGAGGTCGGAGCCGCCTCCGTATTCCGCCGGGGACACTACGAAAAAGAGCTTTTCGCCGGCAATAAATCCTTCGGAAAATCGCGGGCGCTGCATTTCGCGCCCTACCTGTTCCGCGCCTCGGCAGGCTACTCCTTCTCGGTACGACATCATCTGGAAATGACGGTTTACGCCTCATCGCGGACACCCGACGGAGACGACCTTTTCCTGAACCTCGAATACAACAACCGACCGGTGGAGGATCCGACCGAGGAGAAACGGTACGGAGCTGAACTGAACTACACCTGGTCCGGGCGCAATGTGCGCTTTCGGGCGACGCTCTTCGTCGTCCGCACTGCGGACGGCATGCAGGTGCGGCACTACTACGACGATTTCTACGCAACATACAGCGACATGGCGGCCGCCGGCATCGGAACGCTTCGCTACGGCGCGGAAGCGACCGCCCTGATCCGGCTGGCATACCGCTGGAACCTCACGCTGGCAGCCAGCGCCGGACGTTACCGCTATGCGGACAATCCCGTCGTCACGGTCTATGCCGACGCGAACAACGAGGTGCTGGACCGCAACGCCGCGAGCTACATGGGCGACTGTTCGGTCGGCAACACGCCCCAACTGACGGGTTTCGCGGGACTCAACTATTACGGTCCGAAAGGCTGGGGCGTACAGGCGGAGGCCGCATGGACCGGGAATCGGTTCGTCGAACCGTCGCTGGTACGACGCACGTCGCGCATCGCCCGGCAACTGGCCGAATCGCCGGAAGCCTTCGAACTGTTTACCCGCCAGGAACGGCTCGGGGATGCGTTTACGTTGAATGTCACGCTTTTCAAATCGTTTTATTTCAACGCCTCGCGTCTGACTCTGATGCTCTCGGTACGCAACCTTCTCAACGACAGGGACCAACTCTTCAGCGGCTACGAATCTCCCCGCGTACGCCGTATCCGGACCGCAGACACGTATGTTTACCGACCGCTGGACACCCGTTATCTGTATGCGTATCCCCGGACCTTTTACGCCTCCATATCTTACAAATTTTAATATCGGTTCGATTTTTTCGGAAATAATTTGGCAATTCAACGGATTTTCCATAAATTGAGTCCGAAAAATTTAAAAACGACTCGACTTATGATTATCGGTATTCCAAAAGAGATTAAAAACAACGAAAACCGGGTTTCGCTCACCCCGTCCGGAGCCAAAGAGCTTACCAAACGTGGGCATAAAGTGTATGTGCAGGCGACTGCCGGTGCAAACAGCGGATTCCCGGACAAAGACTACGTCGCCGCAGGCGCCGAACTGCTGCCTACCATCGAAGAGGTCTATGCCAAAGCCGAAATGATCATCAAGGTCAAGGAGCCGATAGAGCCTGAATACAAACTCATCCGCCAAGGACAACTGGTATTCACCTATTTTCACTTCGCCAGCAGCGAACCGCTGACCCGGGCAATGGTCGAAAGTGGTGCGATCTGCTGCGCTTACGAAACCGTCGAAGCATCCGACCGTTCGCTGCCTCTGCTGATTCCCATGTCGGAAGTCGCAGGGCGTATGGCGACGCAGGAGGGTTGTTACTTCCTCGAAAAACCGCACGGCGGAAAAGGGAAGCTGCTGGGCGGCATGCCGGGCGTGAAGCCCGCCAAGGTATTCGTGATCGGAGCCGGTGTCGTAGGCACGGCGGCGGCACGTATGGCGGCCGGCCTGGGTGCCGACGTGACGATCTGCGACATTTCGCTGCAACGCCTCACCTACCTGGCCGACGTGATGCCCAAGAACGTCAAGACCCTGATGTCTTCGGAATACAATATCCGCGAAGAGCTCAAACATGCCGACCTGGTGATCGGCTCGGTGCTGATTCCCGGTGCGAAAGCCCCGAAACTCGTGACGCGCGACATGCTTAAGGATATGGAGCCTGGATCGGTTCTGGTCGATGTGGCCATCGATCAGGGCGGCTGCTTCGAAACCTCGCGGCCGACGACCCATGAGGAGCCGACCTACTTCGTCGATGGCATTCTGCACTACTGTGTCGCCAACATCCCCGGTGCGGTGCCCTACACCTCGACGCTCGGACTTACGAACGCAACGCTGCCGTACGCCATCCAACTGGCGGACAAGGGTTGGCGTCGCGCCTGCAAGGAGAATCACGAACTGGAGTTAGGATTGAACGTCGTCGAAGGAAAGGTCGTTTACAAACAAGTAGCGGATGCCTGGGGACTGAAATACGAACCGCTGGCCCTGTAAAGCCGACCCCGCAAACGATACAGTCGGAAAATCCGGCGATAGCCGCGCTTCCGACACTCTGGTCCCCGTCGTTTCGGACCGAAAGACAAAGCCTCGTATTCTTTTCGGAATACGAGGCTTTTGTATAATTATATGTCCCCCAAGCGGGCTTTTATACTTTATCTTATTTTTGCAACGCCTCCCAGAGCATATCCTTGAGCCGGGGAATGTTCATACCCGATATCGAGGAAATGAAGACCGAAGGAACCCCCTCGGGCAGATGGCTTTTCATCTCTTCGATCAGGTCCTCGTCGAGCATATCGCATTTGGTGATGGCCAGCAGGCGCTCCTTGTCGAGCAATTCCGGATTATACTGGGTCAATTCGCCCAACAGGACCGCGTAATCCTTGCGGATGTCGTCGCTGTCGGCAGGAATCATAAAGAGGAGCACCGAATTGCGTTCGATATGGCGCAGGAAACGGGTTCCCAATCCCTTGCCTTCGTGAGCTCCTTCGATGATGCCCGGTATATCGGCCATGACGAACGAATGGTGATCGCGGCACTCGACGATACCCAGGTTGGGT
>ENA-OOWK01001285-OOWK01001285.1-human-gut-metagenome-genome-assembly--contig:-NODE-1285-length-12625-cov-2.475895_pt1 | contig 12625 bp, 12 predicted proteins | sample MGYA00241405_ERZ501317 | MGnify/ENA primary metagenome ERZ501317 (study PRJEB25962, sample SAMEA1972440) | human gut metagenome | biome: human gut; feature: human-associated habitat; material: faeces... | reverse complement strand
TTACGAAATACGCCGCACGGCCGTCGAGAACAACGTGACGGTCTTCACGGCGCTGGAGACGGTGAAGGTGCTGCTGGATGTGCTGGAGGAGATCACGCTGCGCGTTTCGACTATTGATTCGAAATAAAATTCCGACAAGACGCCGGAGCCGTCAACGGAATGCGGACTAAAAGCGCGAGAAACGGGGCCGGTTTGCTTGCAAACCCGCGATTAGGCGCCCGTTTCCAGCGTTAGGACGCCAAGAGCAGGCGAAGCATCCGTCGGAGAGTTTTTGGTACTTTTTGCGGAAAAAAGTACATGTTGGAACCAAAAGAATCGTATACATTTCCCCTCCAAAGATACCAAAAACAAAAATTCCGGCACAAAGGCCGTAGTACACCGGCTTAATAACTACCTATACATAGGCGAATTTAAGTTATAACTATACTTTCACAATGGCATAATTTTTAGTTTTACATCATCTAAACAGATGCTTGTGAAACCGAAAAGTGCTTTCGACATATACGTCAGTGCCGCAGTTCGCAAAGAGCGGATGGCTCAACGTGTTTCACAGGCCACATTGGCTTATGGTATAGGAGTAAGCGACGGATTCATTTCACAAGTTGAAAGCCCGAAAAATCCTTCAAAATACAACCTCAACCATATCAACGAGATCGCCCGGTTCCTGGGCTGCTCGCCGCGCAAGTTCCTGCCCGAGGAGCCGTTATAACCCCGGCCTATGTCGCTGCGCCGCATCATAACCGTCCTCGCCGCAACCGGCCACGCACGCCTCGTCCCGGGCAGCCGGGCTTTACGCGCCTTGCAACGGCTGCCACGCATCATAACCGCCCTGCTGCTCTTCCTGGCAGGCATCCCCGCCCATGCACAACCGCGCACGGGCATCGTCTACTGGGATCTCGACCATCTCTACGACACTGTCCCCGCCCTGTTCTACAATGACACCGACTACACGCCCTCGGGACGCCTGGCGTGGGACACGGAGCGCTACCGCCGCAAGATACGCCATACGGCGGCCGTCATCGACTCGATGCGCATGCCGCTCGTGGCGCTGTGGGGCGTCGAGAACGAAGCCGTCGTCCGCGACATCGCAGCCGCCTGCAAGGGCGATTACAGCTACCTGCACCGTACGCTCAATTCCCTCGACGGCATGGATTTCGCACTGCTCTATTACGGCGACCTCTTCGAGCCCCACTACGACGAGCCGGGGCGCCGCTACCTCTACATCGAGGGCCTCCTCTACCGCCGCGGCAAACCCATGCGACGGGGATCCGGACGCGTCGTCCGTCCCACGCGCACCGACACCATAGGGCTCGTGCTGTGCAGCGACACCCGCATGGCCGAATGGGTCGTCCGCGACCTGCGCGAAGAGCGCCCCGGGGTGAAGCTGCTCGTCGCGGGACGCACCTCGTCTCTCGCCCCCGGAGCCTTCGGGCTGCGCGACGCACTGGAGCGCCCGGCACGGCTCGGGCGGGGCAACGTCCGCCGCCGGGGCGGCTGGCAGATGCGCGATCGCATTCTGGCCGACACGGCGCTCCGCACCTCGGCGGGCGATGTCTATGCGCGCCGTTATCTGATTGACCCCAAGACGGGTACCCCGCTTCCGACCTACGAAAAAAGGCGGTACAGGGGCGGTTACGGCTACGCCCTGCCGGTATTCGTTTACTTGGAGTAGATTTTTTTGGAATTCCGGAAAAGTTTTTATATATTCGCATTCCCAACGGCGAATATGAATTCTTTGACGAGGCGGTAACAGGAATGTCACCGCAATTTTCGTCTGTGAAAAGCGGCAAGTTGACAAAAAATTTATAAATTTATATACCAATTAAATTAACCAAGAAAAATTATGGCAGACGTTAAACGAGTCTACACCTTCGGCAACAAGGAAGCCGAAGGCAACGGCAAAATGCGTGAGCTGCTCGGCGGCAAGGGTGCGAACCTCGCGGAGATGAACCTCATCGGCATCCCCGTCCCCCCGGGCTTCACGATCACCACGGAAGTATGTTCCGAATATTACGCCCACGGCAAGGACGCCGTGATCCAGATGCTCCGTCCCGAAGTGGAGAAGGCGATGAAAAATATCGAGAAGCTCACCGGGATGAAATTCGGCGACAAGGAGATGCCGCTGCTGGTGTCGGTACGCTCGGGAGCCCGCGCTTCGATGCCCGGCATGATGGACACGATCCTCAACCTGGGTATGAACGACCAGGCCGTGGAAGCCGTCGCCAAGCGTACGGGCAACCCCCGTTTCGCATGGGACTCGTACCGCCGTTTCGTACAGATGTACGGCGACGTGGTGCTGGGCATGAAACCCGAATCGAAAGAAGACCACGATCCGTTCGAGGTAATCATCGAGGAGCAGAAACACAAACGCGGCGTGAAGAACGACACCGACCTGACGACCGACGACCTGAAGGAGCTGGTCAGGAACTTCAAGGCTGCCGTCAAGAAGCAGACCGGCGAGGACTTCCCGGCATGTCCCTGGGATCAGCTCTGGGGCGCCGTCTGCGCCGTATTCGGTTCGTGGATGAACGACCGTGCCATCCTCTACCGCAAGCTCAACAACATCCCCGCCGAATGGGGAACGGCCGTAACGGTACAGGCCATGGTATTCGGCAACATGGGCAGCAACTCGGCCACGGGCGTAGCCTTCTCGCGCGACGCCGCGACGGGTGAAAACCTCTTCAACGGCGAATACCTCATCAATGCCCAAGGCGAGGACGTCGTGGCCGGCATCCGCACCCCGCAGCAAATCACCCTCGAAGGGTCGAAGCGCTGGGCGGCCGCACAGAACATCTCCGAGGAAGACCGCCGCACGAAATACCCCTCGCTCGAAGAGGTCATGCCGGTGGTTTACAAGGAACTCGATGAGATCCAGCACCACCTGGAGCAGTATTTCAAGGACATGCAGGACATCGAGTTCACGATCCAGGACGGCAAGCTCTGGATGCTCCAGACCCGCGTGGGCAAGCGCACCGCCGCTGCCGCCTTCTCCGATTAAGACGGAAAGAATTGGGGTCTCTAAGGAAGACATTTCATAGAGATTTCTGGCGATTGCCTCACCCTGGCCTCGTTCCTCGGCTTCCATTCCACAGAAAGCTCCCGGTGTATCGACAAAACAGATGATTGGACGGTGGAACTTTTCGGCCTGCTTCATAAGACGAAGTGCTTTACGATAGCCTTCTGGCTCCGGCATCCCAAAGTTACGCTCAATATTTTCTGAAGTACTTTTTCCTTTCATCTGCGCGATAACGGTTACCGGCTGTCCCTGAAAATACCTCCGCAGATGGCGGCATCATCGCCAAAGTTTCTGTCTCCGTGGAATTCGATAAATTCTTCGAATAATCCGCTGATATAATCTTCACCAACTGGGCGGTCTTTTTCACGGGAAGTCAGGACGCGCTCCCAGGCTGTTTTTTCTGATGCACGTTTCTTTTGTGTTGCGGAAAGTTTTTGTTTGCGAGAGTTTTTCACTATTTTAACTGTCTGACCTACTTCCTGTTCTGATGCCACTGTAATATCACCATCATTGAAGACTGCATTATTGCCTGTATTCTCCGCTACCCCTTCTGCTGTTAAACGGTGCATTGTAAGAATCTTCTCCAACACCGTTTTCATATCTTTTCTCTCAACGATTTTATCAATAAAACCGTGTTTTAAGAGAAATTCTGAACGCTGGAATCCTTTCGGCAGCTTCTTGTGAATGGTCTGCTCGATAACTCGCGGGCCTGCAAATCCGATGAGTGCCTTTGGCTCTGCTAAAATGATATCGCCAAGCATAGCAAAACTTGCGGTAACGCCGCCTGTTGTCGGATCTGTGAGAACTGTAATGTAAAGTAAGCCAGCGTCACTGTGTCGTTTTAATGCGGCAGAAGTCTTAGCCATCTGCATAAGAGAGGTCATACCTTCCTGCATTCTCGCACCACCAGAGCAGGTGAAAATAATGACAGGAAGTTTTTCTTTTGTCGCGCGTTCTACACCTCTTGCAATTTTTTCACCAACGACTTCACCCATACTTGCCATAAGGAATCGTCCATCCATGACCATAAGAGCAACTTCATTTGCTCCGATGCGAGCTTTTCCTGTGATGACTGCCTCATCTAACTTTGTTTTTTCCTGCAGGGATTTGATTCTGTCTGGATACCCAATCATATGGAGAGGATTCTCTGTTGTAAGCCCGGTATCCCATTCTTCAAAAGAATCCTTTTCTGTTAAAAATGCAATCCTTTTCTGGGCTGGCATACGAAGGTAGCCTCCGCACTTTGGACAAATATATAAATTCTTCTTATAATCTTCTGTGAAAATACCCTTTCCACATTTATTACAACGTTTTAAAAGTCCTTCTGGAACTTCTGGCTTTACCTGGCTGGCAGCTTCTTTTACTTCCGGCTTTGTGACGGGTGTTTTCTTAAATATACTTTTTAATTTCATAAATAAATCCTTTCGTACATAACAGGTAAACCTGTTATTTTTTCATTACGGGCCGCTGACTATTTATTTTTCCCATCTCTTCAAGAACATGTCTGGAAAATGTTTCTGCAAGATGTACATCTAATTTACAAAAGCTTTCACTTAAATGAAAGCTACATGGCGAACTACGTCAGCCGAATAGATAGGAAATACATCTCAAAAATACAAAATAAGATGTGAATCTTACTTTTTGATTTCCTGACTACGTTCTTCAAGCACCTTTTCCAAATACTGAATCGTAAAATCGCCCTCCTGATAATCCGGACGTTCCATAATCTCATAAAGGAAATCAATATTCGTTGTGATTCCCTCGATGATAACTTCGCCTAATGCACGATGCATTTTTGCAATTGCTTCTTTTCTCGTTGCCGCAAATACAATGAGCTTTGTAATCATAGAATCATAGTATGGGGATACTTCACATCCACTGTAGATTGCACTGTCAATACGAACACCTTTTCCACCTGGAAGATACATATCGGTAATTCTTCCAGGACATGGACGGAAGTTCTTTGATGGGTCTTCCGCATTGATACGGCACTCAATGGCATGACCGGTAATCTGGATATCTTCCTGCTTCCATTTCAGTTTCTCTCCATCAGCAATTCGAATCTGTGCTTTAATCAAGTCGATTCCTGTAACCCATTCTGTAACAGGATGTTCTACCTGGATACGAGTGTTCATTTCCATAAAGTAAAAGCTTTTATCTTTTTCAAGGAGAAATTCAATCGTTCCTGCATTCTTATATCCTGCTGCCTTTGCTGCAAGAACAGCTGCCTGTCCCATTTTCTCACGAAGTTCCTCATCTACTACGGCAGATGGGGATTCCTCAATGACTTTCTGATGATTTCTCTGCACAGAACAGTCGCGTTCTCCCAAATGAATGACATTACCATAATTGTCGGCAAGAATCTGAAACTCTATATGGCGGGGATTCTCTACAAAATGCTCTAAGTACATGCTCTCATCACCGAAAGCAAGTCCGGATTCTTTCTGCGCCATTAAGAATGCATTTTCGAACTCATCCTCATTGTAAGCGACACGCATTCCCTTACCGCCGCCACCAAGAACGGCCTTTACGATAACTGGAAAGCCGATTCCTTTTGCAATTTCCAACGCTTCTTTTACATCAGTAAGCGCCTTCTGACATCCTGGAATTACTGGGACACCAGCATCTACCATTGTCTGTCTTGCTACTGCCTTATTGCCAAGTCGGGCAATAATATCAGAGTCCGGACCGATAAAAGTAATGTGGCAGGCCTCACACAGTTTCGCAAACTGGCTGTTTTCTGATAAAAAACCAAATCCCGGATGTATGGCATCCGCACCGGTAATCATCGTTGCGCTGATAATCTGCTCCATATTCAGATAACTGTCTTTTGCTGCAGCAGGTCCGATACAGACCGCCTCATCGGCAAGCTGTGTATGAAGTGCCTCCCGGTCTGCTTCGGAATACACTGCAACAGTTTCAATTCCCATCTCTCTGCAAGCACGGATGATGCGGATGGCAATCTCTCCTCTGTTTGCAATCAATATTTTCCGAATCATTATGTTCTCCTTTTATCTTTATTGCGACAACTTCTGCCACAATTCTCTATCCTAAAATTATACTATTTCTATGTTCTATCTATCTTCCTTAAGACTTATTCTGATGAAAAATCAACCAACCATAAAAGTTAATTCTGCCTTTACTACTACTTTTCCGTCCACATAGGCTGTGGCTTCTCCCACACCCATCGGGCCTTTACGTTTTACGATTTTGGTCTCAAGCTTTACTTTATCGCCCGGAACAATTTTCCCTTTAAAACGGCATTTATTAATTCCACCAAAATATGCTGTCTTTCCTTTATTTTCTTCTAAGGAAAGTATGGCAACTGCCCCTACCTGCGCTAACGCTTCTACAGTAAGAACACCTGGCATAACTGGCTCCTGTGGAAAATGTCCACGGAAAAAGTCTTCATGAAATGTTACGCATTTATATCCTACGGCACTGACACCTGGTTCCATCTCTTCGATATAATCAACTAAAAGAAATGGATGTCTGTGTGGTAAAATCTGTTCAATTTCTTTAATTCCTAATCTCATAATTTTCTTCCAACCTGTTTACTGCTTTACTTATATTTATAAAAACCTGTTTTTACTTTCTGTTAAAGCTTCTGACTTATTAACTTGAGAAAATCAGACTTAAATTCATACCTTATCAATATTACTGAATTCTGAATAACGGCTGTCCATACTCCACATTCTCTTCATTTTCTACAAGAATTTCCGTAACAACACCATCGAATTCGCTCTCAATCTCATTCATAAGCTTCATTGCCTCAACAATGGCCAAAGTCTGCCCTTTCTTTACAGTATCCCCTACTTTTATGAAAGGCTCTGCATCTTCAGAAGGTGCTGCATAAAATGTACCAACTAACGGGGATTTTACGAGGTTTCCACCCTTTTCCCCGACTGCCTCTGCTGCCTGTGACTGTGCAGCTGCAGTAGCTGCAACTCCCTCTGTTCCGGCTGTATTTGCACCATTCACGCTGTTTGCGCTGACACCAATGGCTTCCTGTAACGCAATGTTTGAAGCTGGCACAACGATTTTTTCTTCTGGCTGTGGACAACTCATGGCAATGCGGATATTACCCTCTGTATATTCAAAATTCGTAAGCCCTGCTTTTGATACTTCTTTTACTAATTCTAAAATCTGCTGATAATCCATATCTGTCTACTCCTCGTATTTCTTTACAAGAAGAGAAGCGTTATGTCCTCCAAAACCAAGAGAGTTGGAGATGGCTACATTCACTTCCTGCTCTACTGCTCCGTTAATTACATAGTCAAGATCGCATCCCTCACCAGGATTGGTTGTTCCTACGGTTGGATGGATATAGCCTTCTTCGATGGACTTCACACAAACGATTAACTCTACCGCTCCGGCTGCTCCAAGCAAATGTCCAATCATTGACTTTGTAGAACTCATTTTTAAATGGTCTGCGCTCTCACCAAAGGCACGTCTTACAGCTCTTGTCTCAAATAAATCGTTGTGGTGGGTTCCTGTTCCATGTGCGTTAATGTAATCTACTTCTTCCGGTTTTACACCTGCTTCTTCCATGGCAAGTTCCATGGCTTTTGCTGCACCGCTTCCGTCCTCTGCAGGAGAAGTGATGTGGAAGGCATCACAGGTAGAACCATATCCGGCTAACTCTGCAAGAATCTTTGCCCCACGCTTTTTCGCATGTTCTAATTCCTCTAATACAACAACTCCAGCTCCCTCGCCAATAACGAATCCGCCTCTTGCCTCATCAAATGGAAGAGACGCGCGTAACGGGTCGCTCTCACTGGAAAGTGCAGTCAGATTTGTAAATCCAGCAACGGCAACTGGTGTGATACTGCTTTCTGTTCCACCGGCAAGCATAACATCGGCATCTCCGTACTGAATGGCACGAAGGGCATCTCCGATAGAGTTACTTCCTGTCGCACATGCAGTTACTACGTCAGTACATTTGCCTTTGCAGCCTAAGTCAATCGCTACATTTCCTGCTGCCATGTTGGAAATCATTAAAGGAATAAGCATTGGACTCACTCTCTTTGGTCCCTTTGTAATGATTTTCTCATGCTCTTTCTCCATGCTGGAAAGACCGCCGATACCGGAACCAATGATAACACCGACACGGTATGGATCTTCTTTTTCCATATCAAGACCTGCCATGGCAAATGCTTCTCTTGATGCAGCTACGGCATACTGGGAGAAAACTTCCATTCTTCTTGCTGCCTTGTTATCAAGTCTTTCTTTTACATTGAAATCTTTTACTTCGGCTGCAATCTTTACTTTATAATCTTCGGTATCGAACTTTGTGATAGCTCCGATACCTACCTTTTCTTCTTTAATTCCATTCCAGAATTCGTCTAATGTGTTTCCGATTGGAGTCACAGCACCCATTCCGGTAATTACTACTCTTCTTTTCATATCAGAAAAATCCTTTCTCTCACTTACATCACCATACCACCATCCACTAAAAGTACCTGACCGGTAATATAAGACGCTTTGTCAGAAGCTAAAAATACTGCTGCATTCGCAATATCTTCCGGCTCTGCAAAACGACCAAGTGGAATCTGTTTCTTTGCATTTTCTTTTACTTCATCAGGAAGTACATCTGTCATCTCTGTTTTTACGAATCCCGGAGCAATAGCGTTACAGGTAATTCCTCTGGACGCTAATTCTTTTGCTGCGGATTTGGTTAATCCAATTATTCCTGCTTTGGATGCACTATAGTTCGCCTGACCGGCATTTCCGGCGACGCCGGAAACGGAACTTACATTAATGATTCTTCCATATCTCTGCTTCATCATGCGACGGCTCGCAAAACGAATCATCTGGAAACAACCCTTTAAGTTCGTATCTATTACATTATCGAAATCTGCTTCACTCATAGCCATTAAAAGACCATCTTTTGTAATTCCTGCATTATTTACAAGAATATCAATGCTGCCAAATGTCTTGGCTACCGCTTTTACTAAAGCATTACATTCTTCAAAATCTGCAACATTGGCACGGAAAATTTCTGCTTTTCCACCCGCCTCTTCAATTTCTTTTTTTACAAGAAGTGCCTTTTCTTCATTTCCGTGAAAATGTACGGCTACTGCTGCCCCTTCTTTTGCAAGAGCGATGGCAACTGCTTTTCCGATTCCGCCGGACGCGCCGGTCACAATTGCTGTTTTTCCTTCTAATAACATATCTATAACTCCTTTATAGCTTCCACTGTCTTGTCGATATCTTCCATCGTTCCGATTCGGAACATCTTTACGTTACGGTCAATCTTTCTCATAAAACCGCTCAAAGTCTTTCCCGGACCGATTTCTACGAAAACGTCCACACCGTCTGCTATCATGGCACGCACACTCTGCTCCCATAAAACGGAGGAATAAACCTGTTCTTTTAATAATTCTTTTGTTCTTGTCGTATCTGTCACGATACTTGCATCCACATTTGTCACATAAGGAATCTTTAACTCTCCTAATGTCACTTCAGAAAGTGCCTGATAAAGCTTCTCCCCTGCTTCTTTTAAGTAAATGGAATGGAATGGTCCGCTTACATTTAATGGAATGACACGTTTTGCTCCCGCCTCTTTTAAAGCTGGTGCTGCATTCTCTACCGCTTCCTTATCTCCGGTAATAACAATCTGTCCCGGACAGTTATAGTTTGCAACGTAAACACCTTCCATGTATGCAATCGCCTCATTTACCGCTTCTCCAGAAAGACCAAGTACAGCGGCCATACCGCCCTTACCTTCCGGTACTGCGTTATGCATGAGGTTTCCGCGGAGCCACACCATCTTAATAGCATCCTCAAGCTCCATGCCGCCTGCTGTTGTAATCGCACAATATTCTCCAAGACTAAGCCCGGCTGTCATGTCTGGTGTAAGCCCTCTTGCCATAATCTCTTTTGTCATTGCCATACAGGTAGTAACTAATGCAGCCTGTGTATAATCCGTTCTGTCAAGGAGCTCATTTTCCTCAAAACAGATATGTTTCATATCCTGTCCTAAAATCTCACAGCTCTTATCAAATACTTCTTTTGCCAGTGGGCTTTTTTCATAAAAATCTTTACCCATTCCTGCGACCTGTGCTCCCTGTCCCGGATAAAGAAATGCTATTTTACTCATTTACTCTACCTCCCGATATTCTCTGCCTGTGAAAGAACAACGTTCTTCATCTCTCTGCAGATTCCTTCGATAATTTCCTTACAACTTCTGCTGTCCTTTACAAGACCGGCAATCTGGCCTGCCATCACACTTCCATGAATGACATCACCGTCAACAACCGCCTTTCTAAGACCGCCAAGTGTCAGCTTCTCAAGTTCTTCAAAGGAAGCGCCTGCCTGCTCTAACTTCAAATACTCTCTTGTCTGCTGATTTCTTAAACATCTAACTGGATGTCCTGTTGTTCTTCCGGTTACCTTTGTATCAATATCTTTTGCTTTAATTACTTTATTCTTATAGGCTTCACTTACGATGGATTCCTTAGATGCAACGAAAATCGTTCCCATCTGGATAGCCTTTGCGCCAAGCATAAATGCGGCTGCCATTCCTCTTCCGTCTGCGATTCCGCCGGCTGCAATTACAGGGATATTTACTGCATCAACAACCTGTGGTACTAATGCCATTGTTGTTGTCTCTCCAATATGTCCGCCTGACTCGGTACCTTCTGCGATAACCGCGTCCGCACCAGCCTTTTCCATTCGCTTTGCAAGAGCAGTACTTGCTACAACTGGAATGACGCGCACACCGGCTTTCTTCCATTCTTCCATGTACTTTTCCGGGTTACCTGCACCGGTTGTTACTACCTTTACTTCCTCTTTTACAAGAAGTTCAGCGATTGCATCTGCCTCTGGATTTAATAACATCAGATTCACGCCAAATGGCTTATCTGTTTTTTCCTTTACTTTATGAATCTGTTCTTCCACCCAAGAAGCAGGTGCACCGCCCGCACCAATGATTCCAAGTCCACCGGCTTCGGAAACAGCGGCAGCAAGCTCGGCTGTTCCAACCCATGCCATACCGCCCTGAATTACCGGGTACTCAATTCCAAGCAATTCTGTAATCACTGTTTTCATTCTTTGTCCCTCTGCCTATTTATGTTCTTTGATGTACTCTACAACGTCTCCAACAGTTTCCATCTTCTCTAACTCTTCTGTAGGGATTTCTACATCAAACTCATCCTCAAGACTCATAACCATCTCAAAAAGGTCAAGAGAATCTACTTTTAAATCCTCTTTGAAAGATGCTTCCATTGTTACCTGGTCTTCTTCAATTCCTAAAGATTCCACGATTAATTCTTTAATTTTTTCAAACATAATATAAACCTCATTCTTTCTTATACTCTTACATTGTTTTCTTCTTTATGTAATCCGGAAATTCCGGGAATTACCTTTTTACCATTCTAAATACATGCCGCCCCATGTAAGGCCTGCGCCAAACCCGGCAACAACTATCTTCATTCCCGGCTGTAACTTTCCGGCTTTCTTTAATTCATCAAGCAGCACCGGAATACTCGCAGAAGACATATTTCCATTCTGCATCATATCCATCGGAAACTTTTCAATTGGCTGCTTTAACCGCTTAGCGATTGCCTCGACAATTCTTCGGTTTGCCTGATGAAGAACAAATAAATCAACTTCTTCTACAGACTTTCCTGCCTTTTCAAGAATTTCCTTCACTACAACAGGAACCTGTCTGGCTGCAAACTTGTAAATCTCTCTGCCATCCATCGCCACATAACCCTTTAAAGAACCATCGGCTCTCTTTCCCGTCGGATTCTGACAGGTAAGTACTTCGCCTCTGCTTCCATCGGAATGAAGTACGGAAGGAATCTCAATGTTTCCTCTTCCATCTATATTCCCATCTTCATCTGCACTGACAACCGCAGCTCCGGCACCATCACCAAATAAAATACAGGTACCTCTGTCTTCCCAGTTCACGATATTCGACAGACATTCTACACCGATCAACAGCGCTTTTTTCGAAAGCCCGGCCTTAATCTGTCCGGCTGCCATCTGATAAGCTACTATAAATCCTGAACATGCCGCATTTAAATCAAATGCTGCTGCATTCACAGCACCAATCTCCTTTTGAACACTGCAGGCTGTACATGGCAAAAGCTGTTCAGACGAAACACTTGACACAATGAGAAGGTCAATCTCCTCTGCCGCAACCTGGGCATCTTCCAATGCCCTCTTCGCCGCTTTCGCTGCCATAGAAACTGCTGTCTCTTCCCTGGCAATATGCCGGCTCTTGATTCCGGTACGACTCTGAATCCATTCATCGTTCGTATCTACCAACTGAGAAATTTCAAAATTATCAAGCACTTTCTCAGGAAGGCAGGAGCCTGTCCCTTTTATTTTGACAAACATCACTTTCTCCTTTTCTTGCTCATATGATTACTTCTGATCACTTCGTTCTGATATTCTATGTGAATATTTTTATTTTCAAATCTTATTGTTTTGAAATAATATTATTTTGAATTAAAATAGTTTGAATACCAAAGCAAGTGATTACAAATATATCATAGCTGGTGGAGAAGTCAAGTATTTTTTTTGATACAAATAGATAAATAGGAATTTGCCGGGATGAGTAAACAGACGAACCCCCAGAGAGAATATCCCCTATATCTG
>ENA-OOWK01001284-OOWK01001284.1-human-gut-metagenome-genome-assembly--contig:-NODE-1284-length-12626-cov-8.350489_pt1 | contig 12626 bp, 14 predicted proteins | sample MGYA00241405_ERZ501317 | MGnify/ENA primary metagenome ERZ501317 (study PRJEB25962, sample SAMEA1972440) | human gut metagenome | biome: human gut; feature: human-associated habitat; material: faeces... | reverse complement strand
CGGTGTGAAAGATGTACTGTTAGAGCTGTTCAATAAGATTATCGGTGCATAAAATCTTATTGTGGTGCTGATATGAGAATGTTATAATGTGGATATGAAGAAAGCGACAAATTAGAATTTGAGCATGGAGTTTTCAAAACAAAATGTATCATGAAAGCCAAAGACACTAAAAGGAGTATTACTATTATGCAAAATAAAATTTCAAATCAAAGTACAGAATATATAATTCGACCATATCTTTATATGCCTGTTGCTGTTAGTATAGCAACAATCTTTATGGCTGGATTAGCACTATACTCTATATTCCATGATGAACATTGGCTTTATACAACTCTTTTTTTTGTTATGGCTATTATTCTGTTTGTGCAAACATTAAGATTATGTATTAGTAAAACTGTACTTAGGGAATTTGATGTCATTCAATATGCGTTCTTAAAGAAAAGAATACAAATTAAGTATAAAGATATTTCTTCTATCAAAATAATTAAGACGCCTAAAGCGACTGATAACAGCGAAGAAATAATTATAGAAACAAATGTATCAAATAGGGAAATTAAAATTCTAAATTATAATAAAGGATATAAAAAAGGAAAGAAACTTTTATATGAGTATTATAAAAAAGCTCAGAATAATCACTGATTTTTTAGGTTAATGAAGTATAATGTAAGCAATAAATCCCAGTTTGGCAATTTCATATCTATACACACAAAGCAGTTAGTCTTAGGATTGACTGCTTTTTTCTTACCTAAATTTCAGATTGGAGTGATGAAATGAACGATATTTTTAAGGATATGCAGGAAAATGTCGGCTGTGATTATCTTTCCGACCTGCCCTCTTATAAGCGTAAGGTGTGGCAGGAAATGAAACGGCTGAACCTTGCCGATTATGAAGAAAGACAGTTAGAAGATTTTTCAAAGTATGTGTTTGGTATGTCGTACCAGACCTTAAAAGATGTGATGAAACAACAGAAAGGACGTGAGGAACAATGCAGGAAACAAGGGTGCTGGTGGAAACGAGAGGAACAACTGGCGAAGAAACAACATCGTACTGGTTCGACCTGCCGATAGATGTTGCCGAGTTTGAAGAAAAGTTAGGTATCGGTGCAGAAAGTCAAGATTATCGTATTATCGAAAAGGTGTTGCCTTATGCTGATGAAGTCCACGAACACACCAGCGTGTACCAGCTCAACGAATTAGATTATATGTACCACCAGCTTTCCAGCGATATGCAGGAAGAATATACAGCACTTCTGACCGTATATGAGAATTTAGAAGCACTTTATATTTGCAGAAATGTGATTACGGTTTATCCCGACTGCAAAAGCATGATAGATGTTGCAAGGCAAAAGCTGATGAACGACCCGACATTTAAGCATTTATCCGAGGACTGTCAAGAATATTACTTTGACTTTGAAGCCTACGCTTCTCACTTGCAGGAACACGGAAAATTTTTAGTAACGGAACACGGTATTTTTGAACTGCCAGAGTAGGAAATGAGGTGGTGCTTATGATTGATGATATGGCGGTTTATATTGCTAATCTTGGCAAATACAATGAGGGCTATTTAGTCGGTGCTTGGTTCACGTTTCCCATTGACGAGGAAGATGTGAAAGAAAAAATCGGATTGAATGAAGAGTATGAGGAATACGCAATCCATGATACCGACAACTTCCCCATTGCGATTGGCGAGTATGTTTCCATTGAAGAACTCAATGAGATGTATGAAATGATAGAGGAACTTCCCGACTATATCGTAGAGTGTCTGGACGAATTTATCAGCCACTACGGGACGCTGGAAGAAGTCGTGGAACACAAGGACGATATTTATTATTATCCCGACTGTGAAACCATGACAGATGTTGCCTACTACTACATAGACGAATTGCAGGCACTTGGAGATATTCCAGCCAGCTTACAGAACTACATTGACTATGAAGCCTACGGGCGAGATTTGGATATGGGCGGTTGCTTTATTGAAACAAGCCGAGGTATGTGCGAGATACCATACTAACGCTGGAAGATCAGCGACAAGCATTGTTGCTACTGACAGCGTATTTCTCTTTTAAGGGACAGTCTGAAAATGGCTGTCCTTTTCTATTTTGAAAGGAGCTGAAAGAACTTGAAAAAGATTAAATCTTATACGGGTATCTGGAACGTGGAAAAAGTCTTGTATGCAATCAATGACTTTAACTTGCCCTTTCCCGTTACTTTTACACAGATTACATGGTTTGTGATTACAGAATTTATCATCATTCTGTTTGGGGATATTCCCCCACTTTCCATGATTGAGGGAGCATTTCTCAAATACTTCGGTATTCCCGTTGCTCTCACTTGGTTTATGTCGCAGAAAACCTTTGACGGAAAGAAGCCGTACAGCTTTTTGAAATCACAGATAACCTATGCCCTGCGACCTAAAATCACTTATGCAGGAAAAGCCGTAAAACTGCATAAGCAGATATTGAACGAAACAATCACGGCAGTAAGGAGTGTGAACTATGTTCCCGATAAAATATATTGACAACAACCTTGTCTGGAACAAGGACAATGAGGTGTTCGCTTACTATGAGCTGATACCGTACAACTATTCTTTCTTATCCGCAGAGCAGAAATTTATCGTGCATGACAGCTTTCGCCAGCTTATCGCACAGTCCCGTGAGGGTAAAATTCATGCGTTGCAGATTGCGATGGAAAGCTCAATCCGAAGTATGCAGGAGCAGTCAAAGAAACTGGTAACGGGGAAACTTCGTGAGGTGGCAGTTCAGAAAATAGACGAACAGACCGAAGCGTTAGTATCTATGATTGGGGACAATCAAGTGGACTACCGCTTTTTTCTTGGCTTTAAGCTCATGGTTACAGAAGAACAACTCAATCTGAAGAATATTAAAAAATCGGCATGGCTGACGTTCACGGAATTTCTCCATGAAGTGAACCACACGCTGATGAATGATTTTATTTCCATGCCGAATGATGAAATCAACCGTTACATGAAAATGGAAAAGTTACTGGAAAATAAAATCTCCCGTCGCTTTAAGGTGCGTCGCTTGGAAATCAATGATTTTGGGTATCTCATGGAACATCTTTACGGCAGGGACGGTGTTGCCTATGAAGATTATGAGTACCAGCTACCAAAGAAGAAACTGAACAAAGAAACGCTGATAAAATACTACGACCTTATCCGTCCGACAAGGTGTGTGATTGAGGAAAGCCAGCGGTATTTAAGATTGGAACATGAGGACAAGGAAAGTTATGTGTCCTATTTTACTGTTAATGCGATTGTCGGGGAGCTTGATTTTCCGTCAAGTGAAATCTTCTATTTCCAGCAACAGCAATTCACATTCCCCGTTGATACTTCTATGAATGTAGAAATCGTGGAGAACCGAAAGGCTCTTACCACAGTAAGAAATAAGAAAAAGGAATTGAAAGACCTTGACAATCACGCTTATCAAGCAGGAAGTGAAACCAGTTCAAATGTGGTGGACGCATTAGACAGCGTGGACGAGCTGGAAACGGACTTAGACCAGACAAAAGAAAGTATGTATAAGCTCTCTTATGTGGTGCGTGTATCGGCTGATGATTTGGACGAATTAAAACGCCGTTGTGATGAAGTCAAGGACTTTTACGACGATTTGAATGTAAAGCTGGTGCGTCCTGCTGGGGATATGCTGGGGCTTCATTCTGAATTTCTTCCTGCCAGCAAGCGATATATCAATGACTATGTGCAGTATGTCAAAAGTGATTTTCTGGCAGGGCTTGGTTTTGGTGCTACCCAGCAGTTAGGAGAAACTACGGGTATCTATATGGGCTATTCCGTTGATACGGGAAGAAATGTGTACCTGCAACCGTCCCTTGCCAGTCAAGGTGTAAAAGGCACGGTTACCAACGCCCTTGCGTCTGCTTTTGTCGGTTCGCTTGGCGGTGGAAAGTCGTTCTGCAACAATCTTCTGGTGTATTATTCGGTTCTCTTTGGGGGACAAGCGGTTATCTTAGACCCAAAGTCCGAGCGTGGCAACTGGAAAGAAACGCTCCCAGAAATCGCCCATGAAATCAATATCGTAAATCTTACCAGCGACAAGGACAATGCAGGACTTCTTGACCCGTTTGTGATTATGAAAAATGTAAAAGACGCTGAAAGTCTGGCAATCGACATCTTGACATTTTTAACGGGTATTTCCTCTAGGGACGGCGAAAAATTCCCCGTGTTACGAAAAGCGGTGCGTTCCGTTACCCAGAGCGACAGTCGGGGCTTGCTCCATGTGATAGACGAGCTACGCCGTGAAGATACGCCAGTATCAAGAAATATCGCAGACCATATCGACAGCTTCACGGACTACGACTTTGCACACCTGCTGTTTTCCGACGGAACGGTGGAAAATGCAATCAGTCTGGATAACCAGCTTAATATCATTCAAGTAGCCGATTTAGTATTGCCAGATAAAGATACCACTTTTGAGGAATACACGACCATTGAATTGTTGTCGGTGTCTATGCTGATTGTGATTAGTACCTTTGCTTTAGATTTTATTCACAGCGACCGTTCTATCTTCAAAATCGTAGACCTTGACGAAGCGTGGGCGTTCTTAAATGTGGCACAAGGCGAAACCTTATCAAATAAGCTGGTTCGTGCTGGACGGGCTATGCAGGCAGGTGTTTATTTCGTTACACAATCTTCTAGCGATGTATCAAAGGAAAGTCTGAAAAACAATATCGGCTTGAAGTTTGCATTTAGAAGCACCGACATCAACGAGATAAAGCAGACCTTAGAATTTTTCGGTATCGACAAGGACGACGAAAACAACCAGAAACGGCTTCGTGATTTGGAGAACGGACAATGCTTATTGCAGGACTTATACGGGCGTGTCGGTGTGGTACAGATACACCCCGTCTTTGAAGAACTATTGCACGCCTTTGATACCAGACCGCCCGTACAGAGAAATGAGGTGGAGTGATGAAAGAAAGGATAAAAGGTGCGTTCACAAAAAGGAAGGTACTTCACTTTCTCAAAATGGCTCTGTTCGTGGTGGCACTCTCCCTTATCCTGCTTTCACTTCTGGGGACGGTGGCTCATGCGACGGGGCTTGTGGACGATACCATAAACGCAGAAAACCTTTACTCAAAATATCCGCTGTCGAATTATCAGCTTGATTTTTATGTGGATAATAGCTGGTCGTGGTTGCCGTGGAACTGGCTGGACGGTATCGGAAAATCGGTACAGTACGGGCTTTACTGCATTACCAACTTTGTCTGGACGATAAGCCTTTATTTAAGCAATGCAACGGGCTATGTGGTGCAGGAAGCCTACAAGCTGGACTTCATCAATGATATGGCAGACAGTATCGGAAAGAGCATACAGACCCTTGCAGGCGTAACACAGAACGGTTTTTCCAGCTCTGGCTTCTATGTCGGTTTCCTGCTTCTCATTATCTTAGTGGTGGGAATGTATGTCGCTTACACGGGACTGATAAAACGGGAAACGAGCAAGGCACTTCACGCTGTTATCAACTTTGTAGTGGTGTTTGTGCTGTCCGCTTCGTTTATTGCCTATGCTCCCGACTACATCAAGAAGATAAATGAATTTTCAAGTGATATTAGTACCGCTTCGCTGGACTTGGGAACAAAAATCATGCTCCCAAACTCCGACAGCGAGGGTAAGGACAGCGTGGACTTGATACGGGACAGCTTATTTTCTATTCAAGTGGAACAGCCGTGGCTCTTGCTTCAATTCGGCAACAGCAACGCAGAAGAAATCGGGACAGACCGTGTAGAAGCTCTCGTATCGGCAAGCCCAGAGGACGAGGACGGAAAGACCAGAGAGGAAGTCGTGAAAACAGAAATCGAGGACAACGACAACAACAATCTGACGATACCGCAGGTGGTAAACCGTTTGGGTATGGTGTTCTTCCTCTTGTTCTTTAACTTGGGGATAACGATATTTGTATTCTTGCTTACGGGTATGATGTTATTTAGCCAGATACTTTTTATTATCTTTGCAATGTTTTTACCTATCAGCTTTTTACTATCCATGATACCGAGCTATGAAAGCATGGCAAAGCAGGCAATCGTGAGAGTATTTAATACCATAATGACACGGGCAGGAATAACGCTCATTGTAACGGTGGCATTTAGTATTTCCAGTATGTTTTACAACATTTCCACAGACTACCCATTCTTTATGGTGGCGTTCTTGCAGATAGTATGTTTCGCTGGTATCTACATGAAGCTGGGCGACTTAATGAGTATGTTTTCACTTAATGCTGGCGACAGTCAAAGCATGGGACGAAGAATTTTCCGCAGACCGTATCTGTTCATGCGACATAGGGCTAGAAGCATGGAGCGACGCATGGCTAGAGCTGTTAGTCATGGAAGTATGGTTGGAGCTGGTACGGGTGCGGTTACGGGAGCTATGCTATCGGGGAATGGTTCTTCAAGGAGTAATCCTCAAAAAGATAAACGTACTTTTTCACGAAGTAACACTTCTTCCAGTTTTGGAAATCGTGCAGGCTCAAAGGTGGGTGCTGTCTTAGATACGAAAAATAAAGTGAAAGACAAGGCAAATACTGTCAAAGAAAACATCAAGGATATGCCAACACAGACCGCTTATGCGGTGTATTCCGCAAAAGAAAAAGCAAAGTCCAGCGTGTCTGACTTCAAGCGTGGCATGGTGCAGGAACAGCAGTCCAGACAGACGGGACGATTGGAAAGGCAGGAACAGTATAGACAAAATATCGCTGACAAGCGTATGGAACTTCAAAAGGCACAAGAAGCAAGGCAGGCACAGCGAAAGGCTGACGGATCAGCGACAACGGGAGCTACCCGTCCCCATGAGCGACCAGCCACAGCTTCAACCATTCCAAAGCCGAGTGCGGAAAAAATTCAGGAAGTCAAACGCCCTGCCACAGCGACCACTTCAAATGCAAGTGAGCCAGTCAAAACAAATGTTATCAAAGAGCGTCCGTTATCTTCCGGTGCTTCTGATAAGAAAACGCCCCAGTCTGCACAGCCAGTACATAGGCAGAATGTAGAAAAAGTGGTATCGCAGGAAACACGCCAGAATGACACCAAAGACCGCAGGACAAAGGTTCAGCAGACGCAAACCGTCCAAAAGAACCAGCAGACCACAGAGAAAAGCCGTAACCTTGTAACGAAGAAAGGACAGAAGAAAAAATGAAACTGAAACATATCGCTCTTATTGGCAGTCTGTTTCCTATCCTCTTTTCTCTGGTGCTGTTCTTTGCGGTATTGATTAGTGCGGACAGCGACGACGAGAACAGCAACTTTTCTTCTGGCATTACGGGTATGAACTTATCCGCAGAAGTGTTGAAACATCAGCCTATGGTGGAAAAATACGCCAGAGAAAACGGTATCTCCGAGTATGTCAATGTATTGCTGGCTATTATTCAAGTAGAAAGTGGCGGTACGGCAGAAGATGTTATGCAGAGTTCGGAAAGTCTTGGTTTACCACCTAACTCTTTAGATACGGAAAGCTCAATCAAGCAGGGGTGCAAGTATTTTGCGTCCCTGCTTTCTTCCTGCAAAAATCAAGGTATCGACGATTTGAATGTAGCGATACAGTCCTATAACTATGGCGGTGGCTATGTGGGATATGTGGCAGGAAAAGGAAAAAAGCACACCTTTAACCTTGCGGAAAATTTTGCCCGTGAAAAATCGGGTGGAAAGAAAGTAACCTACACCAACCCGATAGCCGTTGCGAAGAATGGGGGCTGGCGGTATGGCTATGGAAATATGTTCTATGTGGAATTAGTTAATCAGTATTTAGCTGTACCGCAGGTATCGGGAGAGCTTGCACAAAAGGTAATGAATGAAGCGTTGAAATATCAAGGCTGGAAGTATGTGTATGGTGGCAGTAACCCGAACACTTCCTTTGATTGTAGCGGACTTGTGCAATGGTGCAATGGAAAAGCTGGTATCTCCTTGCCGAGAACCGCACAAGCCCAGTATGACGTAACCCAACATCTTCCACTCTCGCAGGCAAAGGCTGGGGACTTGGTGTTTTTCCATTCCACTTATAACGCTGGTTCGTATGTAACCCACGTCGGCATTTATGTAGGAAATAACCAGATGTACCATGCTGGCGACCCTATCGGATATGCAGACTTAAATAGTAGTTATTGGCAACAGCACTTAATCGGTGCAGGACGAGTTAAACAATAGAAAGGACTTGAAAATATGTTTAATAAAAATAAGAAACAGACAGAAACTCTCAAAGAACCAAAAGAAAAAAAGGTGCGTACTGTCAAGGTAGGCACACATAAGAAAACCGTGATTGCGTTGTGGGTGGTGCTTATCGCAAGCGTGAGCTTTGGAGTGTATAAGAATTTTACGGCTATCGACCAGCACACGACCCATGAAAAAGAAATCATTGAACTTCGCTTGCAGGACACTAACGGGATAGAAAATTTCGTGAAGAACTTTGCGAAGTCCTATTACACATGGAATAACAGCAAAGAAGCGATTGAAGCAAGGATGCAGGCAATCAGCGGTTATCTGACAAAGGAATTGCAGGACTTGAATGTTGATACAATCCGAACCGATATACCGACCAACTCTACGGTTGCAGATGTGATTGTATGGAGTATTGAACAGTCGGGAACGGATACTTTTTCTGCTACCTACGAAGTAGATCAGCAGATAAAAGAGGGAGAACAGACAAGCAATGTGAAAGCAACTTATACCGTAAAAGTCCATGTGGACGCTGACGGGGATATGGTAATCGTTCAGAACCCTACCCTTGCCCCAGCAATCGAAAAATCAGACTATGAGCCTAAGACACCAGAAACAGACGCAAGTGTGGACGCTGATACTGTCAATGACGCTACCGCATTTCTGGAAACATTTTTTAAGCTCTATCCGACAGCCACAGAAAAAGAACTTGCTTACTATGTATCGGGGAATGTGCTTGAACCTATCGGCAGGGACTATCTTTATTCTGAATTGGTAAACCCTATCTTTACAAAGGACGGGGACAATGTGAAAGTCAAAGTTGCTGTGAAATTCCTTGATAATCAGACAAAGGCAACACAAATATCGCAGTATGAGCTTGTGTTACAAAAAGATAGTAACTGGAAGATTGTAGGATAAATGCTATAAAAAGACCGTAGCCTGTAAAACACATTTATGTGCCTTACAGCTACGGTTATTTTTGAAATTGATTGCGTATATCCTTGTCTTTACGAAACGCTATTTTAGCAGACTTCATTAAATCTACTAAGAAACGTAATTCGTATTCATCACAGTCTGAAAAAATATCTTTTGCTTCTTTTTCAAAAACGATTTTAGAAGCAATCACATTATCGCATAAAAGAGTATCGACTGATACAGAAAGTGCATTGGCAATCGCAATCAAGGTTGGTAAACTGACTTTTGTTTTTCCTGTTTCTACATTGCTCATGTGTGCTGGTGTAATGTCTATAAGGTCGGCAACGGTTTCTTGTGTTACGCCCTTTTTAATTCTTGCAATTTTAATACGCTGTCCGATTGCTTTGTAATCAACTTCCACAGTTTCCTCTCCTTTCCTGCTTTTTTATATTGTAACCATTCGCAGAGTGTAATATAATACTCTGTGCAAATGAATAATTTATATAATATATATTCAAGGAAGAAATTTTACGTTATGATAAGAAAAATGACAAAAGAACTGGAGGTGTCAAATTCTTATGTTACATTTTTGTAAAAAGAATAGTAAAGAACTTATAAAACAAGTGGCAAAATTACATGGCTGTTCCGTCGCAGAAATAAGAAAAGAAATGCAACTTGCCATTGAAGAAGCCCGAAATAATGATGACCCAAATAAACAAGCAGAATTTCAACGGCTTTTCGGGGATAAGACACCTACCCCAGAAGAATTTATTTGTAAAATAAGTAAAAATCTGAAATTTTAACAAAGGAGCGTGTGTAATGAAGCAATCAGAACAGCAGGAACAGGAATTTTTATCGGTCTGTTGTTCCCGTGACTATGAACTGCTGACAGGGGAAAAAACTATGACACAAAAGGACTATGTACGAATTACTTACCTTGTCAATGCGCTGGGCTATACTCAATATCTCCAACTTTTAATTGGACGGTATATGGATATGGCATTGATAGAGGAAGAACACGAAGAACGGGAACATGAAATCTATCTGGAATATCCAGAATATTATGAAGATGAGGGTATCTTTGAGGAAATGGAACAATGGATTGATGATTTTATAAAAACAGTTCCCAAAGAAAAAAGAGAATATTATGTTCAGCTTATAGAGGATAATTCGGAAATTTAACAGTGCGAAAAGTTGCTATATTTATAGGTTTATGGTGTGGCAACTTTTTTCAGTTTGGCGGTATAAAAAGATTGAAAGTAGTATTTATTTCCAGTATAATGTTTTTTGTATAGAAGTAAGGATTGAATTTTTTGAAAGAAAGGGTTGACAGTCATGTTCACACATTGTTACGCTTGCGACAGACAGACAGACAGACAGACAGACAGGCAGACAGACAGACAGGCAGACAGACAAGTAAATTCTGCCCTTTTTTTAATTCTATCAATAATAAACAAAACGCACAGATTACCCAGCTATAAGGGGGAGTTTGTGCGTTTTTCTATGCAAAGAATTTATGAAAAATAAGGAGTGAACAAACTATGAAGAAAAAACAAGTCCTTGCAGTAAGTTCCGCATTGATGATTGGAACAACAACTGCACTTACAGGGCTTCCTACTCCTGTCATGGCACAGGAAAACACAGAAGTTGTGCAGGAAGCCATTGTAGAAGCAAACAAGACAGAGCAAGTTCCTGTGGAACAGAAAACAGAAAACGCAGAAGTACAAGAGAATATAACAGACAAGGAACAGGAAAAAACTGCTGAAAATGCAGAAACTTTAAAAGAAGATTTAACAGAAGAAAGTACAAAACAGGAAACACCTGCAACACCAGAAAAAGAAGTGGTTACCGAAGATAAGAGCGTTGAAGCAAGCAAAAATACAGAAGTAAAAGCTGGAAGCATTGCTATTGATGAAGCACATTTTCCAGACAAAGTATTTAGAGAACAAATCATTGCAGAATTTGATAAAGACGGCGATAGTGTGTTATCTGTTGATGAAATATCAAAAGCCCAATTCTTAAACTTGCATGGTATGAAAACGATATCTTCATTAGAGGGTATTCAATATCTAACAAATTTGCAGTCTTTAGATGTTACTACGACTTCTGTTTCAGACTTAAGTCCGGTTAAAAGCTCATCTTTAAAAAGATTAGATTGTAGTTCTTCAAAAGTAAGAAGCGTTGATTTAACACGTTATCCGAATTTGGAAACTTTCGTTTGCGAGAATACATCAATTAACAGTCTTGATGTATCTAAGAATGAAAAATTGAATACGTTATTTGCAGATAGTACCTCTATTTCCAATTTAGATGTAACAAACAATCCTAACTTAGAACAACTATCTTGTAGCAATACAGGATTAATGGAACTTGATGTCACACATAATCCGCAATTAGCCACTTTAAATATAGGAGATACAAAAGTAAAAACACTTGATATAAGTAAGAACCCTAATTTGAAACAACTATCATGTTATATGACAAATATAGCTGAATTAGATGTAACAAAAAACACAAAACTGACACGCCTTTTTTGTCATGATACAACTATTAAAAAATTAGATTTAAGCAATAATTTAGAACTTGAAATGCTACGTTGCGGTGGAATTTTTGAACAAGGGATAAGAGGTCTTGATATAAGTAAAAACACAAAAATTAAAAAATTAATTTGCGATGATTTATACTGGTTGAATGTCGGAGATAACAAAGTTCTTGAAAATAATCATGATTTTGTAGGCAACGGTTATATTGATATTAGAGGAAATAAAATCGACTTAAAAAAAGATGTTGAACAAGGAATAGATATTTCAAAAGTAAAAGTTACTGCAAATGGAACTTTAGATAAAGATACAGGAATTATAACGGTAGATGATGTAAAAAAACCAGTTACTTATGAGTATGATTGCGGTACTTATAAAGACGGAAACGTTGTTTTAAAAGTAGAATTATCGTTAAACTCACAAGAAGATAATACAGCACCAATTATTTCTGCAAATGATGTTACATTGAATGTAGGCGATATGTTTGACCCATTGGCAAATGTAACAGCAACAGATACAGAGAACGGAACTATCACTTTAACAAAAGATAACATTATTGCAAATGATGTTGATACTTCTAAGGCTGGTACTTACCATGTGACTTATAAAGTAACAGATAAAAACGGAGCTTCTGCCGAAAAGACAATTACTGTAACTGTGAAACAAAATACAGGCGACCTTAACTCTGCCCCAATCATTTCAGCAAATGATGTTACATTGAATGTAGGCGATATGTTTGACCCATTGGCAAATGTAACAGCAACAGATACAGAGAACGGAACTATCACTTTAACAAAAGATAACATTATTGCAAATGATGTTGATACTTCTAAGGCTGGCACTTATCATGTAACTTTCCGTGTAGTAGATAAAAATGGTGCAATTACTGAAAAAACGATTACAGTTACCGTAAAAGAAAAAGCAACAAATAAACCTGTGAGTGGTATGCTCCCTTTTAGGTAGACAGTTAAAAAAATAAAACTGTTTATCTGAA
>ENA-OOWK01001282-OOWK01001282.1-human-gut-metagenome-genome-assembly--contig:-NODE-1282-length-12628-cov-2.504335_pt1 | contig 12628 bp, 9 predicted proteins | sample MGYA00241405_ERZ501317 | MGnify/ENA primary metagenome ERZ501317 (study PRJEB25962, sample SAMEA1972440) | human gut metagenome | biome: human gut; feature: human-associated habitat; material: faeces... | reverse complement strand
GTGGCCTCGGAGCAAAGATTGGATGCGAGTGCTTTAAGCGAACATTCAACCTGCAGCGACTAAAGTCACAAATATAGATTCTTTTCATTCTCGGAGTTCGTCAGCTTTGTCAACCTTGCCTGCGGCAAATCAGAATTTCTTCCCTTGTTGGCATTGATTTTAACGCACCTTTTCGTGTCGTTACAATCGCTGCGGCAGCATTACTTATCTTTAACATTTCTGCGAGTTCTTCTTCGGAAAGGTTGTGAAGATTATGTTCTAAGATATAGTTCAATGCACTGCCGCAGAAGGTGTCTCCAGCACCTGTTGTTTCTATGGTATCAACTTTAAATCCTTCCTGCTCTACTTTTTGCCCTTTATAGTAAGCCCGACTTCCGTCTGCTCCCATAGTGAGGAGTATAAGCGGAATATTATATTTATCTATCAGGCACTGGATTCCTTCATCGTAATCTTCTTTACCAGAAACGAACTGGATTTCATTATCGGATATTTTTAAAATATCACAGTGAGCAAATCCGTATTCCATCTGCGTTTTGGCAAGGTCTAAGGACTCCCATAATGGTGGGCGGAGATTTGGGTCAAAGGAGATGAGACATCCATTTTCTCTGGCTGTTTTTACTGCCTTTTTGGTAGCTTCCCGCACTCCATCCGCTGTCATGGATAATGTGCCAAAATGGAATATTTTTGAGTTCTTTATCGTTTTTTCGTTTACTTCAGTAGCAGTGAGCATCATATCTGCTCCCGGATTGCGATAAAAAGAGAAGTCTCTGTCCCCATTTTCAAAAGTATGCACGAATGCCAAGGTTGTATTTACTTTTGTATCAAATATGAGGCTGGAAGCATCAATTCCAGCTTCTTCTATGGTCGCTTTTAACATTTTCCCGAACTGGTCATTTCCTACTTTTCCAATGAATGCTGTCTTTTTGCCCATTTTCTGAAGAAGAGCAAGTACATTACATGGTGCTCCACCTGGACAGGCTTCAAATATTTGATTGCCCTGTTCGCTCTGTCCGTTCATGGTGAAGTCTACAAGAAGTTCCCCTAACGCAGTTACATCTATCGTTTTTTTATTTTCGTTCATTTTTCCGTTTCCTTCTCAATTTAACTATCCTGCTGCCAAACAAATATACCCATCCTAATTAAAATATTATCTGACATGACTTATAAGTTATATTTGCTTATTCTGCTTTGTCTACTGATTTTTGTAAAATTTATAGCCTGTAAATTCTACTTTTATAATTTATAATTCTTTAGTCTATTTCTCTTCATGTTTTTCTATCACAAAACTTCTCAGTTCATATCCAGCCACATTTCCCACATTTCCTTTTGACAGGAAAGTAACTTTCTGCTCTAAATTCTCGCTATACACACGGGTTGTCATGACATTTTCTCCATCGTTGATGAAGATTTCTATGGCGGAAGTATCTGAGAATATTGTAAGATTTCTTAACTGCTTTATTTCTGCGATTCTCTCTTTTCTTCCATGTCCACTTTTTCCCATATTTAAGCGGAATAACCCTTTTTCCCAGGATAAAAATACATCTTCTCGAAGCTGAATCTTTACAGAAGAATTTTTTTCTGTTCTTTCTTCAAAGTCTATATGAAGTTCAAAACAGCTGTCTTTGGGCTCCCATTGTACAAATTCTGATAGTGCACAATGGAATTCATTTTTACGAAGTTGCTGCATTTCTTTTAATGGCTTCTGCAGCAGCTTTCCGTCTTTAAAAGAAAGTTCTCTTGGCATAGTGAGAGCATGAATCCAGTCATATTGAACGGTCGCATCATTGTCATAGTCTGCATCTGGAATTCCCATCCAGCCAATCAGGATTCTTCTGCCCTTTTCGTCCTGAAATGTCTGTGTGGCATAAATATCAAAGCCTTTATCCAGCTCTGTAAATTCGCTAAACTCATATTTTTTATTTTCCATATCAAAACTCACTGGGAAATATCCACACTGATATACATTCTGATACTCATATCCCTGCTGCTCTACGCCCTGTGGACAACAGGTCATAATCTGCTGTCCGTCAATTTCAAATAAATCCGGGCATTCCCACATGTACCCAAAAGGTTGTTTGGAATAAACGGTATCATACCATTTCCAATCTTTTAAATTATCCGACTGAAAAAGGAGAACACAGCCTCGGTTTTCATCATCTCTGCCGCCCTGAATCATGTAATAATAACCATCTTTTTCATAGATTTTCGGATCTCTTACATGCTTCGACATATTTGATGGATACTCCTCATTGGTCATTACCAATTCTTTTACTGTGATGTTTTTTCCATCCGGACTAAACAGGTGCATTGTGTTCTGCTCTCTGCCATTCATGATATAATCGTATTCTTTATCCTGCAATTTCACATTTCCCGTATAAAAATAATGAATTCCATCTTCTTTTACACAGGCAGATCCGCTATATACACCATCTCTGTCCCATTTTGTATCCGGGAAGAGAAAAGGCTCCTCTTCCGTATAGTGAACCCAGTCTTTTGTTGTATAATGTCCCCACAACTTGGTCCCCCATCCGGCAAGAAACGGGGTATACTGAAAATAAATATGATTCACTCCATGAAACTGACATAAACCATTTGGATCATTCATCCAGCCTGTCGGTGGCATCATGTGAAAATGCAGACGGTTTTTGTCGCGTTTTACATTTTCACGCATATTTTTATATTTTGGATATTCTTTTAAATATGTCTCTTTGTTCATCTGTCCACCTGTCTATGTATTTTTTGAACTTTTCACTATACTTTTACACACTGTCTCATCCATATTTAATCATTGTTTTCAAGTATAGCTACTTCTTCACCGACCTTTACCTTTCTTTCTTTTGTCTTATTTAAAGTTTTTCCATTGGCTTCTGTGACAATAAGCATACATGCTGTGTCAAATCCCGCTTTTTCAACTTTTTCTTTATCAAAGGAAACTAATAGATCTCCGCGTTTTATCTGGTCACCAACCTGTACGTTTACCTTGAAATATTTTCCATTTAACTGAACCGTATCAATTCCTATATGAATCAGATACACGGTTCCATTCATATCAGTAAACCCTACTGCATGACCACTTTCTATTGCTACAGAAATCTCACCATCAACTGGTGCATAAACATTTCCATCTTCTGGAATAATAGCAATTCCATCTCCTAATACTTTACTGGCAAATGTTTCGTCATTTACTTTTTCAATTTCTGTAAGCTCTCCATTCGCATATGCTGTGATTACGCCATCGTTTTGTTCTTCTGTTTTCTGTTCAAAAGAAATTACTTTTTCATCTGAGTTTTTATTAGCTGATCCTATATTTCCTGCTGTAATACTGTCTATTTTACTGTTTTTCTTTTCAAAAACAGTTCCCATAATCACAGTTGCTATAAAGCCCACTCCAAGTGCTACAAGATGTGCAATAACATAATTAACATATCCATGATTTGTCGGATCTGCCAGTGCGATTCCTGGCACAACGGTCGTTCCAAACCCAAGTGCAGCAAGATTCGTAAGATATACGATAGCTCCTCCTACGGCTCCACCTATACAGCCTCCGGCAAGTGGGTATCTGTATCGGATATTTACACCAAATAATGCTGGTTCTGTAATTCCAAATAATACGGATACGAAACTTGGAATGCAAAGTTCTTTTGCTTTGGCATTTTTCAGGTTTCTAACCATGTATCCAAGTACTGCTCCACCCTGTGCAATAATTGCTACAGACATTAATGGATTTAAGAAGTTTCTTCCGGTATCTACTAAAAGCTGTGTCTCTATAGCTCCAAACACATGATGAAGTCCGGTAATAACAATAAGCTGCTGCACACCTGAGAACACAACATAACCAACAATACCAAGATTTTTTGTCATCCACACTAATCCTGCTGTGATTCCTGATGCCAGTCCTCTTCCGATTGGTCCGATAAGAAGGAATAACAGGAAAGAACTTATCAGTGTCGTTAATAATGGAGAAACGAGGAGACGAATCATCTCCGGCACTTTCTTTTCAAAAAACTGATCCAGCTTCGCTGTTACAATACCGATTAATAATGCAACAATGATACCACCCTGGAATCCTACCAGTTCCACATTAAATCCAAAAATATGTAAAGTGGTCACATCGACTGTTCCCTGGGCTGCTGCATATGCATCTGCCAAGCTATTTGAAAGCATGATACATCCAATAACGATACCCATAATCGGCCTTCCACCAAATCTTTTTACGGTGCTGTATGCTACACATAATGGAAGGAATCCAAAGATTGCTCCTGATGAAATGTTGATCAGACGCACAATACCATATAATGTTTCGTTGCTCTCTACTGCTGGCAGATTGCCCAGTACGCTGGATAAGCCAGTCAGCAAAGCGGCAGCCAGAATTCCCGGCATGATTTCAATAAACACATCGGATAAAGCTTTCAATGCTTTCTGTAGAGGATTCATTTTCTGTCCTGCTTTTGTCTTTAAATCACCAAGACTCATTGTGTTCATATGGTTTAATTCACCCATGACTTCACACACATCATTAACGAGACCTGTACCAAAAATAATCTGCACCTGGTCTCCTGCTACAAACACACCTTTTACAAGATCTACTTCTTCCATTGCTTTTATGTCCGCTTTTTCATTATCCGCAAGTACTAATCGTAATCTTGTTGCACAATGTGCGAGTCCAACGATATTTTCCCGCCCACCAGCTAACTGTGTGATTTTTTCTGAAATTGCTTCATAACGTACTCTTTTTTCCTCGTTCATTTTTTCCTTTCTCCTTACTACAGTTCCTACTGCTCTACTTTCCTAAAATGATAAAATACACTTCTGAAATCCTGCTTTTTCAGTGGTATACTGATTCCACAATACATCAGTTCATCTCCACCATAAATCCTTCCATCTTCCAGATTTTCATAAAAAGCATTTTCATCAATTCCTTTTAATTTCAATATATGTACCGGTGCTGCCGGCTGACTTAAAATCTCAAACCAGAAAGCCAGAACCTCTTTCTTATCTTCTGAAACAAAGTTCCACGCCGCTATATTTTCTTCAAATGGATTGTGTATTCTGTAGAATTCGCCCTGCTGCACTATGTTACGAATAGATTTATATAATTGAATCTGTTTCTTTACTTCCTGAAATTCTTCTTCTGACAACTGATTTAAATCTATCTCATATCCAAGATTTCCACTCATTGCCACATAACCTCGTGTATCAAGAGGAGTAACTCTTCCTGTCTGCTGATTTGGGATAACACTGACATGTGCTCCCATTGTCACCGCTGGATACATGAGTGAAGTGGCATACTGAATTTTCATGCGACATACCGCATCTGTATTATCACTGCACCAGGTTTGTGGCATATAATAGAGCATTCCCGGATCAAATCTTCCTCCACCACTTGAACAGCTTTCAAATAATATATCAGGAAATTCTTCTGTGATTTCTTCCATAATTCTATACAGTCCAAGCACATAACGATGCATGATTTCTCCCTGTTGATCTGCTGAGAAAACTACACTTCCTGCATCCGTTAAATGTCGATTCATATCCCATTTTACATAATCTATCTTTGTACTCTTTAATACATCCGATACGCTCTTTATAACATAATCACAAACATCTTTTCTTGAAAGATCTAAGACAAGCTGACCTCTTCCAATCGTGTATGGTCTTCCTTCGGTATGTAACACATAATCCGGATGTTTGCGGAACAATCCACTATCTGTCGAAATCATTTCCGGTTCAAACCACAGACCAAACTTCATTCCACGTTTATGAATCTCTTTTGCCAGTTCACTTAATCCATGCGGCAGCTTTCGTCTGTCCACAAACCAGTCTCCAAGGGAACTGTTATCCGCATCTCTGTGACCAAACCATCCATCATCTAACACAAAAAGTTCAATTCCGGCTTCCTGTGCTTTATCTGCCAACTTTAACAGCTTTGCCTCGTCAAAATCAAAAAATGTTGCTTCCCAGTTATTAACAAGAATCGGTCTTGGTTCTCTTGCAAATTTACTTCTTATCAGACACTCCTGGTAAAAATGATAGAAGGTTCTGGACATCTGCCCCAGACCTCTATCGGAATATACCATGACAACTTCCGGAGTCTGGAATGTTTTTTCCGGCTTTAATACCCACTCTCCATTCCATGGATTCATTCCCATCTGAAAACGTGTATTTCTATAGGGATCTACCTGCGCTGAGGCTGTAAAATTACCACTGTACACAAAATTCGCGGCAAATACTTCTCCATAATCTTCATTTGTTTCTTTTCTCAATAATGCCATAAATGGAGACTGATGTGGAGAGCTTGTTCCTCTTAAGCTTTCAATCTGCACTGTCCCACTTGTCAACGGGCGACGATCGATATTTCTCTCGTTATTATGCGCTCCATAAAGTGTCATTACATCAAATTCACTCTCTCTGATATCAAGAGACATACTTAACATTTTGGTTAATATAATTTCTGAATCGGAATGATTTTTAAACTGAACACTTCTCGTAATTACATCTCTGTCATGCCATACCGTATATAACAGACATACTTCCAGTCCTGCAACTGCATCTTCCAGAAAAATTTTCAATGTCTGTGCCTCTTCTTTTTTGGCAAATGATGCCGGAAGACCTTCTAATTCAGGTTTTCCTTCCTGGATCTCATATCCTTTATAAAAAAGACTGCTGATTCTGCTTCCATTTTTCTGACGAATTCCATAAGCACAATTTCTAAAATCACCATTTCCAGTCTGCGGATACTCCTGTGGAAGTGTATCCAGGGAAAATGTTCTATCTTTGTCATCTGGATTAGGGGCAAACCCTCTGTCTTTCCATATGATAGCCCGACTCCCATGATAAGCAGATAATCTTTTCCCCCAGTATAAATGTGCAAGATATTTGTCTTTCACCACCTGCATAACATAGCTGGCATTTCCAGACTGAAGATGAAAAATCTTTTTAGAATCATCATAAATAACAGGCATTTTCTTCTCCTTTCTTTTTTCGTTGTATCTTTAATTATAAAGTGTTATCTTAAATAATATATGGATAAATGTTGTTTAACTATAGATATTTGTTGGTTTCTGTTTTTTACAGACAACTTTCTTTCTATTTTTTATGGAGGTATTATGCAAGATTATATTTTTTCGAATGATTTTTCCCGTAACCTTGATGCAATGATCTATACTTGTGGATATGAAACCTGTGAGCCTGGTCACAGTTATGGACCTGTTGTCCGAAGTGGTTATCTGATTCATTATATATTAAAAGGCAAAGGAATATATAAAACCGATGGACATATCTATCAATTATCAGAGGGCGATGCATTTCTCATCCGCCCGGATACTCTTATTTATTACGAAGCAGATAAATTTACACCCTGGACCTATACATGGATTGGATTTCAGGGAATAAAAATGCACCAGTACTTCAGCCGGACTTCCCTCCTTGAATGTCCCTGCTTTCATTACGAAAAAGATGACCGTGTACGTCTCTGTCATGAAAAAATGTATGAAGCGTTTCACCTGACTGAAAATCGTGACCTGATGATGAACAGTATTCTCTATGAATATTTGTATCTTCTGACCTCAAAATTTCCTCAGAAAAATATCCTTCTTGAGGAAAAACAACAGAGCTATGTTGAAGAAACTCTAAAATACATCGAAAACAACTACTATCATACCTGCAATATTCAGGACATCGCAGACACCCTCAACTTAGAACGCACCTATCTGTATCGTCTATTTAAAAATAAAACTGGATTCTCTATGCAGGAATACCTCATTGATTATCGTATCCGAAAAGCCTGTGATCTTCTTCGTAAAACAACATTGTTAATCAGCGATATTGCTCGTTCTGTTGGTTATGAAGATTCTCTTTATTTTTCAAAACTCTTCAAGGCAAAAAAGGGTACGACTCCATCTTTTTACAGAAAGCAACTGTCTCTTTAAGTTGTATAAACAAATCGAATCCAGCTTATAATTTCCAGAGCATGTTTGAAAAATGCTCTAGTTAATTTCGAGTCTGTGAGTTTATTATGGAAATTCTTTTCAAAGAGATAAAATTTATGTTATAATACTTTTTAAGAAACTAACTGATTAGTAATTTATTTTTAAGAAAAGAAGACATTATCATGAGTGAATCAATGGCAGATTTTAAAAAAGAAATTGATGAGTCCCTGAAAACTCTCAACGTTGTAGAGAATGAAGGCGAGGCTCCTGAAGAAGAAACTGGATTTAATGCCTGGGATAAAGTTCAGCAGTATTTAGAAGATGGCACTGTTCTCTCCTTAAAAATCGGTGGTATCGTGAATAAAGGAGTTATCGTTTATGTAGACGGACTCCGAGGATTTATTCCTGCTTCCCATCTTGAGATTGGTTATGTAGAAGACACAAACCCATATCTTGGAAAAACAGTAGAAGCCAAAGTTATTACTGCTGACCCAGAAAAGAACCGTCTTGTATTATCTGTAAAAGAAGTGCTTTACGACAAAAAACGTGCAGAGAAAGAAGCACGTATCAACGCAATCGAAGCTGGTGCTGTTCTTACCGGTAAAGTAGAATCTCTGATGCCTTATGGTGCATTCATTGACCTTGGCGATGATATTTCCGGTCTGGTACACATTTCCCAGATTGCACAGAAACGTATCGAGTCTCCAGCAGAAGTATTAAAAGTTGGACAGGAAGTTAATGTGAAAGTATTAAAAGTTGAGAATGGCAAGATCAGCCTCAGCATGAAAGCTTTAGAGGAAGTTGCTCCTGAAGAAGATACAAACGGAGAAGAAACTGTAAGCTATAAAGACGAAGGTGATGCAACAACAGGATTAGGATCATTACTGGCAGGACTTAAGCTGTAATCTTACTTGATTAGACAGACGAAAAAAGAAAATATCCCCTATCCCATCTGCTCTGTAGTCGCTGTATTTAAGATGCTCGTCCGCATCTTAAACACGCTCCGAAGCCGCATCTGGGATAAGGGATATTTTCTTTTTTCTGACTATGCAAATGTAAGTGGTAGATAGTCCGTATCTGGATTTTACCTCCAACCAGTGCCATAATAGTCCTATGATTATTAAACGTCTTAAAAGTTCAGTACTCAACTTTTTTAACTGACTATGATTGGAGGTATTATGGCTACGCAAACCAGTCTTGTGGCACAACAGGTCAGACTCAGCCAGTGGGCTGAACAGATCCGTGACTGTCAAAGTCGCCCGAAAGGGATGGATGTTGAAACCTGGTGTGCCCAGAACAATCTTACCAAAGCTAATTATTATTACCGTCTCCGCCGTGTCCGTGAAGTGTATCTTAATCAGATACAGGACACAGCAGTCCCTGCTTTTGTAGAGATTTCTGCACCAGCGAAAAAAGCCGCGGCAGATACGGATGATCCAAGAGCAGAAACTTCTTCAAACAAAGTATTCCCGGTAATCCGGATCAGGAACAGCAAAGGAATCTCAGCGGAGATATTTTCTTCTGTTTCTCCTGAAATGCTCCGTTCTCTCGTAGAGGCTTTTGTCCATGCTGAATGATGCAGATGTTTCCGGATTCAAGAAGGTCTACCTGGCGACGGGCTTCACAGACCTTCGCCGAGGTATTGATGGTCTGGCAACGATCATACGTTTTCATTTTAAGCTTGATCCTTATGATAAAAACACACTGTTCCTTTTCTGTGGAAGAAGGAGCGACCGGATAAAAGCACTGCTCTGGGAAGGTGATGGATTCCTTCTCATGTACAAGCGCCTTGATAATGGTGCTTTCCGGTGGCCCCGGTCAGCAGACGAGGCAATGTCCATCACAGAAGATCAATACCGGATGTTGATGCAGGGACTGGAGATCGTAGCACGGTATCCGATCACGGAGCTTAAGGAAACCCCAAGTATCATGTAGTTTGTGCAGAATGCTGAAAATAGAAAAGTATAAAGAGCCTCTAAATGATAAGAGATCATACGAGCTCAAAGGTTGTCCACAAATAGTCCCGCCGGCTGATATCCTGCAGGAAACCAGCTGACAGACTTCTGTGGATAACACATCTGAACAGCCGAAAAACAGCGGCTGTTCAGATGTATTATCCACCGTCATTATGCCGAAACGGTAAATGGCCCGGATTGGCGATAATACAGGAAATCTGCTATAATCAGAACCAGTATAGAGACAGGAGTTCCGGTTATGGCATTTAAGTACACAGAAGAACAACTGAATAAGCTTGACAAAGAGCTGCTGGTTCATCTTTTCCTTGGAATGCAGGATCAGATGGAGGAACTGACCAGGCAGACGCAGGCATTGAATGATAAGATGCAGCTGATGATGGAACATCTGGTCCTTTCCAATAAGAGCCGCTTTGGCAGATCCAGTGAAAAGATGACTGATCCGGAACAGATCTGTTTTATGGAAGTAGACGGAAAGATCGTATTTTTTAATGAAGCGGAGGCAGTCTGTGATCTGGGCGCACCCGAACCGGATAATCTTGAACTGAAATCACCAAAGAAGAAAAAACAAGCTGGGAAAAAAGCTGCAGATCTTTCTGAGCTTAAGGTCAACCGCATTGATCACTACATGAGTGACGAGGAATTGACTGCTGAGTTTGGTAAAAACGGATGGAAACAGCTTCCGGATGCCATTTCCAGATGCTATAAATTTATTCCGGCCAGTGTTGAGGTTGAGGAACATCATATAGGTGTTTATTCCAGTAAACTGGATGAGCACATGGTAAAAGCACCCCATCCGAAAAATCTGCTTCACGGAAGTCTTGTTTCGCCGTCTCTCGCCGCAGCGATCATGAATGGCAAGTATGTAAATGCAGTGCCGCTTTACCGTCTTGAAAAGGAATTCGAGAGGTATGGTCTTGTGATCACCCGGCAGAACATGGCAAACTGGATGATCCGCCTGGGAGAAGAATACCTGGGGATCATGTATGACCATCTTCATAAGCTTCTGTATGATTACCATGTGATACAGGCAGATGAAACCCCTGTACTCGTTAACAGGGATGGTCGTCCAGCCGGAAGTAAGAGCTGGATGTGGGTCTACCGCTCAGGGTTCATGTATCCGGAACGCCAGATCATCCTGTATGAATATCAGAAGACACGTAATACATCCCATCCCCGGAACTTTCTGAAGGATTACACAGGAATCTGTGTTACTGATGGATACCAGGTATATCATACACTGGAAAAAGAGCGCGAAGATCTGAAGATTGCTGGCTGCTGGGTTCATTGCAGGCGTAAATTTAACGATGCACTGGAGATCATACCAAAAGCACATCGGAAAGAATCCATACTGCATCTGTTGATGAAGCAGATACAGGCAATCTACCGTGAAGATGGGAAACTCTCCAGCCTTTCCTCAGAAGAACGGCTTGCCCAGCGTCAGCTGGTGGTGAAACCACTGGTGGATGCTTTCTTTGCGTACTTAAAACAGAATGAATCCAAGATTCCTAAAAGCGGAAAGACCCCGGAAGCTTTTACTTATGCCCTGAATCAGGAACGGTATCTGAGAGTCTTTCTGGAAGATGGCGATGTTCCAATGGACAATAATGCCAGTGAACGCGCGATCCGTGGTTTCTGTATCGGAAAGAAGAACTGGGAAATGATCGACACGATCAATGGCGCAACCAGTTCAGCAGTCATCTACAGCATTGCAGAAACGGCAAAAGCGAATGATCTGAAACCTTATGATTATTTTGAGTATCTGCTTACAGAGATTCCGAAACATACAGATGATAAAGATACAGCGTTCCTTACGGAGCTTTTGCCCTGGTCTGAAACATTACCGGAACATATCAGAAAACCAAAGAAAAGCACTGAAAAATGACATGGCCGCAAAAGCGGCCTGCTATTTGTCAAGGTATTCGGGTTCTATCGTTTACTCTGTTTCTGATACAAATACAGATTTCCTCTATCAATTTATCTTTATATCAGAAAGTATATGAATCCATTTGATATTATCGTGTAATTATAACAAGGAGCCTTTTTGTTTCTGCTCTAAGTGAACCCGAAAAATGAATATTCTCGCATAGAAATCCATATATATTTTTTCCCATAATCAACTTTGATTTCACACTGAGCAACTTCTCCTTTTCATCAATCTGTCAGTTGTCCTCTCCACGCTCCTGGTAAATAGATGATGTTTCGACAGTGTTTCCAAACTCTTAACTTCTAAAACTCTCACAGCCTTTCATCTTAATTCTCTACAAATGGCTACATTAAAATCACTTTATCTCCCAAATTCGATTTTTCTACATAACAGATGAATCCAGACTCCTCTTTACAAATGAAATTATACTTCTGTTTTCTTTCTTTTGAATTCTTCCACCATCTTCTTAATTCATTTTATCTTTTAATCTATTTAAAAAAATGGGAAAAGCACAACTTTCGTACTATCTCCCATTTTAATTTTATATCATATCAAAACCTATTTATTATGGCTAATTGAAAAAATAATCGTAACCGCCAAATAATAATACGGTCAACTGTAAAATTACCCCAGCCCTTTGCGAGTTGGAGTAATTTACTATAATTCACATGCGATTTTTGATAGACTGGAGTTTTTCACTCCAAGGTGCCAGCTCCGCAAGTTGCTCATCGGTCATTTCTTTCGTTGGCCGATGCTCCAACAGAAATTTCAGGTAACCATAAATGTTCAGGTCATGTGCC